>ENA-ORXR01003441-ORXR01003441.1-marine-metagenome-genome-assembly--contig:-NODE-3441-length-14192-cov-9.571307_pt1 | contig 14192 bp, 10 predicted proteins | sample MGYA00237866_ERZ511479 | MGnify/ENA metagenome assembly ERZ511479 | reverse complement strand
TCTCTACAATGATGATATCGCGTTTTTAAACAAAAAAAATGGATAGGTGGTTGGTGCGAAGATAGGGAATTTTTGGGGAGGTAATAGAAAAGGCTCTGTTGCAATGTGGACTTTAGCTATCTTTAAGCTATCAATTTGTGGTGATTGTGTTGGGAGAAAATTGGTTGTAATGCGAGAATGTAAAGGATTGTGATAAATGGTAAAGTTTCATCACTTTTTTGCGTAATTTTTCGTACTTTTGCAGCCTATGAATACACTGCGTTTTACGGGACATGATACCTTTTATTGCCGTCAATTTTGGCTCAAAAAAGGCTTTGACCACATCAATGAAGGAAGAGTTTTCAATGACGATGCGGTTATTGATTTGGGTATAGGTAGGAACATGGTAACGGCTGTGAGATTTTGGGTAAAAGCCTTTGGGCTTGAATCAAAAGACAAACCGAGTGAACTGGCACAAAAGATATTTAATGATGAAGGATTTGACCCGTATATCGAAGATGTTGGAACACTTTGGTTATTGCATTACGAATTGATAAAATGTAGATATTCCTCAATTTATGCTATAATTTTTAATGAATTTAGACGGCAGAAAGTTGAATTTACGAAAGACCACCTGACACGATTTATCAACCGAAAATGTGAACAACACGGGGTTAACTTAAATCCAAGTTCGCTGAAGCGAGATATTGATGTGTTTTTTAATAATTATATGTTGCCTGAAAGCAAAAAAGAAATAGAAGACTCTTTTTCGGGTTTATTGTATGAGTTGAATTTATTGTCTAAATTAGATAAATCAGGTGCTTGGTATAAAATAGAAAATCGTGAGCGTCCTTCACTTCCTGTCGAAATAGTGTTATTTTGCATTTTAAAAAATGTAAGCGATGAAGAAACTACTTTTTCATTTAAAGATTTATTGGAAAAAGACGATAGTGTGGGTAGGATATTCGCATTGAGTGCTAATGGCTTGATGAATAAAATACAAACTTTATTGGGACAATATCCGAATCATTTTGTTTGGTCTGACGCCGGAGGTATTCAAACTCTTCAAATTAAGAAAAAACTAAATCACTGGTCTGTTTTAGAAAAATATTATGCAGCTTAATTCATCTCCTTCCGTAAATATCATTCGGGATGCCGAACAGGACATGTACTATTTGCCTACGGCAAATGCAAAAGAAGTATATGACCGTATCGCTGCACAATTTAAATCGGGCGTACATTCCTTTAGTATCATCGGCAGTTATGGTACAGGAAAGTCGGCTTTTTTGTGGGCTTTTGCCAAACATCTTAATGGGGAAAGAGACTTTTTTACGCCTGTTAATGGTCAATTTAATGCGTGTAAAAAATTCAAATTTATAAATATCATTGGCGAGGCAGATTCTTTGGTGGATGCTTTTGCTAAACAATTTGATGTCGAAGCCGAACCAAAGGCAATTATTACAGCGATAAAAAAAGAGCATAAAGCGGTAGAGAAAAAAGGAATTTGCTTAATTATTATTGTAGATGAATTTGGGAAATTTTTGGAATACGCTGCAAAAAAAAACCCTGATAAAGAACTCTATTTCGTACAACAAATCGCCGAATTAGTTAATAATCCCAAGCGAAATATCCTCTTTCTGACTTCTTTACATCAAAATTTTGATGCCTATGCCGTAGGGCTTTCTGACAGTCAACGCAAAGAATGGGAAAAAGTAAAAGGACGACTGAAAGAACTTGCTTTTAATGAACCCGTGGAGCAATTATTAAACATCCTCTCGGTTTATCTCAGCGAGAAAAAGCTATCTCCGGCAAAACCTCCACAACTCAACAAGTCTTTTCTACAACATATCAAAAAAACAGGCACATTCAACCTACTGACCGACCTTAATCAGGATTTCAGTAAGGGACTTTATCCTTTTGATGTGCTTTCGGCGATGTCGTTGGCGAAAGCACTACAAAAATATGGACAAAATGAACGCTCACTCTTTCATTTTTTATCTACGGATGAGTATAACGGCTTATATGATTACGACAATAAAACCAATCCTTTCTTTAACCTGAATTGTGTGTATGATTACTTGTCCTACAACTATTATACGGTATTAACTTCAAGATACAATCCCGATTATTTTCAATGGAGTTTGATGCGTAATTCATTGGATAGTGTAGAAGTTAGGTTGGGAGAACACGTTGTTGATGCACAAAAAATAGTTAAGACAATTGGTTTATTAAATCTATTCGCTCCGAAAGCCGCGAAGATTGATGAAAAGCTAATCACTCAATATGCAGAGATTTGTTTGAATGTAAAAAACGCGAAAAAACTATTATCTGAATTAACGAAAGTTGGGATTATTCGGTATCAAAAATATAATGAACGTTACAAATTATTTCAAGGAACGGACATTGATATTGACAGATTAATTGAGGATAAAAAAAGAGAAATAGAACCTGTTGAAGATATTATTTCGAGCCTGAAAGATGTTTTTAATTTAAATGTAGTTCCTGCCAAAGCCGTTACTTACAAATTGGGTACGCCCCGATTTTTTCAGTTTAAAATTAGCACTGAACCCATCAAAATATTCAATAGTCCTGATGGTGCAATTGATGGATTTATAAATATCATTTTCAATGAAACCACTCCGATAAAAGTAATCAAAGAGGTAGAAAATGAACCTATTTTATATGGTATTTACAAAAATGTAAAACAGATAAAAGAGCTACTCCACGAAATTGAAGTCATCAATAAAGTTATCGAAAACATCGGGCATGATGAGGTCGCCAAACAAGAACTTCAGGAGCGATATACTCATAATGTCAATATGCTTAATGAAGCGATAAACAATGAATTGTTTGGCAATACAGAAAAAATAAAATGGTATTTTCAAGGGCAAAAACTTAACTTAAATTCACAAAGAGATTTCAATAAAGCCCTCTCGTATATATGTGAGAATTTATACTATAAAACACCAAAATTCAGAAATGAATTGATGAACAAAAATAAAGTATCGTCATCAATTCATACTGCCCGAAAACTCTACTTTCAGCAACTTATTCAAAATTGGGATATACCAAATATTGGTTTTCCGAAAGAAAAAATGCCACCCGAAAAAACGATATTTAAAACATTGCTTGAAAAAACGGGGATTCATCAGGTAGTGGGTACGACAGTGAAATTTGCAACTCCAACAGAGGCGACATTTAGTTTTTTGTGGGAAGAAAGTTTGAATTTTCTGGAAAGCGCGAAGATTGGCAAACGCAATATTTCAGAATTTGTTGATACCTTGAGCCAAAAACCGTTCAAACTCAAAAAAGGATTCATTGATTTTTGGATTCCGACGTTTTTATTCATTCACAGAGAGGAGTTTGAACTCTATCAAAACGGTATTTTTATCCCTAATTTCACAAAGGAATTTACTGACCTTTTTCCAAAAGATTTTAAAAAATATCAAATAAAAACCTTCAATGTAGAGGGTGTCAGATTAGAACTTTTCAATAAATACAGAGACATTATACAAGTTAGTCGTACAAAAAAAGCGACCAACACTTCATTCAAAGAAACCGCCAAACCATTTATTGTTTTTTACAAACAACTACCCGAATACACCCAAAAAACAAAACGTTTAGAACCCTCTACAAAAGGATTAAGAAAGGTCATTAAAGAGGCTAAAGAACTCGAAAAAACTTTTTTTGAGCAACTGCCTACGGCATTTGGAACGAGTGTTGGCGAACTTATCGAATCACCTGATAAATTAGATGGTTTTGTACAAAATATACAAAAAAGTATCAGAGAACTGCGGTCGGCGTTTTCGGGGCTGATTGACAGAGTAGAGGAAGCGATGCTTTCAGAATTAGGATTGGAAGGACTTGCTTTTGAGACGTACACCCAAAAAATCCGACAACGATACGATGCACTCAAAATACATTTATTGCTTCCTCAACAACGCAATTTTCATACGCGCCTCAATGCGCTGATTGACAATAGAGAGGATTGGATAAATAACATCGTTCATTCCGTAGCCGGAAAATGGTTGAAAGACATTAGCGATGCAGAGGAAGTTATGGTTTGCGATAAACTAATCACCACCTTCCGCAATCTTGATGACTTGTTGGAACTCAGCAATCAGGGTTTCGATGAATCCGAAAACGAGGCTGTCAAAATACAACTCATCTCTTATAGCAAAGAACCAATTAACAAAAATGTCATTATTTCTATTGAACAACAAAAAGAAGTTGCTAAATTAGAGCAAAAAATAAGCAAATTGCTGCCCAAAGATGACAAACTTAATCAGGCAGTTTTAATTAAACTCCTTGAAAAATATCTTACAAATGACTAAAATAAAACACGTACTCGGCATTTCAGGCGGAAAAGATAGTGCGGCACTCGCTATATATATGCGCGATACTTACCCTGATTTGGATATTGAATATTACTCATGTGATACCGGCAAGGAACTCGAAGAAACTTATGAATTGATAGAAAAACTTGAAGCTCACTTGGGGCAAAAAATTGAGGTTTTAACTGCCGCTGAAAACTCCCCTGAAAAGAATCCCTTTGACCACTTTTTGAGCCTTTACGGAGGCTATCTGCCCTCTTCCACTTCGCGTTGGTGTACCAAAAAAATGAAACTTGACCCCTTTGAAAAATACATAGCCGGAGACGGGCCGATTGTCTCTTACGTGGGCATACGCGGAGATGAGGAGCGCGAGGGCTACATCTCCAAAAAGCCAAATATTCAATCTATTTTTCCTTTTCGTAAAAATATATGGAGCGAGGATGTGATTCAAAAAGTATTGGCAAATAAAAACATCAACTTCATCACGGGGCTATACCAAGAGTACGGGAATACCGATAAAATTGACCGTATTTTAGAGGTGGTCAATCAGGAACTTTCTCTTTATTTTAATCAATCTCAAAAGCTCAATACGCTACTCGAACTCGGCACAAAAGAATTTAATCGTGTCGTTTTTGCTTTCTTGAAAACTACCGATTATCCGCTTGCTAAGGTCGATTATTTTCCACTTGTGGAGAATGAAGATGTCTTGGTCAGGGCTGATATTTTCAAGATTTTAGAGGAAAGCGTGGGCGTACCAGACTACTACACCAAACGAGAATATCACGTAGAAATCGACGGGGAAATGCGTACCGGGCATTATTCGCGTAGTCGCTCCGGTTGTTATTTTTGCTTTTTTCAACAAAAAATAGAATGGGTCTGGCTCTATGAAAATCACCGGGAAAGGTTCGAGAAAGCCATGGAATACGAAAAGGACGGCTATACTTGGATGCAAAACGAAACCCTCGCAGAGTTAGCACAACCACAGCGCATCAGAAATATTAAACGTGAACATTTATTACGCATGGAACGGAATGAAGCAAATACAAAATCTCCTTATTTGACGGATATTTTGGACGATGCAGAAGCGGATGGGTGTGCGGCTTGTTTTATTTGAAATTATGAATGGTTTACGAAGTATATCACTTAAAACACAGGTCAGAAGACTAAAATATTTTTCAGTATTTAGTCAATTGCTTGGCAGAAAAGGAGCAATTATGCACTCCTTTGCTATGGCTGTGAATAATTGGGTAGAAATTCATCGTGATGATTTGCGAGATTATACATCGCCGACGGGCGAGATAAATCCTAAAAACTCTAATCAACGTAGTAAAAGCGTTCTTATCAAAAAAAATGTTGTCACACAAAGTCTAAAAAACTATACCGAAGCCGCTAAAAGCTTAGGGCTTATTCATCAGGAAAAAGAAAGACTCTACCCTTCTTACTTATTAATAATTTTACAAAATTTAAACAAAAATTTAAATAGTGAAGCATTAAAAAACCAATACGATTTACACGAAGTTGAGAAAATATTTTTTTTATACATTATTCTAAATTACGATGCTGATATCTTTCTGTGTATTTATGAAATGCTTTGTTCAGAGCCGGAATTAAATCTCACCAAATACCAAAAAAAATTTCAATCGTATTATATTGAGTATTTAGAAAAAAAACTAAGGGATGATTCCAATAAAAATAATCAAGCTATCTTTGAGGTCTATCAAAGAGTGAATAATTGGCAAAAGCCTAAAAGATATAGTGAAAGTATAGTGCCACCAAGATTGAATTGGTGTATAGATTTAGGTTTGGTAAATTACTTTAGCGAAGGAGAAGATAGGTGGATTCCCTTGCATGAGTATGAGCAAATTAGGAAAATTAATAGTGAGCATTTTTTTACTGAAGCAATTAATTTATTTAAAATAGATAATACTCGTTGGTGGGAAAGCGTTGAAAATAAAGAGAAAGAGAATTTAATGTTTAAATATATACAATTGGCTCGAAGTCTCTTTGGGGTATTAAAACTCCCTCGCTTACCACATCAAAATACTTTATTGTTACTGTCTTTCAAGTTGTTGCAGGATCATAAGATAGTCGCAGAACCCGAGCAAATTGGTAATTGGATTGGGTTTGAAAGAAAAATTAATAATCTGATTATTGGAATTAGAAAAACCGGCAGAACCTATGAATCATACATATATTTGAAAAATGGCTAACACAAGACTAAAAAAGCTCGAAGTATTGATAGATGCCAATGCCTTTTCTCATTTATCAAAAATCGAAATTAACAGACGAAAAGCGGATAAGTGGTTATGGAAATATCTGCATGTATTTACCTGTACTGCGGTGAAAAATGAATTTGCCAAACACCTTGATTGGAGACCACTTGAACATACCCTTCTTTACAATAAATTCAAAATTGGTCATGTTCATTCGGTGAGAAAGCTAAATAAATTAGAACAAAATTGGCTACATTCCAAATACTATCGTAAACTATCATTGAAAAAAAAGGATAAAGGAGAGAGACATTTGATATGTACTGCAGTAGAATTAGTCAAAAAGAAAAAAATTGAGCAACTTATCATAATCACTGACGATTACACCGCTCGAATAGGTTTTATGAACAACGTACTTGAAGATATACCTTTCGGGCAAATTTGGAACACACCCGATTTATTGTCTTATCTTTATTATGTCAATGACGATATAAGCTATGAAGTGGCAGAAAATGCTATTATTGACATCATTCCAACTCCATCTATGTCCTGGAAGAAATTTAAAAAGGACGGTGATACAGAAAATGATGCAATGATAAGAATGCGAACCCACTACATTAATAAGATTCGGCAAATACGATTTTTAAAACAAAAATATCATTCATGAGAGCAGCAATTGAATGGAGCAATTTAGGATTGAGAAAAAATCCATTTAAAATTGTTCCGGGAACGGAAAGAGGCAACTTAGTCTGGGCAGGATTTACTACCAATAAAGACAAGTTTGAGCAGATTCTATCAAATAGTATTCAGGTAGAAGACTCTAAAGTGATTTTGATAGTCAGTAGATACGGTGGTGGAAAAACCCACGCCTCTTTTTATTTTTCTAACCCTCAAAATTTGCCTGTATCTTTAAATGAATTTCCAAAACCAATCAACCTCATTATAAAAACACCACAAGAAGGCAATAATGCGGTTTCAGAATTTTACGAGAGTATTATAGAGCAGATTAAATGGAGAAATATTGAAGATGCAGTACGCCTTTTCCGAGCGTCAGTAGGTGACACTGAAAGTCTTAATACTTTGGAATCGTGGGTAGGAGGTAGTGAGGATTTAGCAAAACTAATATGGCAAATGGGAGCAGAGAATGAAGATATTGTTTTTCAGGCTCAACAGGCTCTTTTTGGGCAAGAGACTGCAACAATTAAAAAAGCACTAAGAATCAGGAGAGCCGTAAATTCAAATACGGACAGGGCAAGTGTTTTAAGTGGGATATTTAGGCTATTGGGGAAATATGGATATTCAGGCGACTTTGCAACCAATAGAAAAACAATACTTTGGATAGACGAATTAGAATCTCTTATTTTATTTACTTCAAAACAATATCGTCCTTTTACACAGTTTTTAAGAGAACTTTTTGATGTCACTCCACAGGGTTTAACGCTTTTCTTAAACTTTTCTTTCGCTGACCCGACAGATGCTCAGAATATTGAAATCGTACTGGGAGAAGCATTGATTGATAGAGTCACACGTCAAATTATATTCGACGAAGCAGATATAGCATCCTCAAAATTATATATTCAGGAATTACTCAACTACTACCGAAGACCTGACTTCAATGATCTTAACGAAGATGAGTATTATCCGTTTACAGAGGAAAGTATTAACGAATTACTCACACATGCCTACGATATTACACAAAAACCTCGTACACCAAGAACCATCAACAAATGGTGTTTACGAACTATCCAAGAGGCTGTTTCCCGTAGTGAATCGCAAGAGCAATTGGGTATTGACGCGGAGTTTATTCGGTCTGTTGATTTTTCTGATGATTGAGGTCGAACTTATGGAAAGTTAATTCGAGCTTGTAATCAAATCATAAGTCATTTTGCACATTTTCAGTGTATTTCAATTCTGTACACCCTTTGTCCCCGCAAAAACGAAGGGTGTGTGGCTTGTTTCATTTGAAGATTATTTTTCAAATACGAAGTTTGTAAAAGCAAAGGTTTCATTGAAATAGTGTCTATCTTCTTCATATCTTCCGTCTATAATAGATAGTCCTCCATGTGTATACTCCTCAATGATATCTTTAAGCTCTACGGATTTCTCATTTAATTTCTTTTCATTCATAAAATCATATTCGCGTAGTGGTATTTTAGCCTCAACTAATACACATGACATCATATAATCTCTCAGTTTCTGAGGCTGCCAATTCTGAATATTCCATACCTTTCGTTTGCTAATTACGATGCTTCTATTTGTAATTCTATGCTTGTGTCTAATCCCTGTGAAAAACGCATACATATAAAACTCATAGTCATTGCGAAAAACCTTAGATTTATTCTTACGTTCTTCATCACTTCCTCCTCCTTTTCTACTAAAGGCAGTAAACAGGTATTCATATTGTTTGGGAAATCGAGGCTCTTTTTTATATAGTTTTTCAATTATAGTAGAACTCATAACTTAATTTTATTTACAGCTATTGATAACTGGTTCATTTGTTTCGGGTTTATTTCATTAGGGATATCTAACATTATTACATTTATCTTTACTCCTAAATTTTGCATTTCAGTAGTTAATTGGTGTAATGCCGTTTTGTCTATCATGTATCTGTTGGGTCTTTCAGGGTCATTTATGAGATATTCAAACATCATTACTATTGACTGATCGAATGTACTACCGATCTCTTTTAGTAAAGAAAGTCTTTTCTTTGCGTCAAAGGCAGAGTTAGGAGCATCTGAAATTAAAGGGTATTTTTTGTTGAAATTTTTCTTTTTATTTGTACTTAGAATTGCCAATAGAATAGACAAACGCATGGCAAGAATCTGAGATGTATTTAGATTGTCTGTGACATCGCTATCATTATCATCATGTATTTTAGCATAGTAGCCCTCTGTATTAGGGTTTCTATGAAATTTTATTACTCCGTAAAATGCGCCTGTATTTTTATTTATATTTTCATAATGTTTGTTAGTTTCTTCTTCAAGTAACGTAACTAATTTTATGTATTGTGAAGATTTAGCATCCTTACTCGCTTTATGAAGGCTCTCAAAATAGCTTAATTTTTTTATAAGAAGTTCATCCACTTCGTTTTTACCACTATCAACTATACTTTGGTTTATCTTCTCGAATTCTTCTCTATCTTCTTTTAAAGTGTTTTGTAGTATGGTAATCTCTCGTGTAAGTTTGTCTCTATCTTTTACTAAACTTCTTATATTTTTTACATTTATAATTCCATCTTCTAACGAATTTAATCCGAGATTTGATAATAATTGTATTTCTGTCTCCTTGAGTTTTTCTTCATTCTCGTTTAGTTCCCGGAGTTTGTCTGCTTGCTTAAAATATGTTTCTTGTTGTGCTTCTGCTTTAGTTTGAAAATATTTACTACTTATCGTAATCGATATATTGCTTTCAGAAATATTCTTCAAAATCTTTTTGTGAAAGCCATTTTCTATTTGTTTATTGGTCGTAGGGTAATTTATTGGTAGCAATCGCTTTATGTTCTCATAATATTCGGAATCTTTAGGGGCGGGTCTATCACAAACAAGGCAGTGTTCTTTTTTTAGCATTTCTCTAATATCCGTTTCTTTAGGACTGCCTTTAGGTAGTTCTGGGAGTCTTATATTTTTGTTCAGCTCTTGAAGTTCTTGATGCAAAGTAAACCCATAGTTTCGATACATTTCATCAAATTGTTCATGCATATAAGTTGTTCCATGAATTATCCAGCTAAAGTCAAATAAATCTCTATCGATTCTATCTTCTTTTACTTTGATACTATCAGAAAGCAATGAGATATCTTTTTTCGAAGATTGTTGTTTCACTTTTAGTTCATAAACTTTATCCTGTGCTTCTGAACTTAGCGTAATCTTGTCCAAGTTTTCATCAAGCAAACTATATTCTTGTTGGCAGTTTTTTAGTATATCTTCATTACGTTGTATTTTTTTATCTATATTGTTAAGTTGAGTCTTTTTTAATTCATACTCATTTTTCTTTTTTGTTGATGTTGTCATCTTTCTATCAAACTCATCTTTGGTTCTCCTGTAAGCATCGCCTGAAATTTCAATGTATTTTTCCCAAATGTCTATATAAGAAATTTTGCTAATTACACTATGAAGTGTACTTGCATTAGAGGTGTCAATCGCTTTACTAATACCTCTTTCACCTTGAAACCAGATATGGGCTAATATATTTGTTGGTATTATTTTTATATTTACAAATTCTTCAAAGTCTTTGTAATCACCATTCTCACCTAATTTTAAAGGGAGATATTCTAAAACATTTTTCTTTTCAACCTTTATACTACTTTTATCGGCTTCTCGTAATTCACCGTTTTCTGTTTTATTAACAAAATATTTTCTGGTAAGAAGATAGTTAGACTTATTAGTTTGAACTTCTATCTCTACTTTACACAAGACAGTACCAGATTTTGTTGTTTCTAAGGCTTTTTTAGAAATCAAGTCTTTTTTTAAGTCTGCCGTGTATTTGGAATTACCTTTTTGGTCTGTTATCCAATCAAAAAATACCCAATGAAAAGCATCATATAGTTTAGTTTTGCCGTAACCATTAGCTCCTATTATTAAATTTAGACCTTCATCAAAGCGAATCTCATTATCCTCCCCGCTGTAACACAGAAAATTAGTGAGTTTTATAGCATTTATTTTCATGTAAAAAGCATTTGTTCAACGTTTTTTATGAGCCTACCAGCAGCAGCTCGATTAGTTCCTTTTCTATTTTCGTTCATAGAACTAACAGAAACAAGTATGAATTCTATGAACTCATTTGAATGCTTCTCCCTCCCCGTAAGGATAAGTTCTTCAACATCTTTTTCTGTATAATTATGTTTATCCATTAAGTCTGGATTATCCAGTAAAGTCTTAATTCTATCTAATTTGTCCATGATTAATAAATTGGATTGATTCCATATATGGAAAATATTGACTTCATACTACCTATTGCTTGATATTTATTTTTTGCTAAATGGGCAAACTCATAAACACGTCTCAATTCGTTCTCTACTAATTGTTTAGCGGTTCTCCTATTACCCATTATTTGAGTTTTACTCGGAACAACTACCAAATCATATATATTTGCTACATCTTTATCTTTGTGTGTTCTTAATATTCTCCCCCTTCTTTGTATAAACTGTCTCGGATTACCTGTACTGGCACAAAAAATAGCTGTTTCAGTTCTTGGTACATCTACTCCTTCGTCAAGACATTTCATTGATACTAATACATCTATATTTTCTTTTGTAAACTCATTTATTATAAAATCTCTATTAGGGGTACTACCGTTAAATAGAGCAATCTTGGTCTCAGGCGAAACTTCTCTGACACTACTTGCATAATACTCACAAATTCTATTTTCATCAGGATTTAAGTCAACAAAACTATTAGCATTAATGTCACTATCATTAAAGTATCCCTCTGGGGCATATACAAGTGTATGTTTGAAAGAATTATTATCAGAAAGCTCCCTAATAATATTCTTAAAATAAACTATTTTATTAGAAGCTTTATGAATTATTTGCTTTCGTAACAGTAATAATCTTTTGGCAGATTCTTTGATTTCTTTGTCTTCTGAATTAATCAATTTGCTCAATTTTTTACTCAGTTCCACGTAGGCTTCTAATTCATTTTCTTGAAGCTCTATTAATATTGGATAATAGTTGTAATCACACAAATAACCTTCTTCTAAAGCTTTCTTCATTGGAAACTCATAGGTATATGGTCGTGAGGCATTAAAAAACAAATCTAATTCATCAGAACCTTCTTCGTCATATATGCGTTCAGGCGTTGCACTCAAACCTATTCTTCTATTTAATGAGAAGTCTTCAAGCCATTTAAGCCTTGAAGGGCTACCAAGATTGTGGGCTTCATCTGCTATTAGGATTGTCTGCTCTGGTAAATTTTTCAAAATCCTTTGGAATCCAGGCGTAGCAAATGTATTATAAGTAGTTACCACAAAAAAGCTATAGTCACTTTCACTTTTTGAAAGAAAAGCCAAACGCCTCAAATCATTTCTCCAATTTCCATTGACTGAAGATGCAATTACAATATTTCTGAAGTTAAACTCTTTAATTTCTGTTTTCCACTGATTTACAAGCTCTTTTGTTGGTACTAAAATGATAGCTTGGTAACTACCACTTAGACGATATTCCTCTAATACACAATTAAGTGATGTAAGAGTTTTTCCCGTTCCTGTAGCCATAGCAAAAATCCCCTTATAATTATTTCGTTTCCAAGCCTCGTATGCTTTTATTTGATAATCTCTCGGAAATTCGTAGGGAAATCTTGGTTCATCTATTATATTTTTTATCTTAGTATCAAGCATTCTCAGCTTCTCTTTTATTTTATCGGAAAGGTTTTGTCCATACATATTTTTTACTATCGTTCTTTCTTGCTCCAATAGCTCGTAAATGTCTTTGTTCCCAAAATCTCTTTGAACTGATTCTTCAATTTCTGCAAATCTAATATAGTTTAAATCCTTTGATTTACCACTAAATATTATGTCAAACTCTTTTTGAAATTCGTCAATAGCATATAAATCATCTTCGTTTCCTGTAAATGATTTTTTTATTGTTATATCTTCTCTATTAAGTACCAATCCTGAATATGTAAAATTACATGAACCAGAAAAAGACACCTTATTTTCATAATCATCAAACAATCCAGACTTATAATGTGCTATGCCAAGTGTGTCATTGGGTTTGATTATCTGTATTTGAAGTTTCTTTTTAGTTATTAACCATGCCAAACAGTTAAAAAAGTGAGTTCCGACATCATCTAAAGAACTTTTTATCTTTTCGTAATCGGTCAGATTAAATTCAAAATGCTCTGGCTTACTTCTTTCTGCAAGTAATAGAGCTTGTTTATCATCCGAAGCATAAATATGGTTAGTAACCATTCTCATTTCTCCACCATTGAATAGAAATAGCGCAAATCCTTTTGATATAGTCCTAATCGCAGTTGAGCTAAAATATCCTAATAACAAATCGAATTTTTTAGATTCAGGTAGTAAATCTAAAAAAAAGTCTATAGGTTCAAATCCTAATTTGTTTGACCTATATGTACCACCTTTTGGATATTTTATGTTATTTAAACTCATGGATATTTTAAAGCATTCCATTAGCCCAAGTATTTAATTCACAGTATTCTAATACCTGAAATGGAATTTTTGTCATAGTTTTTGTCAGTTAGTAAAATTGAGGTGTTGTGTCTTAATTTTAGTAAAAATATACATCAAAAGTACATAAATACTGTGAGAACTAAATAATATTAGGCATATTTATAGCGCATTATGAAGTACTATTGGGATAATAATATAAAAACTGACTTAACACCTGAGCACCTTCTACCAAGTTTGGATTTTTAAGTTATTGCTCGCTAAGTCCTATTTCCCCCAACCGCCCCACCACATACCCATGCGAAATATGCTCCTGCTCCAGTCGTAGATTTTCACGTTGAAGTAAGTCGTACAAGGCGTGTTCGTCGGGTGTGAGTCGGTCAAGATGCGTTTGATTGGTTGCTGTACCTTTACCGCCTTCATAGAAAGTATCGAAGGTCTTGCGGTCCATCAGAAAGCTGTGGGTGTGCGGGTAATATTTTCGGATTTGGGAGAGCATTTGAAAGCCGTGTGCGTCAATGTCGCTCCAATAAAAAATCTCGGTGGC
>ENA-ORXR01003440-ORXR01003440.1-marine-metagenome-genome-assembly--contig:-NODE-3440-length-14196-cov-3.154473_pt1 | contig 14196 bp, 1 predicted proteins | sample MGYA00237866_ERZ511479 | MGnify/ENA metagenome assembly ERZ511479 | reverse complement strand
AAGTATTCTAGAATCCGCAGTGCTCCTGAAAGGCTCCGATTCAGTCGATCAAAAGTTAGTAGCCTACATTACTTTGAAAAAAAATCAATCCATCAATGTAAGCGAAGTCCGTACATTTCTGGCCAAACAATTGCCAGCGTATATGATTCCCGCAAACATTCAATTGATGGATAAGATGCCGCTGACCACAGCAGGCAAAGTGGATCGCGGTGCCTTACCCGAACCAGGTAATCAACGACCTAATCTCGAACAGGCACTAGTCGTTCCAAAAACAAAAATTGAAAAGTTACTCGCAAAACTTTGGTGCGAAACACTCGACCTCAATGAGGTAGGAATTCACGATAAGTTTTTTGAACTAGGTGGTAACTCCTTACAGGCTGCTGGTTTTATTAGCAAGTTACAAGACCTGCTAGGGGAGACAATTTTCATTGTCACGATCTTCGATCATCCGACCATTGCCGGTTTTGCAGCGATGTTAGAAAAAGAATATCCTGCTGCCATTCAACGCCATTTTGGAGGTGAGCAATCTCAGATAAAATCTAAAAAAGAGATGAAATTGCAAGCAGCTGATTTTAATGAATTTGAAAAGCTGGTACCTGCATTAGAATTAAAATCAGAAAAGAATTCAAAGAAAAATCCACCAGCAGTTTTCATCCTCGCACCTCCTCGATCGGGTACCACCTTGCTACGCGTCATGCTGGCAGGGCATCCCAAATTGTTCGCAGCCAATGAATTACAACTACTAAGTTTTAATACCCTTGCTGAAAGAAGTGCGGCTTATACCGGACGTTTTGCTTTGTGGAAAGAAGGCCTCGTACGAGTGGTCATGGAACTCTACACCTGCGACGCTGATGCAGCTAAAGACATCATCAACGATGCGGAACAAAAAGAGTATTCCACAAAAGATTTTTATCAACTACTACAATCCAAAATAGGTGACCAGTTACTAATCGATAAGTCGCCTTCATACGCATTGGATCCAGCAGCACTCCAAAAAGCAGAACGCGATTTTGAAAATGCAATCTATATCCAACTCGTTCGACATCCATATGCGATGGTGAGCTCCTTTGAGCGCATGCACATGGATCAGGTGATGTACCTGCAACCACATGATTATAGCTCGCGTGCAACTGGCGAATTGATTTGGACAGAAAGCCATCGTCAGATTAATAACTTTCTTGACGACGTTCCTAATAACAGAAAAGTACGTATCCGATACGAAGACTTAGTTCGTGATCCGGAAAAGGTAATGAAAGGCCTATGTCAAAATTTTGATTGGGAATACGACCCCGCCTTGATTCGACCTTATCAGGATTTGGAAGGCAAGATGACCGATGGTATTTATCAAAATTCCAAACCTATGGGCGACGTCCGTTTGTTGGAACATGGAAAAATAGATCCCAAATTAGCAGATGCCTGGGAAGGGGTTAAGAAAAATAATTTTCTGGCAAAGACTACCTGGCAATTGGCCACTTCAATGGGCTACCCTGATTTAGAGTCTTCACGCTTAAGTTCAGATGGTACGACTTCTCAATCCGTGAATGTTCAAAAATCGATGGATGCGGGCGGACTTTCCCTTCAGGGATTAAGGCCAGTGCGAGGAATTAATGATTCTCAATTAACAACCAATAAAGATATCGCAATAGTTGGTATGAGTATCCGGGTTCCCGGAGCAAAAAATATAAAGCAGTTTTGGGACAACCTACTAAGTGGAGTAGATGTTAGCTCGACTTTCACGGCTGAAGATTTAATAGCAGAAGGTCTCGATCCGCAATTACTCAATGATCCGGATTACGTCAATCGGGGTATGTACCTCGAAGGTGCAGATACCTTTGCTGCCGAATTTTTTGGTTACCATCCAAGAGAGGCGGCATTGATGGATCCGCAACATCGCGTCTTTCTCGAATGCGCTTATACCGCTTTGGAAGATGCGGGTTATGACCATAGTAGAGCCGATCAACGAATTGGTGTCTTTGGCGGAATTGCACGTAATACTTATTTGGTCAATAACGTCATTACACACCCTCAATATTTTAAGTCGATTGATGATTTCCAATTGGGGATTACCCTGGAAAAAGATTTTCCAACTACGCGAGTGGCATACAAGTTGAACTTAAAAGGGCCTGCCATTAATATCCAGACCGCCTGTTCTTCTTCAGGAGTAGCACTACATCTGGCTTGCCAAAACCTGTTGGCAGGAGACAGCGACATGATCCTGGTCGGAGGTGGTCGCATACAGCCACCCGTTGCGTCCGGGCACTTGCACAAAGAAGGCCACGCGCTTTCACCCGATGGTTATGTTCGCGCCTTTGATGCCGACGCCGACGGAATGGTGCGCGGACATGGAATGGCTTTTATTGTCATAAAAAAATTAGACAAAGCGATTGCCGACGGCGATACGATTCATGCCATCATAAAAGGTTCGGCAGTTGGAAACGACGGAGATGATAAGGCGGGTTTTACGGCACCGAGTATTAGCGGTCAGTCCAAAACGATTATGGATGCTTACGCAAATGCGGGTATCGATCCTTCCACTATTTCATATGTAGAAGCACACGGAACCGGAACGAATATTGGCGACCCAATCGAACTCGCCGGGCTGACCAAAGCCTTTAGAAAATATACAGACGAGAAAAATTTCTGTGCCATCGGTTCAGTCAAAACAAATATCGGACACCTCGATGCCGGAGCCTGTATGGCCGGTATTATCAAAACGGTGTTGGCACTAAAAAATGAACAGCTACCAGCTAGTCTCAATTTCAAGAAACCTAATCCGCAACTTCAAATTGATCAGACACCTTTCTTTGTCAATAACAAATTAAGCGATTGGAAAACTACCGACCAACCTCGTCGCGCAGGGGTAAGCTCCTTCGGTTTGGGTGGAACGAATGTACACGTCATCATTCAAGAAGCACCACCAACGACAACAGCTGCAAGCGAAAGTAAAACGCAGTTGCTAATGCTTTCTGCAAAGACAACAACGGCCCTTGATGCCATGACGATTAATCTGGGTGAATTTTTAAAATCAAACCCTGATACCGTTTTAAATCATCTTGCCTACACCTTGCAAAATGGCCGTAGAGCATACAAACATCGTCGCTGCATCGTCGCTGAAAAAATTAATGATGAACTAACAACCGCTTTGACGGAAGTCGATAAAAGTACCTTAATTACGAAACATACTGAAGTAACTCAAAACAATATTGTCTTTATGTTTCCTGGAGGTGGAGCGCAGCATACCAACATGGGGCTGGAGCTTTACCAAACAGAAGCAGTCTTTCGAAATGCCGTAGATAAATGTCTTCAAATTTTAGAAGAGGCACATCAGTTGTCATTGAAAGAAGTGCTTTATCCTGACCACGGTAGGAGCGAACCCATCACGGATGCCTTACATGGAATTACCCTTTTGTTTACGATAGAATATGCCACAGCTCAATTATGGATGTCATGGGGAATTGTCCCCACCGAGATGATCGGGCATAGCTTGGGTGAATATGTAGCAGCTTGTTTGGCAGGCGTATTCTCACTAGAAGATGCAATGGCCTTGGTCGCCAAGCGTGGTAAATTATTTATGAAATTGGAAGAGGGTGGTATGCTAAGTATTCCAATGACGGAAGCGGCTACCAAAGAATATATAGGAGATGATCTGGATTTTGCAGCCATCAACAAACCAGACCTTTGTGTAGCGTCGGGATCAGCGGCCGCAATTGATTATGTCAAAGCAAGATTAACTAAAGAAGAAATTCATGCGCCTCGTCTGCAAATCAAAGTGGCAGCGCATTCATATATGGTCGAACCCATTTTAGATGAGTTCCACACCTTTTTAAAAGAGGTGACTTTCAATGCACCAAAGATTCCGCTCATTTCTAATTTGAATGGTGCTTTTGCAAATACAGCATCGATTCAAACGCCAACTTATTGGTTACGTCACTTGCGTGAAACCGTTCGTTTTGCAGATGGGATTGAAACCTTATTGAATTTAGATAATCGTTTGTTTCTGGAAGTCGGGCCTGGACAAACGTTGAGTACCTTTGCCCGACAACATGCAGCAAGAAAAAATAATCAGACCATTATCGCTTCGCTTCGACATCCAAAAGAACCAACCCCAGACCGTTCTTTTTTATTGAAGAGTCTTGGCCAACTCTGGCTTGCCGGAGTACCAGTGGATTGGTCTGGAATAATAAATGACCAAAAGCGAATCACCTTACCTACTTATCCTTTTGAACGAAAACGCTACTGGATCGATGCCAAACCACTGGTGGGTAATTCGACAGAGCAAACAAACATGAACGTGATGAACGACGAAACATTAAGCAAAGGCCTGGGGCAGCCGGTGAATCCGATTAGTCGGAAAGAATTTTTGATAGGGGAGTTGAAAAATATTTTCCATCAGCTAAGTGGTCTTCCAAAAGATGATTTGGTAGAACATGCTACTTTTCTGGAACTCGGATTTGATTCACTTTTCTTAACTCAGTCGATTGCTAAAATCAAAAAGGCATTTAACATCAAGTTAAACTTCCGACAACTTTTTGATGAAGCTCCGACACTGGACAAACTAGGAAAGTTTATTGACCAACAATTACCAGCCGAAGCTTTTCAAAAAGAATTGGCAACACTCAACGCAGCTAATCAACCAACGGCTTCTATTCAACAAAGTCAGATAATACCTACTTCGCCAGTACAACAGATTCCTGTTCAGCCTTTAAATACGCAACCACTCAATAATGTGGAAGGACTAATCCAGCAACAGTTGATTATTATGCAACAGCAATTGGCTTTGATGCAAGGTGGCATTCCTGTGGCACTAACAAACAACCAGGTTAGTCAGCCACCAGTCAATATAACACCACCTTCCGAATCAGCCAAAAACGAAAATGGAAGTTCTAAACCCAATGTCTCAAATGAACTTTCAGGTGCGATCTCAAAAACGGGAGAAGCTTTTGGTCCCTGGAAGCCGATTGAAAAGAAGACCAGAGAAAGTCTGAACGAACGAGAAACAAAATACCTCGACGACCTCATCGCTCGCTACACCAATAGAACCAAAGGTTCACAAGATTGGGTGCAATCTCAACGCAAACATTTGGCGGACCCAAGGTCAATAGTTGGTTTCAATAAAATGTGGAAAGACATGGTTTATCAACTATTGGTAGACCGATCTAAAGGCTCAAAAGTATGGGATGTCGATGGCAATGAATATATCGATTATCGATCTTCATTTGGAATAAATTTATTCGGTCACGCACCGGACTTTATCCAAGAGGCTATTAAAGAGCAGGTGGATAAAGGATTTGAATTGGGGGTGCTCACTCCACTTGCTAAAAAAGTAGCTGACCTCATTTGCGAGTTGACAGGTTGTGAAAGAGCTTCCTTTGTCAACACTGGATCGGAATCCTTATCGGCGGCTATACGAGCTGCAAGAACGGTGACTTACAAAGAAAAGATTATCGTTTTTGAAGGCGACTATCATGGGATTGCGGATGAGTTGTTGGTGCGGGCAGTCAACCGAAATGGAAAAAACTATTCTGTTCCAACGGCACCAGGTATTCCTCAAAATTTGGTGGAACAAGTCATCGTATTGAATTATGATGATCCTGATATAATCGAAAAAATAAAAGAACATGCCGATGAACTGGCAGCTGTATTGATTGAACCAGTTCAACCCAATCGTCCTGATCGACAACCTTTCGAATTGTTTAAAGCCATTCGAAAAGTTACAGAAGAGCATGACATCGCGCTGATCTTTGATGAAATGATTACGGGCTTCCGACTTGGAGTTCGTGGTGCGCAGGGTTGGTATGGAATCGAAGCAGATATAATTGCTTACGGCAAAATTCTATCAGGTGGTTTACCAATGGCTGCAGTGGCGGGTAAGGCACGGTTTCTCGATGTGTTTGACGGTGGTCAATGGCAATATGGCGATGACTCTATTCCCGAAGCAGGCGTTACTTTCTTTGGGGGGACTTTTTGTAAACATCCGGTGAGTCTCGCATCTGCTTATGCTGCTTTATTGGAAATCAAAAAGCAAGGTGAACCAATGTATGAAGCACTCAACGACAAGACCATGCGTTTTGCCGAAAGGCTTAAAAAACTCGTGATTGAGACTAAAGTGCCCTTACAGATTTTGTCCACAGCTTCGATTATTGCCATTAAAATTACAGATAAAAATCCGTTGTCAGGTCTATTCTTTTATTACATGCGACTCAAAGGAATTCACATAAAAGAAAAAGCAGCGCTTTTATCGATTGCGCATACAGAAGAAGATTTAGATTTTACTTATCGAATGTTTGAAGAAAGTATTCGTGAAATGCAGACGGCCGGTTTTTTTCAAATTACCGTAGCTGATACGCTGGACCTGTCTGATCCCGAAGGGAGACATGGACATAACATCATTGTGGCACCTCCAGGTTTGAATAGATCAACTGCGGTAGCGACGACTCATTTGGTTAATCAAACCATCAAAAATGTTCCTCTCACAGAAGGACAAAAAGAGGTTTGGGTTGAACAACGCCTTAGTGATGGTGCAGCTGCGGCGTATAACCTGTCGAGTGATATTACCTTGAAAGGAAAACTGGATTTTAATAAATTAAATAAAGCATTACAGCTTTTGGTCCACAGGCATGAAGCCTTACGAACGGTATACGACCAGGAGACAACTACCCAGAATATATACCCTTCATTGGACTTTGATATGCCGCTCATCGATCTTTCGCATTTACCAGAGGATGAACGAACCAAACAGTTCGCTGTCTTACATAATGAAGAAGTGGAAGTGCCAATGGATATTTTTACCGGACCACTTTTTCGGGCAAAAGTTATTCGTTTGACTGCCGAAGAACATCACTTGTTTTTGACAGCTCACCATGGAATCGCTGATGGTTGGTCTTGTGGTGTATTAGTGAATGACTTGAGTAAAATCTATTCTCAGTTAAGTGAAGGAAAAACGGTGGATTTAAAACCACCAAAACAAATCAGTGACTATGCGCTTGAACGAGAAGAAGATCGACATAGTGAAGAGCGAAAGGAAGCAGAGCAGTATTGGGTAAACCAATTTGAAACGGATATTCCCATCCTTGAATTTCCAACAGATCGCAGCCGACCAGCGGTAAAGACCTATGGCGCAGCATCCAAAAAGATACTCATCGGGAATGAACTTTTCGATCAACTAAAAGAAGTTTCCAACAAAGAAGGAGTCACTCTTTTTGTGATGATGTATGCTGCATTGCAATCGTTTATTCAAAGGCTTTCCAATCAGGAAGATTTTGTGCTGGGGATTGTAGCAGCCGGACAATCGATTGCTGGTAATCAGGATTTGGTAACCCATGGTGTGAGCTTGCTTCCGATTCGAATGCAAACACTTCCGGAACAATCTTTTGCCAAACATTTAAAAGAAGCAAGAAACAAAATTTTTGATGCTTTTGAACATCAAAACTATACTTTAGGTTCATTGGTCAAAAAACTAGACTTGCCAAGAGATCTGAGTCGACAACCGTTGATTTCCATTCTATTCAATATGGATTCGGAAATGGGCGATCTTAAATTCGGCGATCTGGATACAGCAATGAATCCAATCCCACGAAATTATGAGACCTTCGATATTTTCATCAATGTAAAACCAACTTCGGAAGGAGTCGAGTTTGAATGGACCTACAATAAAGATCTCTTTGATGGAACTACGATTGAACGAAGGCTAGAAGAATTTAAGGTACTCTTGAACAGTATAGTTGGTGATGTAAATTCCAGGATATGTGATCTTGATATTTTGCCGGAAGCAGAAAAAGATTTAATACTGAATAAGTGGACAAATACACAGGCTGCTTATCCAGACAAACTCTGTATTCACGAACTATTCCAACAGCAAGCAACCAAAACACCTAATCAAATTGCTGTGGAGAGTCAGGACGTTCAATTGACTTATGATGAATTGAACAAACGATCGAATCAACTAGCTCGACTGCTGATAGAGAAGAATGTGCAAGTTGGTGAATTTGTAGGAATCTACATGGAGCGTTCTGTCGAGCTACTAGTTGGCTTGATAGCGATTCTGAAAGTAGGTGGAATTTACGTACCGCTTGACCCTGGAAATCCAAAGGATCGTCTACAGGTTATTTTGGAAGATGCAGATGCTCGACTATTGCTGACTCGTGAAAATATGATGAATCGGATTCCGGAAGATGTCCGGGAAGTAGTGGTTTTGGAACAACATAATTTAGAACAAAAAGCGGATACGAATTTAGAGGTGGAGATCAGCCCTAAAGATATGGCTTACATCATCTACACCTCTGGCTCAACGGGGAAGCCAAAAGGAATAGTGATTCCACATACGGCTGTTATTGATCATCATATAGCTATTGCAGAAGCTATGGAATTTGAAGCTTTTGATGTCATATTATCTGTAGCTTCAGTTTCTTTTGATCCTTCAGTTCAGGATTTTTTCATGCCGTTGTTTGTAGGTGCACAAGTCGTCATTGCAAGTCAACAGGAAGTGATTGATGGCTTTTTGTTAAAAGATAGAATTGACAAATCAAAGATCACTTGTATGCAAGCTACTCCGGCTACCTGGCGAATGTTGCTCATGGCTGGCTGGAAAGGTAAGAACGATTTGAAGATTCAGAGTGTTGGTGAGGCATTGACCAAAGAGTTAGCCAATCAATTGTTGGTTCGAGGACGCGGGTTGTGGAATCTTTATGGTCCATCTGAGACAACCATTTATACCACTGCCCGAAAGTTGGAAGGAGATCGAATGTTGACGAAGTTTGATACCGTGTATGAACCAGTAGGCTACCCGATTAAAAATGCGCAGGTTTATATTCTAGATAAATGGCAACGGCCAGTTCCAATTGGAGTGGGAGGAGAGGTTTATGTAGGTGGTGTAGGAGTAGCTCCTAATGGCTATTATAAACGGCCGGAATTAAACAAAGAAAAGTTTGTACCCAATCCTTTCAATCCTTCTGAGATAGTGTATCGAACAGGTGATCTGGCACGCTATCTTCCCGATGGCGATATCGATTTTATTGGTCGGGTGGATCATCAGGTAAAGGTGCGTGGATTCAGAATTGAGTTGGGAGAAATAGAAACTTTGCTTTCACAGTATCCGGGTATAGGGGAGTGTGTGGTAATTGTACGAGAAGATCAGGTGGATAATAAGAGAATTGTGGCCTATCTCGTGATGGCAGAAGGAAGTCAATTGGAGGTGACAAAAGTAAAAGCATATCTCAAAGAAAAATTACCGGAGTACATGCTGCCTTCTGCGTTTGTAGAAATGGATGCGTTCCCGTTGACAGGAACCTTGAAGGTAAATAGGTCGAAACTGCCTGTACCTGATTACAATCGGGATGAGTTGGAAACTGGTTTTGTTGCAGCAGCTTCTCAAAATGAAAAGTTATTGAATGCTATTTGGGTGAAGCTATTAGGTGTTTCCGAAATAGGTGTGCATGACAACTTTTTTGAACTGGGAGGTCACTCGCTAATTGCTGTTAACTTAATGGCAGAAATTGAAAAGAAGACAGGCACCAAATTACCTCTTTCCACTCTTTTAGAAAATGCAACTATTGCTTTGCTTGCCAAAGAAATGATTATTTCCGAAAACAAGAATGGAACCTTGGAAAATCCTGACCTCTCTACCAATGGTTTGTCTTACCAAAATAGTAATGGTCACCAAAACGGAAACGGCCATCAAAACGGCAATGGGCACCACCTCAGTAACGGCAACGGTCACCAAAATGGAAAGAAAAAGAAAGTACGATGCCTGGTTCCGATTCGAAAAACGGGGACTAAAATGCCAATTTATTTAGTACATGGCGCAGGGCTACACGTATTGATGTTTCAAACACTGGCTGCTCATATGGACAAGGATCAACCGATCTATGCATTACAGGCGCGTGGCCTGAATGGGGAGGCGAAGCCCCTTGGACGAATCGAGGATATGGCGGCGCATTATATTTCAGAAATTTTAGAACAGAATCCAGATGGACCGTATGCTTTGGCGGGCTACTCTTTTGGCGGACTGATTGCATTTGAAATGGCCAAACAATTAAAAGCTATGGGGAAAGAAATAGCCATGTTGGGAATGTTTGATACAGTGGTACGTGGCCACCTTGCGGCAGAAAAAGGTGATAAGAGTTATTACGATCAAGTTAAAGGATGGAGTAAAAAAGTGGGTTGGAATCTAGCTACCATTGCAAAAGATCCTTTAGCGAATATCAAGTATAAATCGCATGTTTTAAAACGTCGGTATTCGCGTTGGTTGTGGGGTAAGACACATGACGAGCAGAAAGAAATTGAAAACGAGCAAACGGACCACTTAGCACTGATTGATCGAATGAATCACATTGCTTTCAATAGCTACAAAATCACTCCTTATGGAGGAGAGATTTATTTATTCAGGGCAAAAGATAAACGGTTTTATCTGGACGACTTTGAATTTCTGGGATGGAAACCTTTTGCAAGAGGCGGTATTCTGATTAAAGAAGTTCCGGGTGATCATTTGAATTTGTTCAACCCACCGAATGGAGCAAATTTTGCGAAAATTTTGCAAGGCTCGTTGGAAGAAGCGATGAGAAAAATTGATAAGTAATTACGAGGAGAGAGCTTGCTCCGACGAACGACGGAGTTAAAAACCTTCCTCTCGGGCTCACGTCAATGTAGTAAGTCGCGTGGTTGTTCGAGCCTCGCGATTTGGGCGTGGTAACCTCTTGACGTATTACGAGGAGAGGTTAGAAACCTTCCTCTCGGGCTCACGTCAATGTCATAAGTCGCGTGGTTGTTCGAGCCTCACGATTTGGGCGTGGTAACCTCTTGACGTATTACGAGGATACACAGAAGGACTTTGCCTTCCGGTCAGGCGGTTAAAAACCTTCCTCTCGGACTCTCGCTTATCTCGGAAGTTTCGCAGAGATCGAGCCATAGACGAAGCCCCTACCCCAAAGGGGTTCAACAAACTAGGAAGGAGCACCGCTCCTTCCAAGAAAACAAACCAGGGTAAGTCCTGAAGGGACGTAACAGACAATTTGCTTGTTACACACTCAATTAATTTTAATAATTTAACGTAAAGTAATAAAACCTTAATGTATCAAATATCACCAGATTTTATCTCACTAACCTGCTCCGATCTTCCTCAAATAAATTGGTTGGATAAAGGAGCTACCAGTATGTTTGACATAGGCGTTACCCATGTTTGGGTAGGCGACATGTCCAAGTTTAGTGAAGATGAAATAGTTTTGTTAAAAAGTAAACTGCCCTTTGATACCATTCTGAAAAGTCAGCGTTTTCGATCAGACATTGATCGCCGTTCTTATCAGACAACACGAGGGATGTTGCAGCAAATTATTTTTCATTACACAGGTAAACAAACTATGCCTTTTGCTTATACAGAATACGGTAAACCTTTTCTACCTGATTTCCCAAATCTTTCTTTTAATATCAGCCATTCCGGTCAATATGTTTTAATCGCTTTCCGGTTTGATGGGCTACCCGTGGGTGTCGATATCGAGCAGAATAATGGAGCTATTGATCATCGATTGGTTGCTAAAACTTTTTTTCACCCCCAAGAACAAGCGGTTTTGGATAAAACGGATAACCCAAATCTCTTTTATAAAATTTGGACCAGAAAAGAAGCCCTCCTTAAGGCAATGGCAGTGGGTATGACAGACGAAATGAAAAAGATAAATGTACTAGCCCCAAAATCCACTTTCCATGGAAATGGAGTGTTGGAAGAGTTTAATAAAATGAGCTTCGAAATAAAATCATTCAACCTGGAAGGAAATTACTTTGGAAGCCTGGCGTCAGCAGCACCAGCACTTTCTTATTTTTTTGTAAGCTTTTAGGCAATCTTAGGCGACATTTTAGGCGATCTATTTGCTAGAATTAAACTTTAAATTTTATCTTTGTACCGTTGAGTAATTCGTTCATTCAAATTGCTTCGACACTTGAAAGCCCACAATACCGCCTAGAACTGTTTATTCCCCCTATAATTAACAAGTTCATTCTTGGATGAAATCCGTGGTCAGTCTTAAAATGGAGCCAAAAACGACTAAAAGAAGTGTTGGATTCATTTTATGAATGACTTAAACACGGGATTTATTAAAGAACTACTTATTTATACAAACAGGCATCTTTCCATATTTATTAGCCCAATTTAGATTTCTTCAGATTAGCCAATTTGCTTTTTTGTAGATAACGAACTTTAAAACCAATGCTGAGCTTTCTCTAAAGGCTTACTCAAACATTATTGAACACCATTAAAAACTAGAATGATTTATTTCATTTGCCTAAAACACAGTCAACCTAAATTATAAGTATGAAGCCTCCCAGTTCTTCAAGGTATAATTTTTTATTATTTACTCTATTTGGTATTTTCTTAGGCTTATCGCTTTTGATACCAAATCAATTGTTAGGGCAAACTGTTCCTCAATGGGATCGCGATTTTGGCGGTAACATTTGGGAAGAATTAAACAGTGTCGAAGAAACAGCCGACGGCGGCTATATCCTGGCCGGCTTTTCCTCCTCCAGTGAAAATGGTGACTTTAACGGTATCAACAATGGTGGCGGTGATTATTGGTTAATAAAAACCGATGATCAAGGTATTATTGAATGGGAAAATAATTTTGGAGGAAGTGATTTAGAACGTCCCTGGTCAGTTGTACAAACAACAGATGGTGGTTATATGATTGGAGGATATTCACCATCCGGTGTAGGTGGCGACAAATCTTCACCAAGTCGTGGTGGCGACGATTACTGGATTGTAAAAGTCGATGCAGCTGGAACACTCGAATGGGATAGTACCTACGGTGGCGACAACCTGGATCACTTATATTCATTAATTCAAACCAGCGATGGAGGTTATCTGTTAGCTGGACGATCTCTTTCAGGGATAAGCGGCGAAAAAACAGAACCGAATAAAGGTAGCTGGGATCATTGGATCGTTAAAACAGACCCAAATGGAACCGTTGAATGGGAAAAAACACTTGGTGGATCCGATGAAGATTTTGCCAACGAGGTGCAGGAAGCTCCTGATGGAAATTATTTAATTGGAGGCAGTACTCGTAGTCCAATGGATGGCCTCGATATCGGAGAACCGCTGATTGGTGTAAAAGATTTTTGGTTTCTGAAAGTTAGTTCACTTGACGGATCAATCATATGGGAACACCGATACGGCGGAACCAATGAAGATGAGATGCAGGATTTTGTGCAAACTCAAGATGGTGGCTTTTTATTAGGTGGAGGATCCCGTTCGGATAGTTCACTTGACAAAAGCCAAAATGCATTTGGGATCGTAGATATGTGGGTACTAAAAATCGACGCTGCAGGTATCAAAGAATGGGACCAAACCTTCGGAGGTGATAATATAGATAACTGTTACAGCTTATCACAAAACTCAATCGGATATTATGTTATTGGTGGCTTTACCGGATCGGCGCTTGGTAGCGGTAATCTTACCTCCCCTGTCAAAGGTGGCTGGGATTATTTACTGGTGTACCTGGATAATGACGGCGATTATAAATGGGATCAAACTTTTGGCGGTGACCAAAACGACGTACTCGAAAGCGTCTTTCAAACAAGTGATGGAGGCTACGTTCTCGCAGGTCACTCATCTACCGACGTCAATGGAGATAAAACGGAACCTACCAAAGGACTCAACGATTTTTGGATGATTAAAACGGATTGTTCCGTTTATGTAGATTTTGCAGACACCATCGTTTGCCCTAATCAACCAGTTGAACTAAATGCCTTTGACAACTCAAATTGTATCGACTGTACCTGGGAATGGAGTGATTCTCCTACTGGAGATTCTATCCGGATTATTGAAGCAGGCGTCACAGGTGCCTATACCGTGATTTTGACGGACGGAGTTGGCTGCCAGCGGACTGATGATATTACTATTACTACATTCAATACTAATACGGTTGATTTGGGTCTGGACTCTATGGCTCTATGTGATGGAGAAAACACCTTGCTAGATGCAAATGTGCCCTCAGCGGTTACCTATGAATGGTCTACAGGTGATAACACACCAACGATTACGGTAGACACTGCCGCTATTTACGCAGTTACTGTAACGGATACAAATAATTGTGAATTAGAAGATAGTATTGCTATTTCAGTGGGCGCACTTCCAGTCGTTAACCTGGGTAATGATACAATAGTCTGCGCCGGAGAAGTAGTGACTCTAGATGCTGGTAATCCAGATGCGACTAATTA
>ENA-ORXR01003438-ORXR01003438.1-marine-metagenome-genome-assembly--contig:-NODE-3438-length-14196-cov-7.170125_pt1 | contig 14196 bp, 12 predicted proteins | sample MGYA00237866_ERZ511479 | MGnify/ENA metagenome assembly ERZ511479 | reverse complement strand
GTTTCATTCCCAGGCCAGCCACGCAGCGTCGACCGGAGCCGAGTTCGGCCCTCCCTTGGTTTTCGCAGGAATCAGTCGCTAGTTGTCCGTAGGCGGCCTCACCAGGGTTTGGAGATCGAACCTGCAGATGAACCGGATCTAGCTCACTACGAACTGGTCGTTCGGCACCGCGCTCGATCACTGATTTCGTCCTCAGAAAGTTCTTACAACCAAGCCCAGGACTGGGCATGGAAACTGCCCGCAGGAGGGTTACTTCACCGGCCGGCAACTCGTGGGGTGATCTGGAGACCGCCTGTGGATGGAGTCATTAGTCGTGATCGGGGTGGGGAACCGCCATGACTTGTAGCCCGTCTATTCCGGTGAAGTCACGTGGGTTGCAGGTGTAGACCGGGAGATCGGTCGAGACTGCGGTGGCTGCGATCATTGCGTCGTAGGCCCGGGCCGACGGTTTGCGGCCGTTCCGTCGCAGCGATGCTGCCACACGGCCAAAGGCTCGCGCCGCTGCAGTGTCGAAGGGCAGCGGATCGAAGTCTGCTTCTGCGACCTGTAGATGTGCTTGGCGCGCTGCTCGGTCTACGTCTGTGGTCGCAACAAGTGGGCCGACAGAGAGTTCTGCCAAAGTCACCGCGGTGATGAACGCTCCGTCGGGAAGCGCCTCACTGGCGGTGATTCTTCCAAGAAGGATCAGTGTGCTCGTGTCGAGGATGCCGTTCGTGGTCACAACGAAGCGTCGATGACGGTGTCGAGGTCACCGCGAAGTTTCACTGGGTCGACGCGTGGTAGATGTGCACGCTTGCGAACGAGGTCAGCTATTGGCACCGCCAAAGTGCTCAAGGGTCGTAGTTCAGCGACGTGTTTTCCGCGACGCGTCACTGTGATGTGTTCACCGCGGGCGACGCGGTCGACGACGTCGCCTCCGTGGTTCCGCAACTCGCGAATAGAAACCTCAGCCATAGTGGCAATGTATCACCAGTGATACATTGGGTCAATCGAGCCCATCTCTAGTCGATGGTTGTCAACACTTCCGGAACTCCTCGGCAACCGGCGAGGCCCGATCGAACTGCTCACCGATGAGGCCATCGGGATGACGAACCCGCCGATCCCGATGCTTCGATGGTGACGCAGTCGGAAATAAGCACGGCGTCTACGTGAGCGCGGCCACGTGCTGGGTCATCGCTGCGAGACCGTCGTCGAGGCCGCGGCGGCCAGCACCGATGCGGAACCGGTCATTGGGTGTGGGGCCGAGCTCAGAGGAGTAGATCGTGGACGGAAGCACGAGCACACCCGATTCCTCGACAAGGCGTCGTGCGAATTCGTCCACACCGTCGGAGCCGAGGTAGCGGGGGAAAGCCATGCATGAACCCTGTGGTCGGTGCCACTCGAAGAGATCGGGGAAGCGGGCAAAGAACACGTCCCACTTCGGCAGGTTCTCGTCGATGATGGCGTTGTTTCGTGCAAGCAATTCGTCGCGGTGCTGCAGCCCAATGATCGCTAGCCGTTCACTCGGCCCAGAGCTACAGATCGACAGATAGTGCTTGAGCCGTTCCATACGCCCTAGAAGGTCGTGGTCCTGCGACGCGATCCACCCGACACGTAGGCCGGGTAGGCCGTAGGACTTCGACATCACTCCGAGCGACAAACCCAACTCGTATTCATCGGCGATCAGCGGCAAATGTTCGGTGCCTGTCGGGCCGAGCCCGTGGAAGATCTCATCGTGGAGGATGTGGATGCCGTGGTGGCGACACAGTTCGATTAGCGTCGCGTATCTTTCGCGGTCGAGGATGGCGCCGGTGGGATTGTGCGGGAAGTTGATGGTGAGCAGTTTCGTGTTCGGCCGAATCGCTGCTGCGACCTGGTCGATGTCGAGCGACCACTCGTCGTTTGGGTCGAGTGGCACGCCGGTGGCCTCGCAGATTGCCACGGGCAGCGTCTCGTGCGACTGGTAGTTCGGTGTGATGACGATTGCGTGGCTCGATGCGTTGAGCAGCACGTTGTTCGCCGCGAAAATTCCTTCGCTCGCACCGGCGAAACACAGCACGTCGGTGGCGTGGCGCGACTCGAACGTGGTGGCGATGGCTTCGGCGACTTTGCGGGCATCGTCGACGGTTGCGGTGCCGGGTTCGTTGGGCGATGCCAACAAGTCAGGGTTCTGCCACAGCGGTTCGCCGTCGCGGCGCCAGACCACACCGAGTTGCCAGCGGGGAAGCGGCTCGCCCGGATACCACTTGCCTTGGCCGTGCTGCAGCAGCCCGCCAATGGCGAAGCGGTCGTGCAGTCGCATGGCGAGCTCCATGGCCAGGGCGCGTTTGTCCTCGCCGTCGGCGGCGGTGTTCCACTCGTCGCCTTCCATGTCGTCGATCGACACATAGGTTGGTTCGCCGCCCATGGTGAGCCGCACGTCGCCGGCTTCGAGTCGTTTGTCGACGTGTTCGCCGAGTGCGTCGATGTTGGTCCATTGTGTGGGCGTGTACGGCAGGGTGACGCGTGGGTCTTCGCGCACGCGGTGCACGACGTTGGCAAAGTCGAAGGTCACTTCGGCGGTGTCAGTCGACCCGCTGATCGGCGCCGCAGTCGACGGGTGAGGCGTGCATGCCAGAGGGATATGGCCTTCGCCGGCGAATAGGCCCGAGGTCGGATCGAGGCCGACCCAACCGGCGCCGGGCACGTAGACCTCGGCCCAGGCGTGCAGGTCGGTGAAGTCGGCGGTGGGACCGTCGGCGCCGTCGAGTGCTGGCAGATCCGAGGTCAGCTGCACCAGATAGCCCGACACGAATCGGGCGGCTAGGCCGACCTGGCGCAGTGCTTCGACCAGCAGCCAGCTCGAGTCGCGGCAGGAGCCGATGCCGCGAGCGAGTGTGTCTTCGGGCGTTTGCACCCCGGGTTCCATGCGGATGGAGTAGTCAATGTCGTTGTACAGGCGCTGGTTCAGGCCAACGAGGAAGTCGGCGATCGGCACGCCAGCGCTGGGAGTCTCGATGTGCGACAGCCATGACTTCAGCTTGGGGCCGACCGGACCGGCCGGGCGCAGATAGGGCTCTAGGTCGGTGACCAGCTGCGGCTCATAGGTAAAGGGGTATGACTTGGCCGAGTCTTCGACGAAGAAATCGAACGGGTTGACCACGGTCAGATCCGCGATGAGGTCGACGGTGATCTCAAGCAACTTGGTTGGCTCGGGGAACACGAGCCGGGCCATGAAGTTGCCAAAGGCGTCTTGTTGCCAATTGATGAAGTGATCCTGAGGCGTCACTCGCAGGCTGTAGGCAAGGATCGGTGTGCGAGAGTGAGGCGCAGGCCGCAGCCGCACCACATGCGGGTTGACCGTCACCGCCCGATCGAAGTTGTACGTGGTGCGGTGTTCGATACCAATATGGATACCCATTGGGTACGGCCTGCCTTTTGCCGTGGGGGCGGTGAGAGGAGGCCCCGATTCTACCGGTCACTCAGGTGAGGGCGGGGTGCCGAGCAGGGCGGAGTAGATCTCGCCGCAAGGGGCGGGGTGTCTCCTCACACCCCTATTTGGGTTGTTTCGTGAAATATCGCGACGGGTTGCTCCTTCCTAGCGTCTATCTAATGTGACTGACATAGCGCTACGAACACGACTCCGCCCTTTGACGGTGTTGGTTCACGAGGTCGACGACGCCCCGCACCGTGAAGCATTTGGTCTTTGGCGCATCGACCAGCTGTTCTCGATGCTCGACGAGCTCACTAGGGCAACCCTTAAACGGGTTACTGGCGTGGGCGATGCCCAGTTCATCGTCGAACTCGGTGCGACGTCTGATCCGAGCGTGATGACGGTGCTGCTTCGTGAGTCGATCGTCGTCATGACGTCTGTGCAGATCAGCGCAACTGCGGACCTCGATCAATGGGAAGCCATCGCTAAGCGATTCGCCACAATGATCGACGCTGCAGCGGAATGTTACGCGGCCCCGTTAACCACTGTCTAACCACTGTCTAACGGGTGCGACGCAAGCCTCGAGCCGAGATCGAGGCCAAAGTGCCGATTTGGCAGCCTCGTAGTTGATTAGGGCCGCTCGTATTTGTCGAATAGTTGCCGGGTAGCGACCAGACCTCACATCGTGAACTCCCGTATAACCCATGCCTCGACGGCCGCGGCCGATGTTGCGCCGGCCAAGGCCGTGCCGGACTAAGCCGCCAGTCAGGTCCCGGCTCACTCGGGGATTGGCATCCACAGTCGCTCGACCGGTAGGACACTCAAGCGGTCCGCGACCGAATGCGAGCGTCCACCGTTTGAGAACGCGACGCCGGCTACGAACCGGGATCCGAGAGCGTTGCGCAACTTGCGCAGACCGTTGAAGTCCTTGCCTGAGATTGGCTGACTCGCCTTGACGTCGAACGCGATCACTCGACCGTCGTCGTGTTCAGCTACCAGATCGACTTCGTCGCCGTTGGACGTTCGCCAATGGCCCACGGTCACCCTGAACGGCAACCACGAGATCTGTTTAGGTAACTCGCCTGCCAACACTCCAAAAAGATTGAGTTGTGTGATCCAACTGACAGATCGATAGGTCCCGCGCATACATAATCAAGGCACAGCTTGCAAACGAGGAGTGATATGAAAAACTACGTGTATGTGTTTGGCGCAATCGTTGTCGTGTTAGTGCTCACGGCCTCAACCTGTGCTGACCGCGGTGGCCTCCTCGATGAGTTCCATGACGCCCCCATCGATGAGAACACCATACGAGTCGAGGTCCGGGGATTCGATGCGCTCGACATAGTTTCAACCGGCGAAAGGGGAGACCGCCCGGGGGAGATCCACAAGGTGGCCATCAGCTTGAGCGCGCCGGGCGAACTGTCCACAAATGAGTTCACTGGCCCACTCCAAATTTCGAATCGCACGCCCGGCGACATTGTCAGCATTACCTGGCTGCGCCGCCATCCCCAAGTCGCCACGTCCCCGCTCCGACCCGCCACCACCCGTTACGCGCTCGTCCACGACGTACCCCCTTCCCTCGGCCGCATCTCCTTCCGCTTCACCACCACCGCCACTGCCGGCCACGCCCTTTCCTTCGACCTGCCTGACGTCCATGTCTTCCGCCACACGGCCGTCCCACTCCTTCTGGGCCTTCAGTCCCACAAGCGCCTGCGCCTCGTCGTTGACACCCCACGCGACCCCACGCGACACCATTCTCTTCGGCCACGCCCGCCGCCCGGTTCTCTGCCACCTCCAACGCGGCCACCTCTACCTGCCCCCGCCGCAGCCCCACCCCTCCGCCGCCCCCACCCCCTTCGCCTCCTTCTACACCCGCTCGGAGCTTGGCCTCGCCCACCGCCAATTTGGGCACGCCAGAGTTGACGCCCTGCTCCGGGCGTTCCCGCCGACCACATTCACCCCTGCCGAGGTGGCCACCCTGCGCGACGTCGCCCGCTCGTGCATCCCATGCCAGCATTTCGCCCACCTGCCCCGCCGCCCCCGCCATGCTCTCCCGCCCCGCCCGCTCACGTTCAACCGCGTCCTCGCTCTGGACACCTTTCAGTTGCGCACCGACCTCCCCAAGGTCCTTGATTTCACTTGCCTCCACACTGACTTTGGCCTGGGCCGCTTTGTCTCCGCCATGCGCGGCTCTCACACCTTTGCCATCCTGTACCTCATCTGGTTCTGCATCTGGGGCTGCCCCTACACTATCCTCTCCGACCGCGGCTCCGAGATTGAGAACGATGCCTTCATTGCCGCGCTTCACTCCATGGGTGTCCACTGGCTCCCCATCCCCACCGAGGCCCCTTGGGGCATCGGCCGCAATGAGCGCCACCACGGACCCATCCGCGACGCTTACCTCCGCATCTCGGCCGAGACGCCCCAACTCGCGCCCGACCTCGCCCTCTCCATGGCTTACAAAGCCCGCAACGACGCCCCCCGCGCCCACGGCTCCTCCCCCACCGCGGCCGTCACCGGCGAGGCCCCGTGCCTCCTCATCGGCCCCAACCACCACGCCGACCCCACCATCGCCGCCCGCCACAAATCCATGTAGACCGCGCGCAACACCATGGAGCACTACACGGCCGCTGACCACCTCCGCGGTGCCCGTTCCCACCCTGTCACTTCCGTCCAGTTAGTCGAACTCGGCCAGGAGGTCTGGTTTCACCGCGACCGCCACGGTTGGCTCCGCGGTTCCGTCCACTCACTGGACGGGAAAACCGTGTACGTGCGACACAACGGCCAACCTTTTTCATCCCACGAGTCCGTCACAAAGCCCTTCGTCTCCCGCCGGCCACCCGCCCCGCCCGCCGCCGCCTCTCGCCCCTCACCTGCCGCCGCCGCCCCCACCACGCCTCGGCCCCCGCTGCCCCCATCCGCACCAACACCGCCGCCCCGCCCGTCGCCCCGCGCCTCCCCGCCGCCTCCCATGTCTTCCTCTCCCCTGCCGTCAGGCCCGACTCCCCCGCGCACCCCCGCAGGGACGCCGCCAAGGCCACCGAGATCGCCGTCTTCGACTCCATCGACTGCAAGACTGCCATCCCCGCCCACTCCGTCCCCGCCGGCCGACAGATCTTCCACTACCTCTGGCGTGTCACCCACAAGCCCAACCGCGTCAACGGCAAGCCGGCCGAGCGGGCCCGGTACTGCATCGCCGGCAATCATGACTTACACAAGTCCAGCATCGTCTCCACGTCCCCCGTCACCCCGCAATGCGCCATCCGCGCGGTCTTCGCCGCCTCCGTCATCCTCCGGTTCACCCTGCACTCGGAGGACTTCCTCCGTGCCTACCTCCAGTCGGACCGCCTCGACGACCCCGTTTACGCCTGGGCGCCCCCCGAGGCCGGCCTGCCCTACGGCACGGTGTGGAAATTCCAACGTGCCATGTACGGCAAGAACGATTCCGGCCATCACTTCCACTTAAACACCCAGTCCCGCTTCCTCACGATCCCCGACATTACCCTCAGCTCCGCATTTGACACTATCTAACTCGTCCCGCTCCGCGACGCCGTCTCCACGTACGTCGACCATAACCTCAACGCCAGCGACCCCGCCTTCCTCTCCTCAGTCGCCACCGTCCTCAAGTCCTACACCATCCACCGCCCCGACCACGGCGACATCCAGTTCGCGGGCATCAGCGCCCGTACGGACGGCTCCGGCATCCACTGCGACGCCGGACCTTACGCCGCCGCCCTCACCCCGCTGCCGCTGTCCCCCCCGCTTTCCTCCCCGCTGCCCGACCCCAAGGCCCTCCACTCTCTCGCCGCCAAGCTCCTGTGAGTGGGCCGCGTCGCCCGTCCCGACGTCCTCACCAATGCCACCCACCTCGCCAAGCTCCCCAACCCCACCGGAGCCGACGCCCGACGCGCCAACGACACCCTCGCCGCCATCGCCCGCCACGCCATCTCCCTCCACTACCCCCTCCTCGACCCTGCGTCCCTCTGCTTGGACGTCTACGCCGACTACTCCGGCTCCGCCACCTCCCCCCTGGACAGCCGCCAAATCGGGTACCTCATCGCCCTGGTCGACGCCTCCCGCCGCTTTTCCCTCCTGCTTTGGGTGTCCCACCGCCCCCACCGCGTGTGTCGCGGCTCCTGCGCTAGCGAGCTGCTCGCCCTCGCCGACGCCGTCGCCGCCGCTCTCGATTTCCGCCTGCTGCTGCAAGAGCTCCTCTCCCGCCGGGTCCCCCTCGCCGCGCACACGGAATCCTCCGCCGCCTGCGACTTGGTCACTTTCTTCAAGGACCCGACGGACATGACAGGCAAGAAGGACCTCTTCATGCTCCTCCGCCGCTCCCTCCTCTCCGGCACTATCCACGCCATTTCCCTCTTCCAATCATGCTCCGCCGCTCTCTCCTCTCCGGCACTATCCACGCCATTTCCCTCGTCCAAGGCGCCCACAATCCCTCCGACGCGCTCTCTAAGCCCTCGTACGCCCGCCCCGCGCCCAACCCCACCCTCACCAACACCCTCTTGGCCGGCAGGCTCCACGTCCCCGTCATCTCCTGTACGACCTCCTCCGGCTACCGCAACGCTCCCCGCGACGCCGCGCCCTCGCCGCGCCGCGTCCCGCGGCCTCCGGCGCCCGCCCGCGCCACGAGGGGGGAGTTTCCCCCCCCCCGCGCGACCTCTGCCGGTGACCGACTCGCCGAGGCCTCGTCCACGTCCGCTCGCCGCCCCACGCCGCCACGGCCGCCACGATGCCGACGACCCGGTCGCGGCCACACCACCGCCCCCCCTCACCCGCCACGCCCCCGTGTCCAAGATGACACGACATCGACTTGGCCACGGTTGCGCTCGCCTCGGCTCGCCTACGACCGGGGAGTGTGGAACGTCCGGCCCACCACTGATCCGCATCTGGTTTCCCGCACTGCCGGTTTCGTTAGACTTATTGTCACATCCCCCGCTTGACCTTTCATTTATCGTATCTCCGACTTGACCTCACTGATCTGTAAAAACCGCCGCCCCGCCGCCGGACCGACTCTGGCTGCAGCGGTCAGTCTTCTTTTCCATATTCAAAGCGATGGGTGGTTCACGGAGCTGCAGAGAAACTCCCTTCTACCATCATCCCGGGACAGCCGGTTTATTGAGAGTGCCTCACGGCTGTCGAAGCCATCGTCTGAGCGCTGTTTTCTCGTCCAGCGACCCGGGATTTCGGGAACCGCTCACCCGGGATATACAGGGTAGTACTTCTTGTAGGGCAGCCCCGACTCTGCTGCTTCGCTGTCATCTCCCACCGTCGTTGCCTCGACCGCGCCGCCCCACTCGACACGCCCGTGCCGTCGCAGAACGGTGCCACCGCCAGACGGCCGCTCCATGTGGACCTGTCCTACTGCAGGATCGCCACAACAATTGGGGAACGCCACGAGCCCAAGAGCCACTTCGCTCTCTCGCCGCAAGGTGGTGAGAGAAGGCGGCACCGCTGCCGCGGCACGCTCGAAGCGCTCCTGCCCAATTCGGGATCAGCCACAGTACGATCGCACCGAGTTCTTGTTTCGAAACCGCAAGACATTGCACGACTACTGACATGCACGACTACTGACAAGAACTTTCACCTTTTGCCATGCTAACAAAGAAGCCGAGTGCATTATGTACTTATGTATTTTAATTTCACACCCATTTTCTAAGAAACGAGAGAGGAACGCTTCTTCCGGGGGTGTCTTGCTCCCCCATCTGGTCGCGGTCACGCCGCCTCTCCCCTCGGCGGCCGCCCCACCCAGACCTCATGATGCATTCGCCCACTTTGAATTGGGTCACCCCACGAGCGTCCGCACCCGCAGCAGAGCCGCTGCACACGACGGCTACGGCGGCCCTGCCTCCTGCCGCCTCGCGTGGCGGCGGGCGGCTGGGAACCCGGATGAACGCCACCACCTCGAGATGCGCTGCGTGGCAGCGGCGTCGCCTGTCGCCGCGCAACGCCGCGTGCCAGTCATAATTTTTGCGCGTGCGGGAGCCTGCGGCTATACGAACGCCGGAAGGAGGGGAGTGTCTGGGCGGGGGGGGACCGAAGATGGAGGGCCAGCCCCATTCGTGCCGGCCCAGGGATCGACGCGTGCCGCCGCGGTGGCTTGGCGGTTGAGGTGGGACGGTTCCCGGCTGTGAGCGGGGCCATGCGAGCGGAACGCTCGTGGTCGCGCTAGCGTCTTGTGGCACGGGCCCGCACGGGCTGGCGCTCGGGGACGGGGGAGGAGAGGCGTGGGACTCCACGACGCCCCCTCCGTGCCGGTGTTTGTGGAGGAGGCACGGACGGCAGCCGACGGCTCGGGCAGTCGGTTGGTTGCTGCGGCGCCGCCGTGCGTTTTGTGGTGGTCCCGTCGACCCCGACGTCGCTATTTTTCTTTTCCGCTTCCCACTCTTTCTCGGGGCCGTCCCGTATCCCACTCTGCCCCCCCTCCCTGTCCCAGTGATGGAGGCCTCGGCTTCGCCCCCACCGCCCCCGCCGTGGTGGGAACACACGGTGGCGCAGGCGGAACTGGAGCACCGCCTCCACACGGACATTGCCACGGGCTTGTCATCGGCCGAAGCGGCGGTGCGGTTGGCCAAGGCGGGCCCCAACGCGCTGACGCCGGCACCGCGGCCGCCATGGTATGTGACGCTGCTGGCGCACTTTTCCGACTTTTTTTCACTGCTGCTATTAGCCGCCGCTGGTCTGTGCGTGCTCTCCTGGGCGTTGGAGCACGGCCACGGGGCGCTCAATGCGGGGGAGGAGGGCGACCTCGTGAGCAGCGACGTCGACTTGTACCTGGCGGCGTTTCTGGTCGGCGTCGTAGTGACGACGAGCGTCTTTGGGTGGGTGCAGTCCGCGCGCAGCGAGAGCCTCCTGCGCTCTTTTGAGAATGTGCTGCCGCCAATGGCCGTGGCGCTGCGCGACGGCGCCGTGCGGAGTGTGGCTGCCAAAGACCTGGTTGTTGGCGACGTGGTTGTGGTCAAGGCCGGCGACAAGTTGCCCGCCGACGTGCGGCTGGTGACGGTCGGCGGCGGTTTTGCGGTGGACAACTCGCCGTTGACTGGGGAGAGTGAGCCGCAGCCGCGCTCAGCCGCGCCCATTGCCGTTGGCGCGGGTGGCAGTGAGGAGGGCGACGCGTTGGAGGCGCCCAACTTGGCCTTTTTCGGCACGCTCGCCGTGGACGGCGGCGCGACGGCGGTGGTCGTGCGCACGGGCGACGGGACGCTGCTGGGGCAGATTGCGGCGCTGACCTCTGGGGCGGGCGCCGCGCTGCCGCTGACGGCTCTGCAGCGGGACATGGACTCGTTTGTGTTTGCGGTGGCGACCGCATCCATAGCACTCGGGGCAGTCTTTTTCGTGGTCGGCATGGTCGTCGGCGTGTCCCTCCTGACCAATATTGTGCTGTCGATTGGGATGGTGGTGGCCAACGTGCCGGAAGGCCTCATCGCCACCGTCACCGTATCGCTGACGGCCAGTGCGCGGCGGATGGCGGGGCGGTGCGTGGTGGTCAAGCGCCTCGAGGCGGTGGAGGTGCTCGGCGGGGCGACGGTTATTGCGAGCGACAAGACGGGCACCCTGACCGCCAATTGCATGCGCGTCAGCCACGTGCGCACGGGCGTGACGGCCGGCGACTGCGGCGGGGGTGGTGGTGCAGGTACGCCCGCCGTCACGCGTGGCGGGGTGGCCGTGGACGTGTTGAGCGATGACGCGCTGGCGGCGTACGCATCGGCGGTGGCACCGTCCTCGCCAGTTCCGGCGACGACGTCGGCGCTGCTGACGGGCGCGGCCGTGTGCTCGACGGCGGTCTTTGATTATGACGATGGGGGGGGTGGGGCGACGGTCGGCGGCGTGCAGGAGCGGCGGGTGCTGGGCGACGCGTCGGAGGCGGCGCTGCTGCGGTTTGCCGACTCGGTGATGGATGTGACGGGTGCGCGCGCGACCTTCCCGACGCTCGCGTCCGTGCCTTTCTCGTCTGCCCACAAGTACATGGTGTCGGTGCACCCGCAAGCGGGCGGCAGCTCGTTGCGGGTGTTTATGAAGGGGGCGCCCGAGCGCGTGCTGGCGCGCTGCACGGCCGCCGTGCGGGGGGACACGGGCGGGGCGACGTTGGAGACGGCGCCACTGACCGAGGCGGGCCGATCGCAGGTGGCGGCTGCGGTGGAACGGATGGCGGCGACCGGTGAGCGGGTGCTCGGCTTTGCGGTGCGGGACCTGTCGCCTCAAGAGGCGGGGCGGATATTCCCGTCGCACAGCGGGGGTGTCGACTTTCGGACGCTGACTCCAGCTGGGGCGTCGGTGGAGGTGGACGCGGACGGCATCCCCGTCGAGGGGCTGGCGTGGGTGGGCGCTGTGGGGCTGCTGGACCCGCCACGACCGGCGGTGCCGCACGCCGTTTCGCGGTGTCAACGGGCAGGCATCCGCGTGGTGATGGTGACGGGCGACCACGCGGGGACAGCCGAGTCGATTGCGCGGGCGGTTGGCATCATCTCGGATGAGGCGACAGGGATCGACGGGGCAGGGCAGCCGGCTGTCGGCGAGGCGGCCAGCGGCGGTGGCGGTGGCGGTGGCGGCAGCAGCGGCGGCGGCAGCGGCATTGGGTTGGAGCGGGGGGACGAGTCGGATGTGGAGAATGGGCTAACGATCGCCGCGTCCGGCCCGCGGCGGTGGGCAGTGTACACGGGGTCGGACGTCGCGGCAATGACGAGCGAAGCGGCGTGGGATGAAGTGCTCGGCCATGAGCAGTTAGTGTTTGCGCGCACGTCCCCCGCCCAAAAGCTAAGAATCGTACAAGCACTACAAGCGCGGGGGCACATTGTCGCCGTCACGGGCGACGGGGTCAACGACGCGCCCGCGCTACGGGCGGCCAACGTTGGCGTCGCCATGGGCCTGGCGGGATCGGACGTGTCGCGGGACGCGGCGGACATTGTGTTGCTTGACGACAACTTTGCGTCGATTGTCAATGGGATTGAGGAGGGGCGGCTCATCTGGGACAACCTCCGCGCGTCCATTGCCTACACGCTCACGTCCAACGTGCCGCAACTGGTGCCGTTTTTGTTGCTCGCCATTCTCGGCCTGCCGCTGCCTATTACGACCATCCTGGTGCTGTGCATCGACCTCGGGACGGACATTTTCCCGGCGATTGCGCTCGCGTACGAGCCCGCCGAGGGGGACTTGATGGCGCGTCCGCCTCGGCCGTCGGGGGCGGGGGCGGACCCGCTCGTCAACCGGCGGCTGCTATGTTGGTCGCTAGCGCAGATTGGGATCATGCAGTCCGTGGCGGGTCTGTACGCGTACTTTGTGGTGTTCAATGACTACGGGCTGTCGCCGTCGTTGCTGCTGGGGCTAGCACGGGGTGGCCTCTTTGCGGCAGCGTCACCGGCGTTGCAGCGGTGGCTGGTGGCGGAGCGGGAACGGCCTATGGGGCGTTCCTTTGACCGCTCCTGGTTTACCGCCGCGCCGTCAGCATCGGGTCGGCGCTCCCCGTACGCACCGTACTTTGCGTCGATTCCCCCCTCGGCGGGGCTCATCCCGCAAGTTGACGAGCAGTACGGGCGGCTCCGGCCGCTGGCGGCCAACGCGTCGTCGCCGGCGCGGCCAGCGGCGGAAGGTGACGGTGCGCCGCCGCAGACTACCAACCTGCAGTTTAACAACATGGTCAAGGCCGTCGCGCTGGTGACCAAACGCCCCCCGTGTCGCTCCTACTCGTGCACGCTGCCTGCGGGCAACACGACCCTGTCACTGAACGAGCCGCGGTGCTTGACCTCGCCGACGTTTTCGCTGGACGGCGCCTTGACCGGGAGGTACAACTTGGCGGTGCGACCTGGCGACGGAGTCGGCCGCGGCTGCTTTGACCTGTGGTCCCCCCCCGAGCAGTCGGCAACGCTACAGCACGCGCAGGCGGCCTACTTCATTGCCGTGGTGCTCGCGCAGGTGGCGTGCTTGCTCGCCTGTAAGACCCGCTCCGCAACCCTCTTTCGGCGGGGCGGGTTTGCCAACCGGGCGGTCAATGTGGCGTTGGTCGCCGAGGCCCTCATCGCGTTGTGCCTCATCTACTCGCCGGCACTGCAGCACGGCCTGGGCACGGCGTCGCTGCTCTGGGTGCACTTGCTGCTGGGGCTCCCCTTTGTGAAGCTCATCTTGCTGTACGACGAGGGCCGCAAGGCAGCCGTCCGCGTCGGCGAGCGCGTCGAGGCGCGGGGCTGCGGGCCCGCGCGGGGCTGGGTGGAGCGCATCGGTTTGTGGACAAAGCGAATGACCGTCGCGTAGGCGGCCCGGCGACGGGAGGAGGACGAGCAGGGCTGCCCGGGGGGGCGGGTGGGATGGTGGCTGGGCGGACGCTGGCCGTGGGTAGTGGCTTGTGGGGTGGCCCGCGCGGTGTTGTGCGCCTTTTGCATAGGAAAAATCTTGTGTGTAAACTATTCTGTCTGGGAACCTACCAGCTTGTCGCAGCCTCGCAGCCAAGAGATGGTGCGTTCAAGGTTTCTCATCCCATGGAACCAGGAGTGGACGCTCTGGTTGAGAAAACTAGAGCACAACTGCGCCAGAAGAAGATTGTGCAGCAAAGGGGAGTGCCACAACAAAAACAACGTGACGGCGGCAGCGCAAACAGAAAACGTCCTACGCAAGCAAGCTCGGATCCAGAGCTCGGTCAATGTCAGTGACAATGAGTCGATCAAGGATGCCATCATATCCGTCTGTCACCAGTTCTTGACACTTGCACCAGTTCTTAGCAAATCGGGGTTGTGTGGGAAATCCACAGTGTTTACATATGAAATCGGGTTCCTGGGGATGCTCCGGAATCGCCTATGGCGCAGTTC
>ENA-ORXR01003435-ORXR01003435.1-marine-metagenome-genome-assembly--contig:-NODE-3435-length-14200-cov-4.984989_pt1 | contig 14200 bp, 15 predicted proteins | sample MGYA00237866_ERZ511479 | MGnify/ENA metagenome assembly ERZ511479 | reverse complement strand
TTCGTGACCATAGGCAACCCGCTGGGGCTGGCGTGGCAGATCGGCGGCTACGTGCTGACGATGGGGCAAATCCTGTGCCTGCCGATGATCGCTGTCGGCGTCTATTTCATTTTGCGGGCGCGGCGCGGGGGATGAGCCTGCGTGACACGCTGATCGCGCAGATCACCGCGCAGGGGCCGATGCGGCTGGATGACTATATCTCGACCTGCCTGCTGCACCCCACGCAGGGCTACTATACCACCGCCACACCTTTCGGGGCGCAGGGCGATTTCATCACCGCCCCCGAGATCAGCCAGATGTTCGGGGAGCTGATCGGCCTCGCCCTCGCGCAAAGCTGGCTGGATCAGGGCGCGCCCGCCCCCTTTACGCTGGCAGAGCTGGGGCCGGGGCGCGGCACGCTGATGGCGGACGTCCTGCGCGCAGGCGCGGGTGTCAAAGGGTTCGCGCAAGCGGCCGAGGTGATCCTGATCGAGGCCTCCCCAAAGCTGCGCGCGGTTCAGGCCGACACACTGGCCGCGCATCACCCGCGCTGGATCGCACAGGTTGACGCCCTGCCCCCGCAGCCGACCTTTGCCATCGCAAACGAATTCTTTGATGCGCTGCCGATCCGGCAATTCGTGCGCGACGGCACCCGCTGGCGCGAACGGCAGGTGGGCGTGGCGCAGGGCGCGCTGATCTGGGGCCTTGGGCCTGCACAGCCGCAACCCGCCCTTGCGCACCGGCTGGCGGATACGACCGACGGCGATCTGGTAGAGGATTGCGCCGCCGCCGCCCCGATCCTTGGCACGCTTGCCGCGCGGATCTGCGCGCAGGGCGGCGCGGCGCTGGTCATCGACTATGGCGACTGGCGCACGTTGGGCGACACGTTGCAGGCCGTCCGCAGCCATGCACGCACCGATCCGCTGGCCGATCCGGGGCGCGCCGATCTGACAGCGCATGTGGATTTCGAGGCGCTGCTGGCCGCCACGCCCCCCTGCACCGCCAGCCGCGTCACGCCCCAAGGTGTGTTTCTGGAACGTCTGGGCATCACGGCGCGCGCACAATCATTGTCAAAACAGCTAAGTGGAAAACAGCTGGATGCGCATATCGCTGCACATCGCCGCTTGACGCACCCGCAAGAAATGGGAAACCTGTTCAAGACCTTTGGCATTGTGCCCCAAGGCGCTGCCATGCTGCCGGGACTGGACATATGACTCTCGAAATTCTCACTTGCGATGCGATGCCGGTAAAGCATGGTTTCTTTACCCGTCTGGGCGGTGCGTCTTCGGGCGTGTTCGAGGGGCTGAATTGTGGACAGGGGTCTTCGGATCAGGCGGAAATCGTGGCGATCAACCGCGGACGTGTGGCCGATGCGATGGGCGTCGCCCACGACCACCTGCAAGGGGTGCACCAGATCCATTCCGCCACTGCGATCCTTGTCGATGGCCCGCTGGACGAAAAGCCGCGTGCCGACGCTCTGGTCACTGCCACGCCCGGTCTGGCACTGTCGGTGCTCAGCGCGGATTGCCAGCCCGTGCTGTTCGCGGACCCCAAGGCACGCGTGATCGGCGCGGCGCATGCAGGCTGGCGCGGAGCGTTAGACGGTGTGCTGCACGCAACGGTCGACGCGATGGAGACACTGGGCGCCCAGCGCGCCGACATTACCGCCGTCATCGGACCCGCGATCAGCCAGCGCGCCTATGAGGTCGGGCCAGAGTTCATGGACAACTTTGTCGCCGCTGATCCCGAATTTGCCCGCTTTTTCATCGACGGGGACGGGGACCGGATGCGGTTCGATCTGCCGGGCTTCGGCCTGAACCGGTTGCGGGCCGCAGGGGTAGGCCATGCGCAATGGACGCGGCACTGCACGTTTTCCGATCCGGTGCGATTCTATTCCTATCGCCGCGCCACACACGCGAAAGAAGCCGACTATGGTCGCCTGATCGCCGCGATCACCTTGTGAATTCGGGCGCAATTGGGGCATTGCCAGCCACCGCCCTGCCCCATTCCCTGCGCAGCTACGCACGAAACAATCCCCGTTACTGTTGCCAAACTACGCATAATCCTTGCGATTAACCTTATTTTACTGGGGCCGCTGCGAATGTGGCCTGCGCCGCCCTATTCAGGGTCCTGATCCCTGCCAGATTTGTTCAAATTTTTTGTCAAATGCCCCAAACCGGCCTGATTGCCCCGTCATATTTATCTCAAGCAAGGGCAGGCAGACAAACGCCCCGACATACAAACACAACCCGAGGACAGAGCCATGAAAACCAACGCACGCTTCATCAAGTCGATCACAAAAGCAGCCGCCGAGAATGACACCGTCATGCCCTGGGCCCGTGGCACCCGCCGCGCTGCGTTCATCGCCAAGCGCGCAGCGGCCGAGGCCCCCCAGCGCAAAAGCGCCTGATCGCCTCCCAAGATACAGACGGACACCCTTACTGAATTCTCCCCTGGCGCGGGTCCACTCCTCCCCTCGTGACACTGCGCCCACCTTGATCCCCCCCGCCCGCGTCGAATCGCGGCGGGGGTTTTTTCATGGATTGTGCCGCTTGTGCTGCGGCGCAAGGCCGGTTCAAGGCGCGAATGTGGCAGCACTGCCCCGAAAGTCCGAAACAAAACCCCTCAAATGATCGCGATTGATGCGCCAAACCTGCCAAAAGTCGCGAAACCTTTGACAATGGGGCGCAAACAAGGCGAATTAGGTCTCACGAAAGACACGAAATGACCCAACCGTTATTTCCGTCGTTGTCGGTGGGGGCCGACGAAGGATGTGACAAACCATGATAGGTTACGCACATGACACTGACTGCAAATCCAGCGGCCGCCCGCAGCGCCGCCCTGAAATCCGAGTACGGCCTGATGCACACATCCATGCCAAACGCCAAAACACCCGTGCGCGCCGCGCAGATGCCAACGCGCACCTATGAGGTCGCGGCCCTGCGCGAGGACACATCGTTGTTCATCGGTCAAAGCAGCGCACCCGCCATCCCGCTGTTCGAGGATGCGTTTTCCGCCTTTACCCACGGCAGCCTGATCCAGACCACGATGGGCCTTGTGGCTGTCGAGGACCTGCAACCGGGTGATATGGTTCAGACGGCCACAGGCGAAGCGGCCGAGCTGACGTGGATCGGCACCTCCACGTTTTCACCAGCCGATGCCGGCAAACGCACGCCGCTGATCCGCATCATGCCCGATGCACTGGGCCAGTCGCGGCCCGAACGCTCCCTCACGGTGGGGCCGGGTGCGCGGATTTTGCACACGCCCCCCGCCCTGCGCGGGATCGCGGATGGTCGTCAGCTGCTGACCCCTGCGGCCAAGCTGGTCGACGGTGTCAACGTGATCGAGATCACGCCCCCAACGCCCACGCGCCTGTTCCACATCTGCCTGTCGCGTCACGCGGTTATCAACGTGGACGGCATCGAGATGGAGACGTTCCACCCGGGTGCGGCGGCCCCGCGCGATGTCTCGCACTCTCTGCGCGACCGCTTTATCTCGCTGTTTCCGCGCATCGGTGATCTGTCGGATTTCGGCCCGTTGGCCCACCCGCGCGCACCCGACGCGGACACGCACTAAGCCGTCTTTCTGTCTCTCTCACTCGACCAGTTCCTGAGCGCGCGGTTCCCTATCAGGCCTCGACGCTCAGGCGTTCCTCCAAAACGTCGAACGGGACGCCGGGGTCATCCTTGGCGTTCCGGATGACCAGCGATGTTTTCACGCTGGCCACATTGGGCGCCGTCAGCAATTCACCGGTCAGGAACCGCTGGAAGCTCGACAAATCGGGCGCCACGCATTTCAGCATAAAATCCACCTCACCGTTGAGCATGTGACATTCACGGATCAACGACCACGCACGGCAGCGGGCCTCGAAGGCGGATAAATCTGCCTCTGCCTGACTGCTCAGGCCTACCATCGCAAACACCTGCACCTCAAAGCCCAGCGCGCGGGCGTCAACATCTGCATGAAACCCAAGGATAAAACCCTGCTCCTCCAGTGTGCGCACCCGGCGCAGACAGGGCGGTGCCGAAATACCGACGCGTTTGGCCAACTCGACATTGGTCATGCGCCCGTCTGCCTGAAGCTCGGCCAGAATTTTCCGGTCAATCGGATCAAGTCGTGTACCAGCCATATGTCCCCCTATAGCTTTTCGATTGTTATACAGATAACGCAGGTATGCGCAATAATGTTTCACACAAGCGCAACTTTGTTAATTTCCCGAACGTCCGGCGTCTGGGCCACACCTGCCTGCGGGGGTTTAAGCCCGCGGCCTGCGGGGCTATATCTGCTGCACACAGATTCCTCTGAAAGGGCGCCCCATGGCCGAGACACGCAAGACCAAGCTTTTGATTATCGGCTCCGGCCCTACCGGCTATACCGCCGGTGTCTATGCCAGCCGTGCGATGCTTGATCCTATCCTTGTGCAAGGCATCGAACCGGGCGGCCAGCTGACAACTACGACCGAGGTCGAGAACTGGCCCGGCGACACCGAAGTGCAGGGCCCCGACCTGATGATCCGCATGGAGGCCCATGCGAAGGCGATGGGCACCGAGATCATTGGCGACATTATTACCAATCTCGACGTGAGCACGCGCCCCTTTGTCGCCACAGGTGATAGCGGGACAACCTATCAGGCCGACGCCGTGATCCTTGCAACAGGCGCGCGGGCGAAATGGCTGGGGCTGGAGACAGAGGAAAAGTTCAAGGGCTTTGGCGTCTCGGCCTGCGCCACCTGCGACGGGTTCTTTTACCGCGGTCAGGAGATCGTTGTGATCGGCGGCGGCAACACAGCCGTCGAGGAGGCGCTGTTCCTGACCAACTTTGCCTCCAAGGTCACGCTGATCCACCGCCGCGACGAACTGCGCGCCGAGAAGATCCTGATCGACCGCCTGATGAAAAACCCCAAGATCGTGCCGCTGTGGTTTCACCAACTGGAAGAAGTCTATGGCACCGACAGCCCGCTGGGCGTCGAGGGGATCAAGGTCAAACACACCAAAACCGGCGCGATTACCGATATCCCGTGCAAGGGCGTGTTCGTCGCCATCGGCCACGCACCCGCGAACGAGCTGGTGAAGGACACGCTGGAGACGCACATGGGCGGCTATGTCGTGACCAAGCCCGATAGCACGGCCACCTCGATCCCCGGTGTTTTTGCCGCGGGCGATCTGACCGATCACATCTACCGTCAGGCTGTGACCTCTGCGGGTATGGGTTGCATGGCGGCGCTGGAGGCCGAGCGTTTTCTGGCCGAGGCGGGGGACGACGCGGGCAAAGATACCTCCCTGCCGTTGGGCTACGGTGCCCAAGCGTCCGAGACGGCCTAGACCATCCGCAACGCCCGCCTGTGTCAGGCGTTGCGAAAACCACACGTCTTTTTTGGGCCTTAATGTTTATTCTTCCGCGACCACGGGCTTCGTGTATACGTTCACGAATGAACAAACACTGAGACGCCGATGCCCGCTTCACCCACCAAACTCACCTCCGATCAGGACGACCAGCTGTTCAAGCTGCTGCGCCAGCTTGATCTGGCGCCGGATGCGTCCCAGCGGGTGATTGCGCAGGCCATCGGTGTCTCGCTGGGACGGCTGAACGCGCTGCTGCGTCACGCGACCGACGCGGGGCTTGTCCAGATCACAGACCACAAAGGCCCCGACAAACGTGCGCGGTTCGCCTATTCTATCACGCCCCGTGGTGCGGCCACCAAAAACCGCCTCACGGATCAATTCCTCACCAGAAAATTCGCTGAATACGATGCCCTGCACGCAGAGCTGACAGGCACGACTTCTGGCCTATCCCCCCTTAACTACAGGACAAAATTCACCATGAGCAACCTTGAGCCGATCCCCGAGCTGTATGTTTCCTATGACAGCGCGCAAAAGATGAAAGCAGACGCGGGCCAGATGGTCAGCCATGATCTGACCCCGCGCCAGATCTGCGATCTGGAATTGCTGATGAACGGTGGCTTCAACCCGCTCAAGGGGTTTCTGAGCGAGGCAGATTACAACGGTGTCGTCGAGAACATGCGCCTTGCCGACGGCCAGCTGTGGCCCATGCCCATCACGCTGGATGTCTCCGAGGACTTCGCCGCATCCTTGGAAGCGGGCCAGGACATTGCCCTGCGCGATCAGGAGGGTGTGATCCTTGCCACCATGACTGTCACCGACAACTGGGTGCCGAACAAGGCACTGGAAGCGGAAAAAGTATTCGGGGCCGATGACGATGCGCACCCTGCCGTAAACTATCTGCACAATCAGGCGGGCAAAGTGTATCTGGGCGGGCCGATCACCGGCATTCAGCAGCCTGTGCACTATGATTTCAAGGCACGCCGCGACACGCCGAACGAGATGCGCGCCTACTTCCGCAAGATGGGCTGGCGCAAGGTCGTCGCCTTTCAGACGCGCAACCCACTGCACCGCGCGCATCAGGAACTCACGTTCCGCGCCGCGCGCGAGGCACAGGCCAACCTGTTGATCCACCCCGTTGTGGGCCTGACCAAGCCGGGCGATGTAGATCACTTTACCCGCGTGCGCTGCTATGAGGCCGTGCTCGACAAATACCCGCAGGCGACGACATCCATGTCCCTGCTGAACCTTGCCATGCGCATGGCGGGCCCGCGCGAGGCTGTGTGGCACGGTCTGATCCGTAAGAACCACGGTTGCACACACTTCATCGTGGGCCGCGATCACGCAGGCCCCGGCAACAACTCGGCTGGCGAAGATTTCTATGGCCCCTATGACGCGCAGGATCTGTTCCGCGCGCATCAGGAGGAAATGGGCATCGAGATGGTCGATTTCAAACACATGGTCTGGGTGCAGGAACGCGCGCAATACGAGGCGATAGACGAGATCAAAGACAAGGACAGCGTCACCATCCTCAACATCTCGGGCACCGAACTGCGCCGCCGTCTGGCCGAGGGGCTGGAAATTCCCGAATGGTTCTCCTTTCCCGAAGTGGTCAAGGAACTGCGCCGCACCAAACCGCCGCGCGCCAATCAGGGCTTCACGGTCTTCTTCACAGGCTTCTCCGGTTCTGGCAAATCCACCATCGCCAACGCGCTGATGGTCAAACTGATGGAGCAAGGCGGCCGTCCCGTCACATTGCTGGACGGTGATATCGTGCGCAAGAACCTTAGCTCCGAGCTGGGTTTTTCCAAGGAGCACCGCGATCTGAACATCCGTCGCATCGGCTATGTCGCGTCCGAGATCACCAAGAACGGCGGCATCGCGATTTGCGCACCCATCGCGCCCTACGCCACGACCCGCCGCGCGGTGCGTGAGGACGTCGAGGCCTTTGGCGCCTTTGTCGAAGTGCACGTCGCCACCTCGATCGAGGAATGCGAGCGCCGCGACCGCAAAGGTCTGTACAAGTTGGCCCGCGAAGGAAAGATCAAGGAATTCACAGGCATTTCAGACCCCTATGACGTGCCCGCCAATCCAGAACTGAGCGTGGAGACAGAGAATGTCGATGTCGACAACTGCGCCCATCAGGTTCTTCTCAAGCTCGAAAGCATGGGGCTGATCAAAGGCTGATCCACAGGCCCCGCGACAAAAACAGGGCCAGCTTCCCATGCAGGGAGGCTGGCCCGTTCCATTGTGTCAGGCGGCGTTGCGTACGCGGCTGGCCTCGACGAAATCAGCGGTGGCTTCCGCCGTGGCGGCGGACAGGGTCCAGCCCAGATGCCCGTGGCCGGTGTTATAGAACACGCCCGGCCTTGAACCCGGTCCGATCTTTGGCATCATCGAGGGCAGCATGGGGCGCAGGCCCGCCCACGGCACGCAATGCTCGGTCGAGACATCGGGGAAGAATGTTTCGCACCATGCGCGCAGCGGCTTGATCCGGTCATCGCGGATGTCGAGGTTGTAGCCGTTGAACTCTGCCGTGCCCGCGATGCGAAAGCGCCGTTTGCCCAGCCGCGAGGTCACGATCTTGGCCTCGTCGTCCAGCAGGCTGACCCACGGTGCCGCCTCTTGCGAGGGCGCATCGTCAAGGTTCACGGTAATGGAATAGCCTTTGACCGGATAGATGTTCACGCGGTCGCCCAGCGCATGTGCAATCGCACGCGACCCCACGCCCGCACAAATCACGATCCCGTCGAAATGCTGGTCGTTTGCCTGTGCGCCGTCTTTCCAGCTGAGGGTGACCCCCCCGTCGCGGTGGGAAAACTCGGTCACGTCTGTTTTGTAGTGAAAGGTCACGCCCATCGCCTCGCATCCCTGCGACAGCGCGCGGGCATAAAGGTGGATGTCGCCGGTGAAATCGCTTTCGGTATAGTAGCCGCCCAGCGTGTCGGTTTTCAACGCGGGCTCGATGCTTTGGACCTGCGCGGCAGAGACTTCGCGCCGCTCAAGCCCGGCGCGCGCCAGCAAATCGTTCACGCGGCGGGCGTGATCAAACTCACCCTGGGATTTATAGACATGCAGGATGCCGCGCTTTTCCACGTCAAAGCTGAAGCCGACCTCATCGGCGAACCGCAGCAAATGTTTGCGCGCCTCTATCGCCATTTTGGCGGTGGCAATCGTGTGGTCCTCGTAGTTGGGAATGTTGCCCATGAACTCGGCCATCCACGACAGTTTGTGCCAGCTGGGGCGCGGGTTCACCAGCAGCGGTGCGTTGGCATTCATCATCCACTTGAGCCCTTTGAACACGGTGCCCCAACGGGTCCAGACCTCGGCGTTTGACGCGCTCAGCTGGCCCCCGTTGGCGAAAGACGTCTCCATCGCGGCATAGCGGTTGCGGTCGAAAACGCTGACGCTGTACCCGCGCGAGGCAAGCGAATAGGCGGTGGTGATACCGGTGATGCCGGCACCGATTACGGCGATATGTGTCATGATAGCAGGCTCTTTTTGATGACGCGGATGGGACGGACAAAGGCCGGCGGAATGCCGGTCTGCGTCCCCATCTGTCGCGTGACCTGAGAGCTTCACCGCAGCTGAAACAGGCGCGGCTTTCTCCTTCGGTGGGCCTGCTGCGTGCGGGCAGACCACTCTCCAGATATGCGATGTTCACACAGCGCGTAGGTGCTGTGCGACGACCCGCACGGTTCATGTGCCTGAGAGTTTCCGGGGCGTTGCTCCTTCGGCGTCAGCGTCTGGCTGATCTCTCCCATACGAGTCGCATCGTATGACAGGGGGTTTAGGCGCATCACGTTCCCAAAGCAAAGGATTTGCGCAACCCCCGACCGTACAGCGGCACAAAACCGGGACCCTGCATAAAAAAGGGGCCGCCGCAGCGCCCCCTCGCATCGTTGTGCTGCGTCTGCGGACCCTAATGCACCAGCACAGGGGCGTAATTATGCTCACGCGCCAGATCAAAGGCCAGCTTGCGGTCGCCCACCAGCGCCAGTTGTTGTCCCTGCGCGTCGTGCACGGCAAACAGCTGGTCCAGCCCTTCGGCCTGCGCGCGCACCTCACGGGGCAGATCGGTCACGGCAATCGTTTTGACGTAAACGGTCCGGTCCTGCGGTCCTGTCATTGCTGTCTCTTCCATAGTCTACCCCTTTCGGATGTTGATGGTCTGAACGACCGTTTCGGGTTTGGCCTGCGTCAGGTCCACATGCAGCAGACCGTTTTCCATCAGCGCCTCGCCCACTTCGACGCCGTCCGCCAGCACATAGCTGCGCTGGAACTGGCGCCCCGCGATGCCGCGATGCAAATACACGCGGCCCTCGTTGTCGTCATTCTGTCGGCCCCGGATGACCAGCTGGCGGTCCTCGACGGTGATGGACAGATCTGCCTCGGAAAAACCGGCGACAGCCAGTGTAATGCGGAAACTACGGTCCGAGGTTTGTTCGATGTTGAAGGGCGGATAGCCCTCGTTGCCGGATTTGGCACTGCGTTCCAGCACCCGCTCCAGCTGTTCGAATCCCAGCATATGGGGATAAGAGGCAAGCGTTAGTTTCGTCATCTCCGACACGTCCTTATACTCTCAAGCGACAGTCTGCGCCGCCCCGTGATCGGCAGCGGCACATTTTTAATATGGGAACACAGTGCCCCCCGCGCAAGGGCTATGCGCCATTGCGAATAACCCTTATGATTAAAAGCCTAGCGGTTAACCAGAATCAGAGCCTCCATGAACGCAAACCACGATATCGCCATGAAGACCGACGAGGTCTTGCGCGTCGAGCTGGAGGTGTTCCGCCGCGAGCACCGCGATCTGGATGATGCCATCCGCGCGCTGAACGACAGTGGCACCGCCGATCAGCTGACGCTGCAACGGCTGAAAAAGCGCAAGCTACAGCTCAAGGATCGCATCGCGCTGATCGAGGATCGCCTGACCCCGGACATCATCGCCTGACGCCCCGTTTGCGACATTGCCCTGCCCGTGCAGTTGGCTATAGTGCGCGCTTTGTTTCTCCATCCAAAGGCCCCGCAACATGAGCATTCCCCCCGTCGGCATCATCATGGGTTCGCAATCCGACTGGCCCACGATGCGCGAGGCGGCCACCCTGCTCGACGAGCTGGGCATCGCCTATGAGACGCGCATCGTCTCGGCGCACCGCACGCCCGACCGGCTGTGGGACTACGGTAAAACGGCGGTTGATCGCGGCGTGCAGGTGATCATCGCAGGGGCGGGCGGGGCCGCACATTTGCCCGGCATGATGGCATCCAAAACCCGCGTGCCGGTGATCGGCGTGCCGGTCCAGACAAAGGCACTGTCGGGGGTCGACAGCCTCTATTCGATCGTGCAGATGCCGCGGGGCTATCCCGTTGCGACCATGGCCATCGGGTCTGCGGGGGCGGCAAATGCGGCGCTGATGGCCGCAGGCATTCTGGCGTTGTGCGATCCGGCACTGGCCGCCCGACTGGACGCGTGGCGCACAGCCCTGACCGCTTCTATTCCGCAGGCTCCGACCGATGACTGATTCGCTTCCGACCGGCGCTACAATCGGCATTCTGGGTGGCGGACAACTGGGCCGGATGCTGGCCGTTGCGGCCGCGCGCCTTGGCCTGCGCACCCATATCTTCGAGCCGGGCGCCCAGCCGCCTGCCGCCGATGTGGCCCATGCCCTGACCACCGCCCCCTATGATGATGCGGCCGCCCTCACCGCCTTTGCCAAATCGGTCGATCTGGTCACCTACGAGTTCGAGAATATTCCGACGCAGGCGCTGGACATTATCGAAGCAATCACCCCCATCCACCCCAACCGCAACGCGCTTGCGACCTCGCAGGACCGGCTGGTCGAAAAGCGGTTTTTGCAGGATGCCGGATTGCGCGTCGCCCCCTTTGCCGATGTGACCGATGCCGCCAGCCTTGAGGCAGCGATTGCCCGGACCGGTACGCCCGCGATCCTGAAAACCCGCCGCTTTGGCTATGACGGAAAGGGGCAGGCGCGGATCATGTCGCCGCGCGATGCCACGACCGCACTGGCGGACATGGCGGGCGCCCCTGCGGTTCTTGAAGGGTTCGTCGATTTCTCCATCGAGATTTCGATCATTGCCGCGCGCAACCCGCAAGGGGAGGTCGCCTGCTTTGATCCCGGCGAGAACGTCCACCGGAACGGCATTTTGCATACGACGACCGTACCCGCCAACATCCCCGCGCGCCTGCGCACCGATGCCGTTCTGCTGGCCGCAAAGATCCTGAACGATCTGGGCTATGTCGGCGTCATGGGGGTCGAGCTGTTCGTGACGCCGCAGGGCCTCATCGTGAACGAGATCGCGCCGCGCGTGCATAATTCGGGGCACTGGACGCAGAACGGCTGTGCCGTCGACCAGTTCGAGCAGCACATCCGCGCCATTGCGGGCTGGCCGCTGGGTGACGGTAGCCGCTTTGCCGATGTGGTGATGGAGAACCTGATCGGTGACGATGTCGACCGCGTGCCCGAACTGGCGCGCGCGCGCAATTGCGCTGTTCACCTGTACGGCAAGGTCGAGACAAAGGCGGGGCGCAAGATGGGGCACGTCAACCGGATTACCTCGTGAGCGCTGCGCGGCTCAGATAAACCGCGCGGCCACGTCCCCGTGCAAATAGCTGATCGCGCCTTGCACCAGTGTCGCGGCCACCCGCAGGCTGTCACGCTCCAGCACGACCATGTCGGCGCGTTTGCCCACCGCCAGCACACCGCGATCCTCCAGCCCCAGCACCGCCGCAGGCCCCGCAGAGACCAGCCGCCAGGCATCCGCAAGCTCCAGCATCCCGTTTTGCCACAGCATCAGCGCCGCGCGCCGCGCACTGGGATAATGATAGTCAGAGGCCAGCGCGTCACAATACCCCATCGCGATCAGGTCGATCGCTGACAGGTTGAGGTTGTGCGAGCCGCCCCGCACCACATTGGGCGCGCCCATCACAATTGTTGCCCCTTGCGCGGCGGCCGCCTCTGCCGCCTCCAGCGTCTCGGGGAACTCGGCCACGCGGACGCCGCGCGCATGCCATGCCGCGCGCGCGGCGGCGGTCGCGTCATCGTGACTGCCCATCGCGATCCCCTGTGCGGCCAGCTGCGCGCATAACCAGTCGAGCGCGGCGGGCACCTCATCGCTGTCAGCTTCCAGCGCCTGCATCAGGGCCAGATGCGTCTCGGGGCTGCGCCGCGCCTTGAGCGCCTGTGACACCAGCCTGCGGGGCTGCTGGCCCGCGCGCAGCCGGTCATGGGGAAGGTGGTCGTTGAACACGATATAGCGTAGGCCCCAGTCGGCCATGCGGGCAGGCAATTCTGCGTAGAAATCCAGCAGATGTGTCTCGAACCGCAGCTGGCCGCGCAGGTCGGTCACGATGGACGGGGCCAGATCGCGCAAATGGTCGAACACCTGCTCTGCAAACTCCAGCCCGCGCACGCCACCCTCCCAGCTGACGAATTGCGCCAGTGTCGCGGTCGTGATGCCGTTGGCGGCCAGCTCTGCCTCGACGGCGACCAGACCCTCGGCCATGTCCTTCATCGCGCCGCGACGCGGGGCCAGATGCCGCTCGAACCCGTCGCCGTGCACATCCACGATACCCGGCAGCACCAGATAACCGGTCAGATCGACGCAGCGCCCGCCCGCTGGCGCCTCCACGATCACCCCTTGCGCAAAAGACACCGCATCACCGTGCAGCCCGTCCGGCCCCAGCACCTGCGCCCCTGTGAGCGTCAGATCCAGCCTAGTCATCGGGCGCGTCGATACCCGGCAGGCAGCCGCCTTCGGGGCAGCCCAGCTGTTCCAGCACTGCATCCAAAAGCGACAGGTCCGGATCAAACCGGCCGGTGCGCAAAAAATTAACAGTCTGCGCAATCACACGCGGGTTGTTCATCATAAAGGTGTGCGTCACAGGCAGGGTCAGATGGGTCCGCATCCCTGCCACACGGGTCGAGGCGACCGAAACTTTTCCGTCATCCTCGCCCGGTAACAGCGAGGAGAAATAGGGGTTGAGCGATTGCGACCCCGCAATCACGCCCAGATCAAACGTCACATCCGGCAGGCTGCGCGGCAGGGAGGCGGGGCCGGTGCCCATCTGCAATCCCGCAGGCCCGTTGATCCAGTCAAAGGCGACGATGTCGGCCAGTTCGTCCACGATTTCGCTGCCCTGATTGGGGGGCCCCAGCATCACAACACGGCCAATGCGCGCATTGCCGACCTGCGACACCCACTGGCGCACCAGAATACCGCCCATCGAATGCGTCACGAAATCAACGCGCGGCGTACCGCAGGCGGCCACCGCATCGGGTAGCGTGCGGCGCGTCAGCTCCTCGATCGGGGCCTCGGTGGAGGGGTAGCCGGGCCGCACCACGCGCCAGCCCTCGGCCTCCAGCGCGGCCTCCATCAGCGCAAACGATGTCTCGGTGCGCGCCAGCCCGTGCAACAGCACAACACAGCGGGCCTCGGCGGTACTTGCCAGCACCCACAGGGCGCATATGATCGCGGTCATCCTCATGGCGTGATATGTAGTGGCAAACCCGCGCTGTTGTAATCCCCCTACGCCGCGTCACCGCAGATGGCGGCAAAAACGCTCCGATCAAAAGGCCTGCTTGTGTCATGACCCCGACAACCCCGCCCCGCCTTGCCGTGCGCGCAATCATCCTGCACGCGGACCGTCTGCTGCTGGTCAACGCCTGGCCCGAGGGAAAAAGCGATCTGATGTGCGCGCCGGGCGGCGGGGTCGAGCGGGGCAGTGCCCTGCCCGACAATCTGATCCGCGAGGTGTTCGAGGAAACCGGCCTGCACATTACCGTTGGCGCGCCGTGTCTGGTGAACGAGTTTCACGATCCCGGCGGCAGCTTTCATCAGGTCGATGTCTATTTTCGCTGCACATT
>ENA-ORXR01003434-ORXR01003434.1-marine-metagenome-genome-assembly--contig:-NODE-3434-length-14203-cov-10.472179_pt1 | contig 14203 bp, 24 predicted proteins | sample MGYA00237866_ERZ511479 | MGnify/ENA metagenome assembly ERZ511479 | reverse complement strand
CCCGCCCCTCGGTCCCCCCACCCCCCCCTCTCCTCTCACCTCGCCCGTTGTTTTCCAGCCCGGTGGCGGCTGTGTGACGCTTCCGAGAGAACCTGTGGCCAACCCCCGGCAGTTACCATCTCGGCGACGTGTGGAGCGTGGGGGACATGGATGCCTGCGGCGACTGCGGCTCGGTGCTTGCCTCCTTCGGCTTCCCCCCAACTCACAGCGCCGTGATGCTGGCAGATATCCTTCAGTTCGTCACCTCCAAGCTGGAGCAAGCAAACGGGCAACGCATAGTACTGGCCGTTGTCTGCGGCCCGCAGGAGGGCATCGGCGGGTACCTGCTGCACGGGACGGGTGTCACGACGTGCACGTATTCTGTGGCGATGGAAGCTGTCGCCCGAGGCATCGTTGACGCTGTCCAGTCCATGCAGCTGGTGGTCTCCGCCAGCGCGTCGGCTGCGCAGATGCGCGCCGACGAGCTCGCCGACGACAGCTCGTTGCTGGATGAGGTCCCGCGCTCGCCTCGTACATAGTCGCCAAGCCCTTCTATCCCGCATGCCTCTGCCCGAGTCGATGGCGCTCACCCACCTGCTGTGCCTCCACGTAACCCTACTGCGAATGCGCCTACACTACCACCTTCAGTACGACCCCCACCCGCTACTCGGCCTGCTGGACTGGCACCCGCACCGGCTGCTGGAGCGCCGGGTATCCCCCCACGGAAACCCAGCAGCGGCGCTGGTGGTGGTGATGCGCTTCCAACCGGGTCCACCCGGCCACCATCCGTCCCATTGCGCTCGTCATCTCGTGCGCCGTCGCCTGCCTCGCTGTTCCCCGCGCTCATTCCGTGGCTGACGTAAAAGCCAAAGCGCCTGTGTCTCCCCTCCCAGATTAACTGCGCGACGCAGGGCCTGCCCCCGGGCACAGCGGAGATGTACAACATCCCGGACAAGGTCTTGGAGGAGGTGTAGGGCGCGCTCATGGCGCACAAGAGGGAGCGGGGCGCCAGCACGAAGCTCCGATGGGCGGAGCTCTTTTCTCTGTACCGCTACAGCGTCACCAAGAGGACGGGCGTCACCTACACGCTTGAAAGCACAACCCCCGACGTGGCTCGCGACGCGACCATCTGCTGGTGGAAGGGCACGAAGCATATCAGAGTCACCGACCCGCGGCTCTGCAACTCCTCTGCCACCCGCGTCCGCCCCATCTTGAGCATCGTATTGTTGATGCTCTGCTTCGAGGACCCGGCTTTCTTGGCCATCCTGCGGGACTTCAAGGGTGGCGCCGTGGTGGAAGAGACGGTCACCGCCCGGAGCGTCACGCCGGCGACCGGCAACGCGCGAAAGGCCCAGAAGCGCAAAGCCTCCAAGAGCCTATCCGATCGCGGGGAGACAGACGAAGGCGATGATGCCGACGATGATGGAGGTGGTCGTCTCGGCGACGATGACCAAGAATGTTGCCAAGATGGCGGGAGCGACGCCGGCCGACAGCACAAAGCCGGCGGGTCAGGAGCCGCCGAGACCTGCGATCCTGCAGCTGGAAATGTCGGTCCACGCGCCGGCGGCGCGGCTGACGGTCGTGGGGGTACCGCCGCGGCTGGCGGTCTTAGGCGTGCCACCGCGGCTGGCGGTGGTGGGGGTGCCGGCGGGCTTGGCGGTGGTGGGGGTGCCGGCGCGGATGGCCGTCGGGGGGGTGCTGGCGCGGCTGGCGGTGGTGGGGTTGCCGGCTCGGCTGGCGCTTGTGGGGGTGCTGGCGCGGCTGGCGGTCGTGGGGTTCCGACACGGCTGGCGGTCGTGGGGGTGCAGGCGAGGCTGCGGCCGGTGGTATGCGAGGCGCCGCAGCGGCTGCCTCTAGAGCAGGGAGGGCCCCTGAAGCAGCACATGACTTGGTTGCCCTTCTCCTCGCGTCCTCCATTCTTATGGACGGCACCCTTGTGGGCACGGCAATGATCTGCCCCACTTCGACGAGTATCACGGTACCGCCTTGCCTTCGGATGTTGTCTCTGTTCTTTTTTTGTGGGCTATCTCCTGGTGCTTCATCCTTGGTTTACCCTTTCTCAATGCACGCCCGGTACTGCATAGCAGGGGCTTACGTGAATAAATGGCACTTTGATGAAGTGAATAGATAAACTCGGATATACTCAGATTCCGGAAAAACAAGCCCGATAATGCATACTGATATCTGAATGGCGCCGCCATTTGAATGGCTCTGAAGCGGATACACGAAAGTACAACGACCTAATAGTCGTCAAACGAAGGCATCCCACAACCTCAGGTAACTTGACTCGCCAGACGGCTCGGAAATCTCGAAGCCGGCACGAGACACACAGTAATATGTGAGACACATACTGGATAGCAGTGAGAAAACTCGGGGCACATGGTCGACGGCGAAAGTGATTGGAAAACTGGGAGGTTTTTCTTCTTCTGTCGCGCGCGGCAGCTGACGGGCGGCCTGTAAGACTCAGAACACTTCTCAGCCATGAAGTTTCACCAAGATAGCGAGATGGGCAATTATTCTTGCGCATCTTGCCTGGCAATCTCTGTCGCGCGCGTGTCATTGGCCCCCGTTCGTCGCGTTCACACGTTCCACCACAACCCGCTCCTCGTTATTTCATGGCAATCAACATCGCAAGTACTTCCTATCTGACGTAGTTGTTGCAGAATCTGATATATTTTGAATAGAATCCCTATTCTTGTTCATATCCTACATTTTTTGGTTTCGGATATATATCCTATCCGTACTCAAGAAATTGCGCCAAATATCTCCTGTGATTAAAAAATGCCAATGTTGAGTATATCAGAGTGTACCGAAAATCGGCAGATTCATAAGCCCCTGCTGCTTAGAGCCCGCCGGTGTCAGTCCAGTTAATACGACGCTGGCTCAATGCTGCAATATGACGAGAAGCGTGTGGAGCGTCGAGTCCATTGGGTAGGTACCTTCTCTCTCTGTGTGCGGGGTGGCTTTCACGGCTCTTTCTTCTTCATCTTTTGGCGTCTCGGCTGCTGACTGCTCTCGTGCTTCCTTCTCTTGCCGTGTTGTGTGTCTTCCTCCTTTTATGCTGAGGCTCTTAAGCAACCGTGTCGGCCTGTACGATCGGCCCGCCTCCAGCCAAGACCGTGTGCTGTTCGCAACCGGGCTGGTGTGGCGGTTTGTACCCCTGAAATGCGATGACGCGGACGTTGCGGCGGTTGTTGAGCGGATGCCCGCGGTCGAGGTTTACGGCGGCGTTCCGAGTGCGGGGGAGGGTGCCTCGGACTACCCCTTTCGGACACTTCTGTACGAGTCGTCGTCGTACTCGCACCTCAAGAAAGTGCACATTGAGGATGTGGTGCCCGCCACAATGACGGAAGCGTGCGGCGTCGCGCCAGGGTCGGCTCCAATAATGCGGGTGATGCTTTGGAACTGCTTGCTTGTTAAATGACGAGGTCTTTTCATGTTTGCTACATTTGTACCACAGTGCTTGCCCGCAGAAGCGCAAAAGCTGGAGGCTCAACCAAAAGCGGATCAAAACAGATAGAAGCGCAAAACACCACTCAATGAAGAGAACGGTAGAAGCGTATGGCCCGCGCACTCACAACAATAAGCTCGTGGCGCAATCCACGCACCAGAATCCCTCAGAGAGCACAGCAGCGCGACAAACCCGAGTACACCAAGCCCTCCTTCTTCCACTTCTGATTGGAGAATTCAATGGACAGCGAGTCTAAAGTGAGCCCCTGGCACCGATGCATGGTCACCGCCCACCCCAAAACTAAAGGGTTCTGGCTACGTGACGCCAGCTTCTCACCGCAGTTGTCAAATAAGTCAAAATATTGTGGCCGCACGCGCACAGCCCGCCCCGCAGACACACAATCAACGTACATGCCGCCGAGAACTCGGGTCGTCTTGCCTTGCGTGCCGTCGGGAGTCGACTCAACCTGAAGCGTCAAGATGACGACGGCACGGACCTTGAACTCCTCTCTTGCGGCGACCATGCCGGAGAGCTTGCCCAACTCGTACCGCACCCGTGCCGGGTAGGCGACGAACAGGGCGTCGGTCGCCGTGATCTCGACAGCGGCAGAGGGAAATTGCGCCATCCGAGCGTTTTTCACTGCGTCGACGGGCACACTGGTCTCCCAAAACTGTGAGTGCTGCTCCCACATCGCGTCTGAAGCCCCGTTCGACATGGAGTTCAGCAGCGCGATATCTGCGTCGGTCTGCTCTCCCACCCGGATTCGGCGAAGCACGTCGAGAAGCTGCAAGTCGTCGGCGTGGCGGTGCGCGCCTGTGAGCTCCACCACAGAACCCCACGCGCTACACACCGTCTGCCGCCACGTCGAGGTCTCGTACATGAAGGGCTCCCGGCTCATCTCGTCCTGGAGCACCGGTCTGAGCTGGAACGGATCGGCGGAGACTGTGCTCATGGAAAACCAAACCAAAGGAAACAGAAAAGAGAACCACACCAGACAGAGCCGTGTCAAAATGAGACCGAAAAAAACGCAGAGAAGAAAGTGATGATCAAGTCAAAAGGAGGCGCTGCGGTGGGAAAATAACAAGAAGCAAAAAGAGAAGCCACAGACAACGTACGTATAACTTGGCGCACACCTCAGGGATCTCCTTGCATGTGCGCGGGCGACAGGCAACGAGAGACGTACTCAAGCTCGACAAAGTGGCTTCCGGAGAAGGTGAACGCCTCGTCGATGAAAACAACTCGCGACTGCTCCAACTTAGTGCAGATGCCTGGCTTAGACCGTACCATCTCCAGCGACCGTTCCCTGGAGGACTCGACGGGCGTGATGCCCAAGTACGAGTGGAACGACTGCCCGTCGATCTTCTCCGCCGCCACCCAGGTCCAGGCCATCACCAGCACGGCGTCGTCGCCAAAGCGCCGACGGGCATCTGAGATGCACGGCAACAGCACCTGCGACTTGCCACAGCCGGCCGGGCCAACAACCGCGACGTTGGTAGTCCCCGAGAAGAACTCCCATACAGCCCGTTGCCCATCGTCAAAGGAGGCCACGCAGGCGTCCATGGCTGTGCCAGCCGTTGAGAGGGGGGGCGTGGCGCGGGACAACGAGGGGAGCCGGGAAAGGCGACAACCGCGGCCACCTTGCCGGACCAGTGATGAAGAGGCACGCCAATGAAGACAGACGCGCGGACCGGAAATGGCGATGTTGAAAACTGTATTTGACTGTGACACTGCACGGGATGCAGCGGGCCTCGAGTTTCTGAGCCATTCCGATGATTTGTCCACAAAATTTCACTCGTAATCCACATGGATTTGTTTGCGACGCGATCTCCTGTGCCACATCTGGTCTTGGAAGCGCCTGACGGCGTTATCGTGCCGCTAGGACTGAAGCCAGCGCTATAACGAAGGCGCTACGCCTTCTAACAGCACTGCATAAGGACCATCGCGGTGCTTGCTGTCTTCTCTCCATAGAATGGGCGCAAAAGAGCCCAGAAAAATGACTCAGACCCTCAATGGTACAAAACGACAGCCACTCTTCAACGCTCCCCCGCCACCCCAGAGCACGGCGCTCTGTTGTCAGCTTGTGCATGCAGCCCTCCCGACACCCAAACGCGGAAGTTTTATTCTTGTATTCTAGCCGCCTCTTCTATACAGTGGGTCGCACCGGCAAGGTGGCGCGGGTGCACCGTGCACTGCAGTGCGCGCCTCTAACTTGCTACTCTCACAGTGACACGAGGGGATCATTCCTGCATGGCTACCGGGCAAGAAGCAGTTTCGGGTCCACTCTTACAACGAGCACCAGTACAGGTCCACAGTGGGGATAGGAAACCACAGTTTTATGCGGAAACTCTGTACCTGGCGAGAACGTGGGCGGGCGGGCGTCAGAGATGGCAGTGCGCACGCGCAAAGGGACGGATTGCAGCCACTCGTCATTCTCCAACAGCGACTTCTGCAGGTGCCGTCGCCCCGTCCCAGTGCCCTTCTGTGTCGGATTCACACCAGTCAGTGCCTCTGAGCGGGCGACGTGCTGTGGTGCTGTCACTGCTTTTATGGGTTTATCAGCTATTGCGGGACGAGCACAGCTCGTGTGCACGGAGGCCTGCGTTTAAACCAGAGCCCCTGTTGGTCGGACGGGGCCAGCAGCGCCGCCCCGCCCCGGGCTCCGTCACCCCCCCCCACCCCCCGCGCACCCGCGGCCCGCCGACGAGGACGGGTGGGAATTCAATGTTGCAAACTCTCTCTCCCGCCGCGAGGTCATGAGCGTGGTGACGCCGCTGCCCAAGAACTCCGGCAGCCGCAATGCGCGGTAGGGAGTTGGAAGAGGCGGGGGGGCGGGCGGGGAGACACATCGGGCGACGCGCGCGGACTGATGGGCGCGGGGAGGTGTTGGCACCGCCCCCGCTGGAGGACATGTAGGACGCGCTCGAGACTGTGCGGGGGGTGGGGGAGAGGAAGGATAGAACAGTGCAGTACTGCGCATGCCAGTGCATTGGAGAGGGGGGGGGGTGCCGCTGCTAAGTGGGAGCTCTGAGCTTACGGCTGGTGCCGTGGACTTCCGTGCGCCCGCCGCAGCTGCCGACGTGGCTCAGCGGGAGAAGAGCGCCACGCTCTTCTACAGCCATGTGCGCCTGCCCCAACGCAGCCCTCCCACGCACCTTGAGGCGATGCTGCTCCCCTGGCACTGCCGACCGCGTTCACTCGTTCCCCAAAGTCACACCCGCCCACCCGCCGTCGGCTGCTGCTTCGTGCCCCCCCGCGCACCCCAGGAACCGTTATTGATGAATGGCTCGGCGGACCGCATCTCCTTTTCCACAGGTTGACGGCGCATTGATGCTCACGTGCTAACGCGTACACGCTCTTTCTTTGTAACCACCAACAGCGCCTTCAAAAAAGCGCCCTGACCACAAAACGTCCTCCCGCGCCCCCCCCCCACCCCCCCAGCTTCTGCTCGACAACCGAGCCTCCGAGAGCGCGGCACGTAAGATACAACCACCACGCGCCACCGACCACCGCAACACCACAAATACCCGACCAAGTATCCATTGCGAGCCGCCCATACCCTCTCCCCGCCCGCCCCCAGCTTGCGTACATCCCCACTCGCCGGCCACGGCGGTGCCCGACAATGCGCGCTGCTTGTCGGCGACACCCACCGAAGCTTCCGTCACCGCCGCCACCGTGACCAAATCCTTCTGCGCCTCCATTTGCGCCGCGTCGCCGCCCGACGACAAGCCCGATGCGTTCTAGGAGGCTGCTGGCGTGGAGGGTGCCGACGACGGGTGTCTCGCCAGCGGGGGCTCCTCTTCCTGTTGACCGCATCCGCACAGGCACGGCTGCCGGGAGAAGTAAAACTGCCGGAAGTTGTAGTCGTCCGGCAGCGGGTAGGTGCAGGTGGTGCGCGCCTGCGCGTGCACTTTGTGGAGTATTGTGTCGAGCTTCATGATGCACACGTACTCATCTTGGCCGCTCGCCCTCAGCGTCTTCATCATTGCCGCGATGGGCGAGTTCCGCTGCTCGTGAGCGACCGTATTCTTGCCTTCGAGGGGGGCGTATGAGCGGGGGTTTCATACATCGCTGCAGACGTGGTTTAAAATATGGAACAGGTCGGTGATGATCACAACCAAAGCCACAAACACAGGAAGCTTTCCCACGGCACCACGCAAAGCTCCACAACCAAAGTCGTAAATGATAAAGTGGGGCAACAAAGCAAAGCGGGTAATGATGTCATTCAACAATGCGTACGGCCCCTCTCGCTTCTCCAGCACGACAAAGCCGATGAGCTTTGGGTGGGGACAAGCACAGCAAATCGTGAACGTACCAGGGGAGAAGAACTTTCGGACGGCCTGGTAGTGCTTAGCGCACATGCCGAGCTCCTGTTTCTCCCCCGCCGCAAAGGGGCCCGGACGGCACTGAAGCAACCGCGGGAAAACGCATCCGGTTACCATCGGGTCGTCTGATGCGTGTAGAAAGCGCTCCCGGAATTTCTCAGGCAGCTCGTCCGGCGACAAAGACAGGTCCAGCCACTCCTCCCCAAACACCAATGCCGACCGATCGCCGTTCTCCCCTTCCCTTTGTAGATGGTGGTCTTCGACCGTGGCGCTCACGGTACGCAGCGCCGCCCCCAAAGGCTTCTTTATGGACGAAAACACCGTCACGTTGAAGCGCAACGCCAACAGGCACGCCAAAACCAGCCGCTGCTCGTGCGTCACCCGCGCCTTAGCCGCAGCCAACGTCAGATTCGGGTGTGGGGGGGCATCACCGTCCTGAGGGGGAGTGGCACGAGCCACTGGATCTCAGGCCGAAGCGAGCAGCACGTCAACCCGGGTCGCCGCCTCGGCGTCGGCGGCGGCCGCTCCCAGATTATCCACGGTGGTGAATAGATCGTCAGCGACGCCCCTGAGGGCGGCCACGTGGCGCGGCTTTACCGCGTCGACGACCGCGTCAGCTGCCACAGAGACAAAAAAAGACACGATGGGCTTGAACTGGCCCGGCCCCATCGCCCGGATGTACGGCTGCAGGCAACGGGGGTCGGACGGCTCGGAGACAGTCACCTGCTCGTGGCGCCGCCTGGCCACCGCCGCCTCTCGACCGGCGCTCACAGCAGCAGCCGGCAGGTTCCCGTTGCCACGCTGGCGGACACCCCGGCGGCATAGACGCGGGGGAGGCAGTGGAGGCGGTGCAGCTTGACCGTCCGACGACTCGCTGTCCGAGCCCCCGTCGCTCTCACCGCTGTCATTGGCCTAACCACGTCCAAAGCCACCAGCGGCTGCCGGCGGAGCAGCGGGTGGTGCTACACCATTGATCCAGGCACGCACGTGGGCGAGCGTCGCCACGTCCCTCGCGATACGCGACGCCGGTCGAGAGTTGGCAGTCTCACTGGTCAGCATATGCCGGATGCGCTTGATGATACCACGGGCGAGCTCGACCACGGCCTTGTCCAGGTCCCACATGCGGCAGAGAAGTGCGTGGAGGGTGGTCAGCTTTCTTGTCTCAAAACCCGTCGAAGGCCAGGACGCGGTCGACCGGCAGTGCCGCCGGGTACAGGAAAAAGAGAGCCTTCTCCACGCTTGGCAGCTGGTTGGTCTTGATGACCACGGCCTTGGCGGGATGTTTGAGTGCCATCCGTATGAAGCGCCGCACCGCTTCGGACCCGCAAAGGCTGCCAGCCGGCACGTAAGCGGGCACGGAGTGACACGGTTGGAAAGGGTTAGATTACAGCTTGGAGGCGAGCCGTCTCAGGAAGCCCAGCCAGATGCCTTCCGCCGTGACCACGCGGAAGCGCCCGTCCGCGTCTTTACAGGTCGAGCACGAGAAGCACCAGATCGGCGGGTCCTCGGTCATCAGCCGCACAGCGGCGTTAAACACCCTGTTTATCGTCTGCCTCGCCCTAATGCGGCAGGTTGTCGCCGTCCCGGCGTCCCGTCGGTCGAAGTACGACCACCGCCTTGCCTCGATGGAGGAGGCGTGCATCGTGCTGTCGAGTGCCAACGCAAACGCCCACTGGCACATCAACACTGCCGACGCGGCCGTGCGCGGCGCATAGATGACGACGCCCTGGGCGCAGCCGTCGGCGCTGACCCACTCACCACACGTGTCGTACGGGCAGAGATCCGCGTCCAGTCGCATGCGGCAGGGGCCCGCGGTGGGGAGGATAACTCCATCGGAGCCAACGTCCGGCGCCGATCCCCGGTCCTGCTTGCACTTGGGGCACGTGACTGGCGCCAGGACGCGGTAGGTGCTGCCCATACCGACCAGCTCCCCAATCTCCTTGTCGGTCCGCGTCGCCTTGTGGCAAATGAACAAGCCCATCGGCTTCTGCGACACGGATTGGGCAACGTCGGCCTCGCTGAACGCGACGTCCGCGCCGGTCGCCGGCTCTCCATACTCCCCCATCTCGGTACCCTTGGCCTGCGTCGCTGCCGCGCTCTGCTCCCGCGGCTCGGCGTTGCGCATAAAGTGGCGCGTCAGCGACACGTGAGAGCAAGCCGCCGTCCGCACCGTCTCGCAAAGCATGCGCGTCGTGTTTTTCCGCGTGAAGCGGACGGGTGCGGCCATGCCCTTGTCGCCGTGGCCAGTCACGGCAAAGCCAAACACCTACTGGCCGACGACAAACCGCTAGCAGTCCCCATCGTCTCCCCCGTCCCCCCACACCGCGTTGGAATGCCTCAAACCGCAGCGCCGGTGCAGGTTGCCGACGACCACCCGTACCGACCGCGGGTCAATTCCCAGCACGCGGGTCAGCTTGCGCAGCGCCCTTGCCATCGCGACGCCATGCGTGCACTCAATGTGGCCGCTCCTCCCTACCCACGTGCACGAAACGTCGCGCTCCCCGGCCACGCTGGCCATGCCACCCTCACACTTGGAGAAGATGCAGAACACGTGCATCAGCGGCCACACTTCCCCGCGATACGACACGCCGGCCATCGTCGAAAAGCGGTCGGAAAGGTCCGCCTCCGTCAGCGTACAGAACGTGCGGGCCTTTATCTTGCCCAAAACCCGCTCCACCCCGTACTGGATCAGCGCCATGGCGATGGCCTTGCGGCACACCCCAGAGAGCGTCTCGCCGGTGAAACGCCGAGTGCCGATTGGCCTCCCCCCCTTGTCGTGCGCGCCGCCCGCATGCTTCTGCCCCGCTCCCAGGTTTCCCTCGTCGCCAAAGCCGCCCATGCCCGCACCAGAATCCTTGTAGAGGTCGCGTGCAATGGAGATGGCCGGCAAAAATGGGCGTTGGTTGGAGCGCACCGCAATCGAGGAGGCTGATAAGCGGGCGGAGCTCCTCGGACGTTCACCAACCGTTGAGTGGAAGGAAGCCTAGACGATGGAGAGGCAGGTAGAGAGCACCGGCGGCGAGAATGAGGGGGCGACCAGGATCCGCCGGCCCGCCGTTGAGCAACCGCCAGGGACCGTCGAGGTAGGTGCCGAGGGCGACCGTGCCCGCGCCGCCGAGGGAGAAAGCGTAGGGTCCATCGAAAAACGACCCAATGGTGTCGAAGGTGTGCCTCAGGCCATGGAGCGAGCGAGGGAGTGGAGGGGTGCCTTGGTCAAGGTTCGAGGGAAGGAGAGAAGCCCGGCAGCGCACTAGCCGGAGGAAGGGCAGCGATCGTGACTGCCACAGCGCTGGTGTGGGACAGCCGCGGGGCGGCGTCCATCCACCTCTGGGGAGACGCACGACACCCGCCGCAGCGGCCTTCATGGCTGGTGCGACGACGACCACGGCCAACGGAGGGAAAAGAGGGCGCCCGCGACCGGAAAGTGGGCCGACGGCGGCCGGGCGCAGCCACCGGGCGCAGAACGGCCGCGGGTGGGGTGGCACTGGCCGCGTTCCGAGCAACAGCCGCCGTAGCGCGGGGCGCCAACCTCCGGGGAGGGGAGCGGCAGCCGCCGGGGCGAGGGGCCGCGGCAGCCGGGGAGGGGGGCGGCAGCCGCCGGGGAGGGGGGCGGCAGGCGCTATTGCGGCAGCTAGAGGGCAGGGCGCAGTGCGGCTGCGGGTGGGGTGGCGGCGGCTGCTCCCCGAGCAACAGCCGCCGTGCCGCGGGGGAACAACAGCCGGGGAGGCGGGCGGAAACCGCCTGGGAGGGGGGCGGCAACCGCCGGGGAGGGGGGCGGCAACCGCCGGGGAGGGGGGCGGAAAGTGCTGGGGAGGCGGGCGGCGACCGCCGGGGAGGGGGGCGGCAGCCGCACTGGCGCGGGACGGTAGCTGGCGGGGTGCGAGGGGCGGCTGCGGGTGGGGTCGCAGCCGCCGGAGGCACCAGTCGTGGGCACGTCGGCGGCCGGCTCGGCTGCTGCCACGACTGCCCCCGCGGGTGCGATAGAGCGCCCCGACAGTTCGCGGGGTGGGTCGCTTTTAGTCCACTGTAACGCACTGAAGGTGGCGTGGGCGGGGCCCTGCAACCGCCCAGTCTGCGGCTGGCGCTTGCCCGACACCACCTGGCTGCGGCCATAATGGAAACGGGCTCTGTGGGCAAATACGTGAGGGCGCGCCAAAAGCGGTTTGCTGTCAGGTGCCGCCCGGGCGAGGCGCAAATTCCCAGCGTGGAGCGACCAATCATGCTCGGTCATGTTGCTGTCATGGCACGGAATACCAGCGACAGACGACATCTGCATGGTCCTCGCTCAAGAGCCACGCGGCCACCGTGGCAGGTCCTGGCAAGGAGCCATATTGACAAGCGTGGCAGCCGCTCGCGCATTGCTGAGGGACCGCCAGGCAATGTTACTGGCTGACGACCGCACAGAGACGCCCACATTTGACCCCGTCGAAAGCGACCCATGAGTGAGGCGACGAAAGTCCCGAATCAGGATTCAACTAGCGAAATCGAGCATGAAATATAAGTGCGTGAAGGAGTTATGAACAAAGCCAATGTAAAATTATCCCTCATTCCCCCCCCACCACAGCGGTCAACCCTCCTTGACCGCGAATCGACCTGGAGTCAAGGCTGGCTTTTTCTCGCCTCTGCGCCCCAGTCAAAGTGGATGTTGATAGCCCGACTCGCCGACCGCCGTCACCGCGGGGGCCCGTCCGACTCTTGCGTGCCGCGGCTGCTCTGCCGGTTTGCCGCCGATACATTTGCCACTTCGTGCTGCCTATGCTCTTTCATCGTTGTGAAGAGCGGCGACGGCGGGCGGTGTCGCTGCCACCGCCTTCGCAACGCACGGGTGGCCCCTGACAGGTTGACTAAGAGGTAGGTGGCGAAGAAAGGAATCCGGCGATGAGTCGTTGGAGGGAAGAGAATCGCCCACAAGTCCGCGACGAGAACGACGCGGCTCCCGCGTGCGCCATCGGCGAACGCCTTCGGCGCTACAAACACATGAAAGAAGGCGCTAAGCGCAACTAACGGCATCGGAGCGTGCCACCCTTGAAAGGCGACTATGGCAAGCGCCACGAAAAAGAAAGAGAACCAACAAGGGGCTCACGCGCCTTCCAATCGGTCGGTGCGGGCCGCCGACTGCCGCCACGGAGCCGCCACCGCATCCCCCCCCCCCCTCTTTCCCACAGCACAGACTCGCACCAACGTCATCCCTGGGTGCCGGGCGCTTGTTGGGGCTGCCGCACCGCGGCGGCCGCAACTCACCGCCGCAGCAACGCCGCGACATGTCGTGGTGCCCCCGCCAGAGGGCGGACGACCGCCCGCGGTGGCGTCAGCGGCAGCGGCAATGCCAAAGAGAAAGCACCAAACGATGGCAGGCGTGGCGGACGCCACGGTCGCGTTCCGCCGACCGCCATTGTCGGCCTACAGTGACTTTCACGTGCGGCGATGTCGGCTGCCGCCGCCACCACCGCCGCCGACACCCATCGCGCAGCAGCCGCACGGCGCCGCCACGCGTCACCGGCAGCGCTGCCACCACAGCTGTTGTGACCGCGAACGCGGCGGCGATGGCCACGACGCCCGCCGCCGCTACCGCTGCCGCTGCCGCAACCGCCCCCCGGTCACGGGCGCGCAGGCTGGAGGTGGCACTCGTGGACGCCGCCAACGTCCGCCGCGGCGCCGCGCACGCCGCCCTTTGGCGACGCAGGCGGGCCATCGCGCCCACAATGAGCGGACCGCCGACCACCGCTGCGTGCGCCTCCAGCAAGCCGGCGCATCCGCCGTGGCGTATCTACGCCACGGCGGCGGCGGCAGCCAACCACCGAGGTGCACGGCGGCGGCGGTAACCGCCACCTGCGGCCACGCGGCTGCAGCGTCCCCGCGTGGCCGCACCAGCCGATGCCCCGCCGACACGGGCAGCGGCACCAATGCCAGCACGCGCACAGGTGGCACGCGGCCCCCACCACTCCGTCCTTCCTTCCCCATTCACCACCCGCTGCGCGCCACCGATTTCCCTCTTGCCGGCAACACAGCTAGCGGTGGGGGCGTACCGAGGACCCGCCGCCGCGGCCGGCCACTGCGGCAACAGCCGACGTGAACGGTGGCCGTGCGGACGCCGCCCGCTCCGCACGCGTGCGGTGGCGCCCGCTTTAACAGTGATGGCCACCACCTCGTTGCAGCCGCCGCCGGTGGCACCTCCCCCAACGCTCTCGCGCCGCCGCCCATGCGGTCCCCGCCCGGCGCACTCCGCACCGTGACGTCAGGAGCCGACACGGCGGTAGCAGCGGCGCTGCCCGCCGCGCGCGTCGCGCGTCGCGACGAGCGACCTTGTCGCCGGTCGGCAGCCATATCACGAGGGGGGCACCCAAGCGGCCGGCGCGTCGGGCAGCGGCGCCGCCACACCGCACCTGACGAACGGCGTCCCGGTGGGGGCGACGGAACGCCTGTCATCCATAGCGGACTGGGGGGGGGGGGG
>ENA-ORXR01003433-ORXR01003433.1-marine-metagenome-genome-assembly--contig:-NODE-3433-length-14203-cov-12.214215_pt1 | contig 14203 bp, 18 predicted proteins | sample MGYA00237866_ERZ511479 | MGnify/ENA metagenome assembly ERZ511479 | reverse complement strand
CCCCAGGGCGTCCGTTTTCTAGGGTCCCTCTACAAGCCCGCGGTGACTGCCATACAAGAGCCAGGTTTATGCAGGTACAGCCGTTCTCCCAAAAATCCCGCACTCCAACTGTTCCAAAAGAGTTCCAAATCGGCCTCTACGACCCCGCAGAGGCCGATTTGGAACACTTTTGGAATTGTTGCAGTGCCGGATTTTTGGGAGAACGGCTGTAGACCAGTCTCTGACAGCCGTTCTCCCAAGAATCCCTCACTGCAACAGTGAACTGTTGCTGTTCCAAAAGTGTTCCAAATCGGCCTCTGTGGGGTCGTAGAGGCCGATTTGGAACTCTGTTGCAACAGTTGGAGTGTGGGATTTTCGGGAGAACGGCTGTATAACGAGAACACACTGTATGGCGCGTCGCCTGCGACGCCATTCATGGGGTCTGCATCCGTCTACACAGGAAGTGCGCGGAAAACGCGGAATCTTGGCTCGTATCTGTGACATACAGCCGTTCTCCCAAAAATCCCACACTCCAACTGTTCCAAGAGAGTTCCAAATCGGCCTCTACGACCCCACGGAGGCCGATTTGGAATACTGTTGGAACTGTGGCAGATCCGAGAAAGACAATGGCTGACCGGTCCTCCCTTGGTCGGTGCGTTGGCTTCCAATCCGTTGGCTGACAGCTACAGCAGGGACTCCCGCGTCTCCCCCGCGCATCACCGATGGGCGGTCTCCCCTGCACCAGGGCGGGTCAGCGATGCGGGGACCGACCCGTTGATGGAGCGGGGGGCATCACCGTCCTCACCCGTGGACCTCAGAATTGTTGCTTGCGTGGCGCATCTGAGCACTTTGCAGACCGAGCCCCCCGCAGGGTCGGCGCCATCTGAGCGGCAGGCCGAGGGGCGGACGTGGCCATTTGCGGCAAGAGCGGTGCCGTCCGGCCAGGAGGCCCAAAGACTGGGCGCGACCACTGGTGTCAAACCGTGTCCTTTGTTCAGTTCAGGGGCGGTCTGGCCGGCACCAGGACGGGCCAAGCGCGATGCAGGGACCGAGCATTGCGTGGAACGGGGGCACCAGAGTCCCCAGCGCTCGACCTCGGCCTGTTGCCTGCGCGTGGCACATCTGAGCTCTCCCCTGTCCGAGCTGCCCGTAGGGCCGCCGCCGTCCGGGTGGGGGGCCCGAGCGGCGGACGCGGCCGCTTTGCGGAAAGCCATGTTTTCCGTGCGCTAGCCACTGCTCTCGTTTTCGTTTGCTCTATAAGAGCTGCCGTTGATGCAGCCCGACGGCGTCAGTGGCTGCCACCCGCCAGTCGCACCCATCAACGCCGCACTGTCGACCTTCTCCGTGTGTCACGGTCACCGACTCCCCACACCCCGCCGTCTTTGCTGCTTGCAAGCGCACGGACTGGCGCGGCTGCCAGTGACAGACCGCCCCAGCCATGGGGGCGGCCGCGTGGACGCGCCGTTGCCACCATGCCGCCGTGATGGCGGTCCTCGTGGCCTCGGTCGCCATCGTTGCTGTTGCGCTCGATGCTGGCGTCGGGGCGGCCGCGGCGGCGGCGGGTAGCCTCAGTGCCCCTCACGCGGTGGGCACCCTGGCGACCAAGTTACCGGCCGTTGAGGCGTGGGGGTCGCTTCCTCGACCGATATTCGATGTTTTCCGTCTGAGGCAAGCGGCACGACAGGGCGAGGTCGACGACTTGGGAGTAGACTTCAATATCCGTCGATTCTTCTTTGAGTTTTGTGATGGCCCGATCACGCTCAACGCCACCTGTCCGTGCTACTTCAAACCCCGCCTCCAGTCCTCCGTGGATGGCATTTTACTCGACGTCACGCTTGCGCTCACCCCGAAGCAGCCGGAGGGTACGACTGCGGCCGTTCTGGAGGCAGCTGAGCGCTCCTTGGCGGCCGCTTCCATTGTCGGGGCACCCGCCGACGTCGCTGAGGACTCGTTACTCACGTTTACTGCTCCGAATGTCATCATCCAGGAGCCGGTGACGGTGACGGTGACGGCCACGAGGCGGGGCGGGCCTGACGATCTCCCCGCCTCGGGAGAGTGCCCTGTGTCTTTGAACCTGCTATTTCGACCGGTGGAGCCAGTGTGTCCGCTGCTGGACATCTCGACGACGGGTCAGGGGGAGGTGGTCGGCGTACCCTCGTCGGGGCTGTCGACACGGTTGGCCGCTCACCCTGCGAGCGGCGGCAGCGGCAGCCGGCCATTGACCCGCCCCTTGGAAAGCCCCGGTGCACAGCCCGTCCCACGAGTCGTTGGCGGGACGCGCCTCGACGACACCGCCGCCCGCGCATGGGTCGTGCAATACTTCGCCCGGAACGGGACTGAGAAGGCCATTTTCGCTTGTACCGGATCGCTCATCGGCCGCCGCCACGTCCTCACCGCTGCTCACTGTTTGCCGAAGGCGGGGGACATCGTGTCGTTATTGCCCCCATTGCCATTGCCTATGGACGATCAAGCGGCGCGCCTGGCCGCCCGCACCAACATCGCCGTCACCGCGGTTACGGTATTCCCAGACTACCAGGATGGCTTCTTTGACCATGACATTGCCGTCGCGCGCCTCGCCGCCGACGCTCCAACATGGCCGCCACCCGCCCGCGATGGTGCGCTTCCGCCGCCACCACTGGTCGTAGTCAACCACGACGCGTCGCTGCCGGTTGACGACACGGGCGGCCGCGTCGCCGGCTTTGGCGCGCGGACTCAATCGTGGGGCGCGCGCGGCGACAACGAGCGCTCCGTGGACGTGCGCTTCCTGTCCTCCGCCGACTGCGAGGCGAAACACCGCGCGGTAGACGAGTTTCTGGGATACAACGAGACGGAGGGGAATGCCGCCGGCCACACCCCCGACTGGCACGTGTGCGCGGCAGTGCCCGACGGCGGCTGTGATTCGTGCCAGGGCGACAGCGGCGGACCAATCTACCAGACGCTCTCGCTCCCAGCGAGCGATGCCGACGGGCCGCTCGCCACGGTGCCGGTTGTCGTGGGCGTAACCAGCTGGGGCCTCGGCTGCGCCTTGCGGGGCGTTCCCTCCGCGTACACCCGCGTATCGACATATGCAGAGTGGGTTGACAACATCGTGGGGGCCTACACTGGCCCGCCGGTGGACACTCGGCGGCGTCGATGAGCACCTGTGAGGTGGCCGCACCGTGGCGGCCGCCACCGCGGCCGCTTGGCTAGCCGAGATTCCAAGGCTGTTCGTGACAGGGAGGCTAAAACATGCTGGACTCTTTTTTCATCCAGCCCAAGTTGCAAGACTGTGCTTGACAAGATGGCTAAAGAAAAGTGTGTTGTACAGCGCTTTCGCTAAACTTCCGATGGAGCACGGGATGCGCATCCGTCGATATTAAGTCGATTTGGTCCTCGGTTTGATCGCAATTCGGGATTCGTCCAGCACAGTGATGGGTGATTGATCCGGATGTAAAGCGATTGCTGTGGGGCGCTGGCAGCCGTCGATTTATTGCGCCGAGGTGCGGGCCAGGGCGGGAGCACGGAGCGCGTCACAGTGGGTCTTAAACCAGGTTACCTGAGCAGGCTGCCAGCACAAAATGGCCCGTCCAGCAGCTATTTAACAGACTGTGGAGATCCTGCAACAGCATGCAACACAGAATCAACAGATCCGTAAGGTACACGGTTTAAGACCCACGACCCACTGCGCAGGCAGTGTGTGTAGGTATTGCTGTCTTCCCAATTTTGGCCGATGCTGTCGATGTCAAGAGGGGTGATCAACTGTGCGAAACTGTTTCTCAGCCATCGATTCAGCCGGATAAAGTCGTTCGACCAATGGGCAGTTGACCGAGACCCTTTCTTGACTTCGACCACATCGGCCAAAATTGGGAAGACAGCAATACTGAGTGTGGGTAATGCCAGGGTTGGATCCAGATTAGTAAGGGTAGGATCCATTAACAAGGGTAGGATCCACGGTAACTAAGCTAATCAGCACCGTAGTAGCACTTTCGATCTCGGCTGTCAGCATTGCGACACGGTCGTGCTCCACGTGGCTCCAGATCCGCCCACGTGCGTGCGGCGTGCAGGCCACCGGGGCGGGCCGCGGGCTGCTGCTGCGGTCCGCTGCTGCTGGGGTCCCCTGCACCGTGCATCGACTTGGCCGTGTGTCCGACGACGCCATCGTCGTCGTGTCGACGGGCAGCAACGCCCGTGCAGTTGCGCCTCCCCCCTTGTGCACGGGGGGAGGAGACGCCTCAGCCTTGACGCAGCTGCCATGGAGGTGCCTGGTGGGAGTTCTGGTCCATCTGTCGGCGCCTGTGAGACCATCGCGCCGAACTCGGTCAACCCCCCCGCGCCTTCTTCATGCGACTCTGCCGTAAGTTCCCCCTCCCCTCGCACACCCATGGCACCAACGCCCCTCTCCCTTGGCAGCGCACCTCACCCCTCCCTTCCCCACTCTGCCCCTGTAGCCCCCCCCCATCTCTTGTCGCCTCCGCCTGTCATCATCCTGCCTCCACTACCGGGAGCCACCGGCGTGCGGACGCCCAAGGACACGACGGCTCGGCGACCACCAGTCGCCAGCGCACGACCTTCCAATGGCTCGACGGCGCGACGGCCAAGACCTACTACTCCACTCCCGTCGTCGCCACGACCGCCATCACCACGCGCGGAGGCGGCAAGAACCTCCCGCGTCCGGCGGGTAGCCCGCCCTCCTCTGGCACCCGTGCCGATCCCCGTCGCCATGTCTCCATCATTGGCGGCTTTTTTTGGCGGTCGTCCACCCCCGCCGCAGCCGCAAACGTCGGACGTCACCCCGTCGGGCGCCGTACGACGCGTGGCCACTCACGTGCCCGCTGCCGTACCGGTTGCAGCTGTGTCGCGCGCGGCTTACGAGGCCGCTGGGGTGCACACGGGCGAATGCGCTGCGGGCCCGGCTCGACAAACAGGCCAGCGGCGTGCGGGCGGACGCGTTGGCGGGGTAGGGCGGCCGAGCGACACCCGGCGGGATACATGGCGGACGCTGGGTCCTGGAATGCGGCGCGCCGTGTGCGCTGCCCTCATCAACCGCGGCATCGAGCCGGTGCTGCTCGGCCTGCTTGGGGAGCGACCACCGATGGAAGTGTACGACCGCATCAACGAGGGCCTCAGTGCCCACGCCCGCGAATACTACCGCGGTGAGGTGTGGCCCCTTCGTGGTGTCTTTGGCGTGCTGTCTCGCTTTCCCGCCGTGCTGGTCGACGGGAGTGGCGCCAAGCTGACGCCGACGGCGGTGACTACTTGGTTGACAGACAGCGGCACAGTGTCTTGCTCCTGCGTAGGGCGTGTGGCTTTTGTGGCCCGCCACGGCGAGGTCCCGGTGGACGGGGCGTGCCAACACGCGCGGACGTTTCGCGGGGCGATTGATTACGTCTCGTCTCGGCTGGGTGTGCCGCTGTCGACCTTTCGGCGGGTTGTGCCGGCACTCTTCGGTGACGAGAGTGCCGATGAGGTAGGCGCACGGACGGGAGCAGCGACGGCGTCAGACGCCAAGCTCGATTGGGACGCTGAGGGCCCCATTGAGGCCTTTAGGACGGGGCAGAATGCGGTCGCGGTCGTCCTGTCGGGAATTGGCTCCTGCCGCGTGCCCGCCCCCGTGAGGTGCGCCCGCAAGACGACCAATTGTTGGTTTTGCGACAGCGCCGCGGGGTTCTCGTGTGTGCACGCCGTCCGAGCACGCAGTGTACGGCGTGGGCCGTCTGCCAAGGACCCTGTGGCCGCGAACGGCGGTGGCGCTGGCGGCGCCGATGATGAATCCGGTGGCGGTGTGGCTGCTGACGATGCGCGCTCGACGGAGCCTCTCGCTCTCTACAACTGCCCGCGATCGGTGCGCGCTGACGTCAAGGTGTGCCGCGCGATGGAGGACGGGGAGGTCTTTGCACTGCGGGCGCCGTCGTGCTGCCCGACGTGTGGGTCGGCCAAGACCAGGGAGAACAGCAAGGTCGACAACGGCGAGGTGTTGTGCTCTTTAGGCTACGCCGCCATGTCGATGGAGTCGTTCTACTGCGACGACGTCGACTGCCAGCGGTGGATCTTCCCCAACGGACGCGACGCCGGAGTTGTCATCCAAAGCTGCACCACCGCGGCGACGCTCGTCCTCATGCGCGACATGGCGGGGGAGATGGCGACAAGCGGCTCGACATTCCGGTCGTGCTACGTCCGTTGGACGAACCGCTTCATGGACCGCCGCGACTCGGACGCCTACCCAGAGATGCTGCCCGTGAAGATGCGGTCAAAAAAGACCATCACCGCCTTATTCTTCCTCACCGTGCAGCTGATGACGAAGGAGCCGCCCATCTGGGCCTTCAAGTGCGGCACGTGCCAAGACAAGGACGGCCGATTCCGCATTGTGACTGCGGACGGCATTTGGCTCGGATACCTGAAGCGGCTGGCCTCGAGGCGCTACGTCGTGCCCGCTGAGATTTGCACCTCCGTGCGCGACGGGGTACACGCGGCTTCAATACACCCGTCCGAGTGGGTGAGGCGCTTTCTGCGGATGACGCTCAAGCAGCCGAGCAAGCCGACAGTGCTCAAGGCCGCCCAACTCAACAGCGCGAAGCGCGCCCTTGCATTTCTGTGACCTGCGGCGTTGCCGCATTTGTTGGAGACGCTGCTGTCGGGGGAGCGGAAGCTGCAGCTGTTGCGCTTGCGTGCGTTGCTGTCGACCCTGTGGGACCTCGACCGCGCGTCCATGTCGCTGGCAAACGGGATCGTGGTGCACACCAAGAAGCTTCTGGCGGCGCGCCACGGCCTCTCCCAGGAGCAAGTGTCCGAGCACCAGCTCACACTACAATGCCTCTACTCGTGGCTGCTGCACATCGAGCAAGGGCCCAATGGTGGTGGCGTCGCAGGGGGGGTGGGGGTGATCGTGGGTGCAGAAGCTGCTGCCGCCGCCGGTGCCGCTGCCGGGGATGTGCATGCTGGTGGCGCCGGCGGCAACGTGGTAGTAGGGATCGGTGGGGAGGGGCAAGGTGCCCAAGCGGCTGCAGTCGGTGCAGGCGGGGCGGCGGGCGCAGGCGCTGCCGCTGGTCGTGGTGTGCGCGGTGGCGGCAATGCTGCCAATGCTCCCGCTGCGGCTGGGGCACGAGCGCCTGGGGGAAGGGCCGCCCGAGGTCCCGCGGCGACGGCACGCCTGCATCACATGGACAGAACAACCCACGAGCCGGTGGATCCGCGATGCTTGCGGCCCAACATCAAGGCGCTCGGCGAAACTGTCTACAGGGACATATTGTCTTTTGCGATTGCTGTCACGATCGACCCTGTGGTCAACCCGTTCAAGCCTCGGCACTGCTCGGCTCTCTCCCAGATCGCGGACGTGTTGAAGGCTGCCGATGGCCTCTCACGTATGCAGGAGCTCAAGCGGCGTGTGGCGTTGGCGGCCGACGCCCAGCCCCCCGCAGATGCTGCTGGCGCGCAGCCGCCACCCCTTTCCGAGGCTGGTGCGCAACAGCCGCCAGTGCAAGCGGCGCCCGCGGCCACGACGGAGGCCGTGGTGCTGCTCAAGGAGAGCCGTTTGCTCTACTCTTTTTTGGTGGCCATTTCGGGGCCGCCGGTGACCTTCTCTACGTTGGCGACGCTCGCGGCAGACGTGCTGCTGTCCGCTCGGTCGACAATTGAGGACTACTTCCAGGCACGGGAGGGGACGGACGGGACGGCTGCCATGTACCAGCGGCGCTGGGGGGAGCAGCTGACGCCGGCGGAGCTCCGCGCTCGCTTCGTAGCCGACTACCCCCACGCATCGGACGACGCCGCCATCACCGGGTCGTGGTTTCCAGGGCTGCTTGCGTGCCGCCCCGCCGCGTTTGCGCCTGCGGAAGAGGCGGAGCTCGGCACGTGTGCCAAGAACTACGAGGAGGCTCACAAGTTCTTCTCCCCCGGCACGTTCACCATCTGCTGCGCGTGTGAGCATCCAAAGATGCTCGGGTTTGTTGTCATGGACAAGCGGGAGGGACCTCCAGCGCTCCTCAATGCCCTGTTGTCTCATTTTGCTTTGTTGCCTCTCTTTGTGGTGTATGACTTCGCGTGCGGTGCTTTACGCTCCGCCATAGGGAAGCTGCCTTTTTTGATCCGCTTTCTTGTCTTTATCTCTGACCTGTTCCACATTGTCAATCACCTCTGTAGCGACGCGCTCCACCCCAGGTCATACGTCCCCATGGACAAGGCCAACACTGTTGCTCATGAGCAACGCAACGCTCCGATCAACCTGCTGCGGCGGACGCTGCGGGCGGTCGGGCAGGACGAGTACATGGACGTCCTCAAGATGAAAAATGTCATCTACAATATAATGGCTCACGCAAAGAGCACCTGCCCGTACCCGCTGCCCGACTCGTACAACTATCGTCAGTACTACTTCTCCCGGGCTCCGTGCCTTTGTGGTTGCGATTACCACCCTGTTGCCCCGCCGCAGCCGCCACCTCCCCCCCACGTCCCAGAAGATCTCGACACGAGCGAGGCGGGCCCCCCCGCGTGGGCTGGACCAGACTACGTGCCATTGGATGTGTAGCGACCGTAGCCGGTTTTCTCGCTCGGTGGCCGTAGAGGGTGGTGTCGGCGGGTGGGATCGGCGCCGCGACCGACACGGCGTCGGGCGGCAAGTGCTCGTCGTGGTTGGTACGAGGGGGTGGCAAGGTAGCTGCCGTGTGGGTGGAGTTGTCCACCGCCGCCGACGGGGCGGCGGGCGGCAGGTGGTTGTCGTGCGTGCGGCGGGGGGCTGGCCATTTGGTGGCCGTGTCGGCGGACACGGTCACTGCCGCCCAAGAGGCGGCGGGCGGCAGGTGCTGATCTTGCTTGCAGCGAGGGGGTGGCAAAGTGGTGGCCGTGCCGGTGGAGTCGTGCACCGCCGCCGTCGGGGCGGCCGGAGGCAGGTGCTCGTCGTGGTTGGGGCGGGGGGGTGACAAGGTGGTGGCCGCAGCGGTGCAGTTGGTCGCTACTGCCGACGGGGCCACGAGTAGCAGGTGCTCGTCGTGGTTGGGGCCGGGGCGCTTTGACGTGGTGTCTTCGCTGCAGTTGGCTGCGGCCGCTATCCGGTCTTTTGGTTAGCTGTCGTGGTGAAGGTTAAACTATCTTTCTTTGTTACTTCATAGGCAGAGTGTGCCGTGCTTGATACTGGTATGTCGGCTTCGTGCCACGCGCCAGTGGACAATGTGTTTGCCAGGCGCTCGTTTTGGTTGGAGCCTGGGGTTCGCAAAGTGGCGGCTACGGCGGTGGAATCTGTCGCCGCCGCAGACGGGGCAGCGGTTGGCAGGTGCTCGTCGAGGTTGGGGCCGGGGGGTAGCGAGGTGATGGTGGCGGAGGTGCAGTCGGTCATCGCCGCCGACGAGGCGGCGGGGCGCAGGTGCTCGTCGTGGTTGTGGCGCGGGGGTGGTCTGGTGGTGGCGGCGGCGGTGGCAATGGTCACCGCCGCCGACTGGGCGGGGGGCGGCAGGTGACTGTCCTGGTTGTGGCGCTTGGGTGGTCTGGTGGTGGCGGCGGCGGTGGCAATGGTCACGGCCGCCGACTGGGTGGAGGGCAGCAGGCGCTTGTCGTGGTCGGGGCGGGGTGGCGGCAATGTTGTGGCCGCGGCGGTGGATTTGGTCCTCGCCGCCGACGAGGCGGAGAGCGGCAGGTGCTCGTTGTGGCTGGGGTGGGGCGGTGGCAAGAGTTCGGCGGCGGGGGGTAGTTAGTTACCGCCGCCGATGGGGCGGCGGGCTGCTGGTGCTCGTCGTGGTTTTTGCGGGGGTGTGATAAGGTGACGGTGGCGGCGGTGCAGTCGGTCATTGCCGCCGACGGGGCGGCCGGGCGCATGTGCTCGTCGTGGGTGTGGCGGAGGGGTGGGATGGTGGTGGCGGTGGCAGTGGCAGTGGTCACCGCCACGGAATGGGCAGCGTGGGGCAGGTTCTTGTCGCGGTTGGGGCGGAAGGGTGGCAAAGTTGTGGCGGCGGGGGGCAGTAGGTCATCGCCGCTGACGGGCCGGCGGACAGTTGGAGCTCTTTGCGGTTGGGGCGGGGAGGTGGCAAGGTCTTGGCCTCGCTGCAGTTGGCCGCAACCACCTACCGACGTTATGGTGGGATGTCTGTGTGCTGTTGTAAACTACCTTTCTTTGTCACCTCATCGGAAGAGTGTACCGTGCCTATATGTTGGTATGGCAGCTGAGTACGATGCGCCAATGTGCAATGTGCGGAATGGTGGTCTGTGGGGTACGCGCTTTGGAGGACACCTGGGTGTGTGCCCGGCGATGTATCGCGGAAGAGAGCAGTCGAAAGCGACCGCGGGGATTGTCGGTCACGAGCCTGTCTTTTAAATCCTATACAGGACAGGCACGTTAGGAGGCTTTGACATCAGAGAGATGCAGTGCGGGCGTCTGCGGGGTTGGCGGTGGCCTGGATGGGGGAATGGTGGCGCTGCCGCGGACCCGGAAAGGGAAGAGACGGAGGAGAAGCAACATTCGGCAGCCGCCGCCATTGCCGCCGTCGAGAAAGACAGGGGAGAGACACATGCAGCGGAAATCAGAGTGCCATAGCGCGGCCGAACGGAGGAGAGGGGCCTCGAGCCAAGAGGCATGTGAGGCGGTGTGGGTTCGGCGGTCGTCCGCGCTGCTGCCGTGTGACATACGCCTGGACGGCATGGAGCTATTGAGGGCGGAATGGCGGGGAGGGGCTGATGACGACTGCGGACTGCGCGGCGGGACGGCCGTCGTCATGAATCGAGGCTCTATAGCGGCGACGGCGGTGGAGCCGTCCGTAGAGGCCGCAGTGAGAGCCTCCCGTCCGATGCGAAGAGCGGGGCCAAGGGGCGCGAACAGGCCTTCGCAGGACGCCTCCAGTCCGGCCATTTTGCCCTGCTGAGCACCTCTGAGAGACGGAAAGCCGCACTGCTGGCGACCACAGATCGCCGCACGAGACCATTTGTGATTGGGAACTTGACAACGAGAGGAGAGTGGACGAGTCAATTGGATGTTTGGAATTAGTAATCCCTGTCAGCTCGTGCCTCATTGGTCCACATGTCGCACTGCTGGCCGATGTCATCATCCTGACGCTGAACCGCGCTTTTTGTGGCGCGAAAACGGCCGCCTTGCAGGCCACCGGGCCTTCGGCGTCTGTGAATCCAAGTGATACGTGGCGGGCAGCGAGGCTGGCAAAGCACTGGCGCCATACCTCGCTTGCGCCCGCCATGCCGCTTGTCCCGGGCTGATCTCGCCGCAAGCCATCGCCGATGTACTCTGCCCGCGTGCCCCCCATCCGCCTGCCTCCTCGTGTCTCTCCACGCTTTGCCGTCCGCCTGCCGCTCTCGTAGGCGCCACTTTCACCTCCCACCCGTCGCGGGCCGTTGGCCTCCTCACCCCCCTCTCGCTCCCCTCGCATTCACCCACCCCCTGCCCCTCTTCATTGCCCTCTCGCAACGCTTTCCGGCCTACCTTTCCCCCCCCGCTGTATAGGAGCCTTCGGGCCCTTCGGCGGACCGTCGTCGCGACCACTATGGCGTTTGACCTCGACATCTCGCAGCAATCGGCCTGGGAGGGCTTTTTGAAGGGCAAGAACGTTGGGCTGTTTGGACGGGCTGGCAGCGGCAAGTCGGCCGTCATGCAGCGCGCCATTGCCCACGCGCGGCGCCTCCACGGGGCGGACCGCGTGGGTGTCATTGCGTAGACGACGGCGGCGGCCAAGGTGATTGACGGCCACACCCTGCACAAGTTCTTGCGCGTCGGCATTGCGGAGCTGCCAAAGGAGCGCATTTTGATCGCCGTCAAGCGCAACGTCTTCATCCGACAGAGGCTTTCAAACACAGCCGTCGTCTTCATTGACGAGCTGCCGCTCATTGCGGCGCGGTGGTTTGTCATCCTCGAGTACGTAATCCGGCAGCTGGCACCGGCTGGCCGACATGGTCGCCCGTGGGGCGGGTGTCAAGTTGTTGGTACGTTCTCAGTCCCTGGTCTGTCGAGCAGTCGGGGGGGGGGGGGGGGACCGGGCGGATGGCCGGACGGAGAGAGTGGGGCGTCCGTCCTGGCAATTGAACCTGAGGCTTTGGCTCGTCCACTAGCATGAATCGACAACTGCTTTTTGGACACAAACTAACGACGCGTTTCCCGGTGCCCATCCACTTCTGCTCTTCTCGCGTCTGCACAGTTGGAGGTGACCCCCTCCAGCTTGGCCCCATTCAAACGAGGCGCACCCTACAGGACCCACCAGTGTACATGTGCCGAATTTTTCGTGATTCCGTTCTCTCTCGGTACGGCTTTCTGGTCTTCTTGACGGGCTCCCACAGGCAGTCGGGCGAGAGCTGGTTCGTCGGCTGTCTCGACCGCGTGCGCAAGGGGGAGGTGACCGACGGCGACCTGCTCGTCCTCAACGCCACCTCTGAGGGCGTAACAGTCGCCGAGTGGGACGACCGCACGCAACTGCGCGCGCTCAACGTGCATGTCAACGCGTACAATAAGGACAAGCTGTCGCGGTTGTCCGGCGCCGAGTACGTGTACAAGTGCCGCGACGAGATTGCCAGCGACCTGACGCACCCGGCGCGGCGAGCGTTTGCCGAGCGATCCATGCAGGAGGTGGCCCCAGCTGAGGTCGTGCTCAAGCCGGGCGCGGTGGTTTTGTCCACTCGGGAGATGGACGGGGTGGCAACTGCGTCGCAGGGGGTGGTCAAGGAGTGCCGCGCGACCTCCGTCGTGTGCGACTTTGTCGGCCGGCTGGTGGTGGTGGAGGTCGCCACCTTTGATGTGATGGACAACTGCGGGACTCGGCTGGCAACCCGCCACGCCATGCCATTGGTGCTCGCCTGGGCTATGACAATCCACCGTGCGCAGGGTGCGAGTCTGAACACGCTTGCCATTGACTTTTGTGAGCTCAACTGGCGCCTCGAGGGGCTGGTGTACTCTGGTCTATCCCGGTGCCGTTCCCTTGATGGTCTGCTTGTGCGAGGACTGCGCCGTGAGCACATCATTGTGGACAGGGATGCGATGCGCTTTTATACCCAGTAAACGGACACCTTCATTGTGTACCACCTACGATTGAAAGCAACTCGCACAAGGGTCACCCCTCAATATAACGAGCATCCCATAGCACAAGCGACCGATGCGCGAGCTCCAAAGAGTCGACAGCGTGTGCTTCCGCCATTGTACTGGGCAGCATCAAGTCAATAAAGTGCTGCTTACGAAAGTGGCTATACGCGGTGCTCTCGTAAAAGGGAGACGTAAAGGGATAGTCAGCGCACGACTGGCCGTGCCCAAACACCACGCCAAACACCTCCACGGCAGGCATTTCATTCAAAACGATGGAGTTTTGCCCCGACTCCTGGCTCCCCGACTCGAGCTCGCGTGCCGCAAGCGCCGCCATTTTCGGCGGCGCCACGCGCCACACACAGGCAGTCGCCAGAAGAATAGATCCCTCCTCCAGGGGCGGGCGGTCAAACAAACGGACACGGGGTCTGCGCGGGAAAGCACAATGGAGTAAACAGAAGCACATCAGTCAGTCAAACCGGCCGTAAGTGTCCATCGAAGAGACTGGTGGTCATGATCGCAGGCGCAAACACACAACTCAAGAAGCAATACAATAGGTCAGATGCTGTTCACGTACCCAACGGAGCCTACTGACCAGGCAATGCGGTAGCCCGCCTGGATGGAGCTCATCAGCACAGGAGCAGGCGATGGGAAGCCCTTTTCAAGGCAGAACCGGCTGTCTTGTCCGAACGGGTAGACGGCCTCCTCACTGCCACTCTCGATGGCCTCGAAAAAGGCGGTCAGCACGGTAGGGGGTGCGTCCGTGGAATGAAACAGGGTCATTTCCGGATGAAGCTTGGCGGTCGCCACCCGCTTGCCGTGCACCATCAGCACTCGGGCGCCCACGCGGTCCACCACAGTGACAGCCGCGCAATCACCGGGGGGGGGAGTCTCTGTGACCGCGGCCGCTCCTGCACGACTGCCCGTGCCACCAACACCAGCCCCGCGGCGCAAGCCACGGCCTTGCGAGCCGCCAGCCCCCGGGCCGACGCCCCTAAAGCCGCCACCCGCCGAACCGCCACCCGCTGTGCTGCCGTCGCCCGAGCCGCCAACCTGACAGCCTCCGCCCCCCAAGGTGCCGCCACCCAAGCCGCCGACGCCCAAATCGCCCGCCACTGAGCCGCCTCCCACTGAGCCGCCACCCCCCGAGTCGCCTTCCACTGAGCCGCCACCCCCCGAGCCGCCTCCCACCGAGCCCCCACCCCCCGACCGGCTGCCCGCCGACCGGCGTCCCCCCGACTGGCATCCTGCAGACCC
>ENA-ORXR01003431-ORXR01003431.1-marine-metagenome-genome-assembly--contig:-NODE-3431-length-14207-cov-21.071196_pt1 | contig 14207 bp, 5 predicted proteins | sample MGYA00237866_ERZ511479 | MGnify/ENA metagenome assembly ERZ511479 | reverse complement strand
ATATGAATTGAAATTGGAACTCGAATCTGCCCTAAAACTCGCCTTGCATTTTGAAAATGCAAGGCGAGTTTTAGGGCAGATTCGAAGGCTCGTATTATGATTTTAAATTTTTCTCACGTAGAGTAGTGTAAAACGTAAAATGTGGCTATCCGTCTAACTTTTCCCCAATAGAAACCTCGTCAGACGAATCCCTTTATTCAAAGTGAATATTTTATACCATAAATCACTACATTTCAAAACAACATTCGTCTGACGAGGCTTCTCCTTAGAGCATGTTTAAAATTTTTCAAACTGATAACCACTCCCGAAAGCTTTCGGGAGTGGTTTTGGCGAGGCATCAAAGAGGGAATTTATCGGGATAAGTGAATGATTTGATGTGAAGCCAAGTTCACAAAATATTGGTTATCAGGTAGAAAAATTTTAAACATGCTCTTATCTCACAAGGGTAACATCTCCCGCGTACGGAATCCGTACCCCATCAATAAATTCAACTTCGGCAGCAAATACAAAGACACCCGGATTCAAATCTCGTCCTCTGAATGTACCGTCCCAACCGTGTGCAGGGTCGTTGGTCATAAAATTGCTGTCTTCAAACATCAATTCACCCCAACGATCATATACACGGAATGAAAGTACTTCGACCACTCCTTGTCCACCGAATATCATAAAAATATCATTCGTACCATCACCATCAGGAGAGAAGACATTCGGTATAAAAACATTTCTATCCTTATTCACATTCACACGAATATCATCCGAAGCGCTACAGCCTGTGATACTATCAATCGCGGTCACGATGTAAGTCATATCTTCCGAAGGCATCGCGTAAGGCTCATCGCAACCCATACAATCAATCAGCCCCTCCGCAGGCGACCAACTGAATACAAAATCATTCCCCGGTGGCTGATTAATTTGAGCAGAAAGTTGGATACTATCACCAAATAAAATCTCTACATCCGGTCCGGCATCTACGATGACTTCAAATGGTTGTTCCACCAAAACTTCATCCGTAAACACACATCCGCTCGCATCCTGTACATAAACGGTATATAAACCTGCTACCAATCCAAATATCGTAGAGTCAGTCCTAAATATTTCATTATCAACAGAATAGGTGTAAGGCGGCATACCGCCTGTCGCATTTTCTACGATAATAACACCATTAGCATCACCAAAGCAAGTCGCCGGCATCGAACTCAACTCAAAGTCCACCGCCGAAGGTTCATCAATCGACACCTCTGCCGTCTCGGTACAGCCACCTGCATCCGAAACCGTTACAGTGTATGTGCCGGGCGCAAGGTTCAATGCCGTTTGTGTATCTTGAAAACCCGTTTCTGCTGACCATTGGTAAGCATAACTCGGCGTACCGCCTTCAGGTTCTACGGTCACGAAACCGTCATCGCCGCCATTACAACTCGGTCCTTCGCCCGAAGCATCTAAAGTCAATGGAAATAAAGGCTCTACCACCGTGATATTAATAGGTGGTGTCGAACAACCGTTCGCGTCGGTGATGACCACCGTATAGATGCCCGCCGCAAGGTCAGTAATCGTCGAAGAAGCTCCACTATCCGAGCCAATTGACATGCCATCGGCAGACCATTCGTAAGTATAACTTGGGGTACCGCCTGTCGGCTCGATAGTAATTGTACCATCATTGCCACCAAAACAACTCACCGGAGTCGGACCTGCACCACCGGGGAATATCGGCGTAGGGCCGTTTATCGTAAGATTCCCCACGACCTCACAACCCGTTGCATCCGTGACCGTTACGGTGTGTGGACCAGGGCAGAGGGCAGTAGCGACATCAGTGGTTTCGCCATTGTCCCATTCGTAGGTAAAGCCGCCTGCACCGCCGGTTGCGAGTACAGAAGCCGTACCATCGCAAGAGCCTACACAGCTCGTGAGTTGGGTATTAATATCTAATAAAATTTCAGGGGGCGCGGTCAATGTCAAATTATCTGAAATCATACAGCCATTGGCATCCGTAACAAAAACGGAATGATTGCCTTGCGGTAAATTCGTAGCTGTTTCGGTTATTTGTCCATCGCTCCATGCGTAGGTGTATGGCATCGTACCACCTGTTACTGCGGCGGCTATGCTTCCCGTTAATTCGCCGAAACATGCAGGGTCGGTTGGCGTCAAGGTCAAGCCTAATGCTTCGGGTTCGCCGATAGTAATTTCTGCTGTTTCAGTACAGCCATTCAAATCCGTAACAGTTATAGCATGTGTTCCTGCCGGAATGTTGAGCGCAGTTTGTGTCATTTGCGAACCTGCACTTGCCGACCATTCGTAAGTGTAACTTGGCGTACCACCTGTTGGGTCAACCGTTGCCGTACCGTCCGTACCACTATTACAACTTGGGTCTTGTCCTGAAATTGCTAAGGTCAAAGCCTCTGCGGGTTCGGGTACTGTGACATTGATAGGTGGTGTCGCACAACCATTGGCATCCGTCACGACTACGGTATATGTACCTGCCGCGAGTCCAGAAGCAGTTTGTGTGAAAACGCCGCCTGCGTTGGCACTCCATTGGTAATTATAAGTACCATCAGGATTTGGCGTACCACCTGCCGGGTTGGCAGTTGCGCTACCGTCCATGCCGCCATTACAGCTTACGGGAGTAATATCAATACCTGTCGTAACAGGTACAGGTTCGGTGATGTCAATGGAATTGGTGGCTGTACAGCCATTCGCATCGGTCACTGTTATTGTATGTGTACCTGCGGGTAAATTGGAAGCGATTGCAGTAACTTGACTGCTCGCGCTTGCACTCCATTGATAGGTATAATTTCCGAAAGCATCGGGCGTACCACCTGCCGGAACGGCAGTGGCTTCGCCATCCATTCCGCCGCCACAATTTACATTATTTACCAAATCAATATCCACGCTCAATACAGGTGGTTCGGCAACGGTAACAGTACCGCTAATTTCACAACCATTATCATCCGTAACGGTAATAGTGTGTGTACCTGCGGGTAAATTTGTTGCCGTAGCAGTCGTTTGGTCACTCGCACTCGCGCTCCATTGGTAATTATAATTTCCTGCGACATCGGGTGTACCACCCGTTGGTGCGGCTGTGGCTTGTCCGTCCATTCCTCCACCACAATTTACATCTTCATCTACGGTAATGGTCAATCCTAATGCCGTCGGTTCAGTGATTTCTATTTCGCCTGTAACAGTACAACCATTATCATCTGTAACGGTAACAGTGTGCGTGCCTGTCGGTAAATTATTGGCAAGTTGAGTTGCCTGACCGCCTGTACTTGGACTCCATTGGTAAGTGTAATTTCCTGCTGCATTGGGTGTACCGCCGCTTGGATTGGCGGTAGCTGCGCCGTCATTTCCACTGGTACAACTAACATTATTTAATAAATCAATCGTAAGGGTCAACTCATCCGGCTCGCTAATATCGACGCTGCCTGTGATGGTACAGCCATTATCATCTGTAACAGTAACGGTGTGTGTACCTGCCGGAAGTGTCGTAACAGTTGGCGTGACAAATCCACCTGCACTCGCGCTCCATTCGTAAGTATAATTTCCATTTAAATCAGGTGTGCCGCCGGAAGGTGTGGCAGTAGCTGCGCCATCGTTTCCGCCATTACAACTGACATTCATATCGTTGGTGACAGTTAGAGCGAGGGCGTTTGGTTCTACAATTTCAACAGAATTTATACCTGTACAACCATTTCCATCAGTAACAGTAATCGTGTATGTTCCTGTAGGTAAGCTCATTGCCGTAGGCGAGTTTACACTGCCTGCATTGGCAGACCACTGATAAATATAATTACCTAAAATATCAGGCGTACCACCGGAAGCTGTGGCGGTGGCTTGCGCGTCATTTCCGCCATTACAATTTACATTATTATCAATAATAATATCCACGATAACAGCCGTTGGCTCTGTAATTGTCACCTCTGCAGTAGTGAGACAGCCTTTGAAATCCGTCACGCTAATCGTGTGTATGCCGGCGGGAAGGTTGGTGGCAGTCGCCGTTGTTTGGTCGCCTGCGCTTGCACTCCATTGATACTCATAATCTGCATCGGGATTAAATTCTTCCAGTGAACCACCGGAAGCAGTAGCGGTTGCCTGACCGTCATTTCCACTGTTACAACTTACATTATTATCGACAACTGTATTGACCAATAATTCAGTAGGCTCGGTGACTGTGGCTTCACCTATGACGGTACAGCCATTTGCATCGGTCACAGTAACCATATATGTATCAGTGGTCAAATTGAATATTGTAGCAGTGGTTTGTCCTCCTGCATTCGGACTCCACTGATAGTCATAATTTCCTGCGGCATCGGGCGTACCACCTTGCGGCGTCGCCGTTACAAAACCATCATTTCCACCTGTACAGCTCACTTCACTACTACCAATAATCAGGTTTAAAACGGGTGGTTCTATGATTTCTATTTCAGCTGTAGCCATACAACCATTATCATCTGTGACGGTGATGCCGTGCGTCCCTGCGGGTAAATTTGTTGCTGTTGCAGTATTTTGATTATTGGCTGATGCGCTCCATTGATAATTATAATTACTGAGGGCATCGGGCGTACCTCCTGCGGCGGTGACGGATGCTTGTCCGTTGTCATCGCCATTACATAGAATATCGTTATCTACTGTCGCACCAATGAGCAATTCAGTCGGCTCGTTGATGACGTATTGTGCAATAGTACTACATCCTGCGGCATCCACTATTGTTACGGAGTAAGCATCGGCAGGAAGTCCTGCGGCAGTTTGTGAATTGCCTGTATTAGCATTGGCAGACCATGTATAGGTGTAAGGGAGATTTGGACTGCCCGCAGGATCTGCATTGATGCTACCCGTTGATTCACCATTACAGCCTACATCAATCGTTGTACCTGCATCGGTAATGATTACGGTACTCGCTACGAAAGCAAATGCCGTAGCGACACAGCCTTGGTCATCTGTAACGGTGACGGTGTAATTGCCGGGATTGAGGTTGGGAGCTACATCTGCATCGAGCGTAGCATCATGCGACCATGTATAGGTGTAGGGGATTGTTCCGCCGCCTGTTGCGGTCGAAATTTGCCCATCCATACTGCCCTCACAACTCGCGTCTGCATCGACATTGGTACTAAAGGTCAATAAAGCAGGTTCAGATAAGGTGGTAGAGGCAAAGGCATCGCAACCATTCGAATCGGTAATTGTAAGTCCGTAAAATCCAACGGGTAAATCGGTGATAATATCTGTCATTTGCCCATTTGACCATGTAAAGGTAAACGGCGGCGTACCTCCTGTTGGAACACCTTCTATACTACCATTACTCTCACCAAAACAGGTTGGATTGACGACATTATCTAAGAAAGCACCAAGTACGGTCGGTTGTTCGATTTCGGCGGATGACGAGGCTTGGCAGCCATTGGCATCCAAAACCGTAACCGTATATGTTCCTGTGGAAAGTCCGCCAAGCGTTTGTGTACCTGCCGGGGAAGTTGACCATTGATAAGTATAAGGTTCTGTACCGCCAGATGGCTCGGCAGTGATGCTACCATCATCGCCCATATTGCAACTGACGCTATCGGCTACTGCCACTACACTAAGGTCTCCTAGCGGCTGTCCTACTTCCACTTCTCCTGTAACAGAACATCCTAAATCATCCGTAACTGTCACTGTATAAGTGTCGGGAACGAGTCCTGTGATGGTAGAGGTATTGCCATTATTTGACCAATCAAAACTATATATACCACTACCACTACCGGGCGTGGCTGTAGCTGTACCGACAGCATTTCCATCACAATCGGCATCTGTTGAAGACATTTCTACCGTAGGAACGGAGAGTGAAGTACCACCAAATGTGCGACTACATCCCTGACCACCTTCATCACCTACTACGATGATATAAGGCGCACCGGGTGCATGGTCGGTAATGGTGTATGTACCACCTGCGGAAACTGTACCGCCGAGACCATCTCCTGTAACGGTGTAGCTTGAGCCATTAAATTCGGGGTTTCCACCGCTTAATTCAAAGGTAATATCAACGCCACCATTGGCATTGCAAACTTGGTCAACAACAGCACTAATAGAGTCCAAAAATGTAACGGCTATCGCTTGGTCGGGATTGGAGTCGAAACAATCAATCGAACCATCTGCGCCCAAATCCACACCATACAAATTATCATCTACATCAAAACTATATACTGTCGTAAAAAAGAAAGTAGAACCGGGCGTTACGGGCGTACCATTAACGATTGTATTTACGCCTAATGTCCCCAACTCCTCTACACCTGCGGGGGTAGGTGATGTCCCGATTAGACCAATAAAATTAGGGTCGTCGGGGAAATATACGCCCGAAGGCGGCTGGCTAAACATGGCGTAGCCGACACCATTATACATATCGCCATCACCCGGAGCATTATCGCCGAATGTACCATCCTCAAAACTTCCTGTATAATCACCACTTGAAATTATTTCTAATAAATTATCATAACAAACTGTCGTACTATTTACTGCGAATGTACCTGCATCTGCGGTACAATTACAGCCATTGAGTGTGACGGTTGCAAAATTTAATAAATCACAATCATTGCCATCATTTGTAATGGAGAATGTGTAATTACCATCTGTACCACCAACAACATTGACGGGAGTTCCTGTTCCGGTTACTGTTTGTCCGGCGGGTGTGGTATATGACCATGAGTATTCTGCGGCATTATCAATAAGCGGAAAACCGCCTGTGAGGTCAACTTGAATATTACAATTATTTACATTCACATTCGTGCTGAGTGGCGGATTCATGTAAATGATGTATCCTTGGTCGGGGTCAAGCCCTGTACAATCGGTGTCAAACTGCCCGGATGCACCTTGCCCAATAAGCGGTGCGATGTAATAAGTTACACCCGACCCATCAGGAATCAATTCGATACTCGTACCAAAAACAATTTGTCCCGGTCCGTTATTCCAAACACCGATATAATTATTGTCATCAGATTGGAATTGGTCATCGGGTGGTGGTCCGCCGCCGGGTATAGCGGTGACATTAAGCGGGTCATCAAGTACCCAAACTGCCCATAATACATCGGGCAATAAGGCTGCGGGGTCAGTAATTTCGTTCATCGTTTCGAGGATGTAGGGTGGGTCTTCTGCACAGAGTTCGAGCGTTGTTGGTCCGACTACTTGTCCGCCTGAGCGTACACAATCTTCATCGCAAGTCACTTCAATCGTCTGCGACTCAGAGCCGGAGCAGTTGTCGCCATCATCCCAAGAATAGGTGATGGTATAAGTACCGGGCGCAAGACCGGAGGGGTCGAATGTAGCGCGTCCTGTACCTGTATCAGTGATACCGTCACCTGTGAAAGTCGCCGTTCCGGTAGGTGCGCCGAAATTGACGGTAATACATTCTTGACCGTTATTATTGAGGTTACCCATAGCGAGTACGTTATTGGGTGCCTCGTCGAGCGCATAATTAATAACTTCGTATTCGAAGAGTCCTGTTTGTGCAAGATCGCACCAGACAAAAGAATAACTAAGTGTCGGGTCAAGATATTCTCCAAAACCAATAAAATCCGAATCACCTTCTACCTGACCAAGATACGAACCGCCCATATCCGCGGGTGCCCAATAACCCAGCAAGTCTCCCGTACCATCAGGTCCATTATAGATTTCAAGGCTATTTTGGAAAGGAGCTGCGGCATCCGTAAAAATTTGAACCCCAAAAGCGGGTGTGATAAAACCGTTGGGTTCGGGCATATTGCCGGGTCTGGCAACGAGGTCGAGTGGCTGGTCGGTACAATCAATGGTTGTCGGAAGCAAATCCAAACCTCCGGGTGTATTTTGCAGGAAACTCACTGTTCGACATTCGACAATAGAGCAATCCGTACTTGCAGAACCACCTGTTTGGTTAACAAAAATTTCGGTGGGTTGTCCTGAAAAATTGGTAATCAAAAATACATATACTTCGCCCGTTTGAGCATCAGGAATATCCGCAACCTCTACTGCCTGTGGGTCATAGCTACAATCTACCCCATCACCATTGACACAGCCATTAAAGAAATTGCAGGGCACACCATTGAGGCATGTTCCTCCAAAAGAGCAGTTGGTTTCCTGTGCCTGGAAAGAGCCGCAATTTGCCTGCGCTGCTTGAATATTGGGATAAGGACCATAAACAATAAAGTCAACATCGACATTATTGGAATTGGTCAAGGTAATTTCCAAGTAACCCGGACTATCTATTTGTAGATAATACCAAGCCGGATTGGGTTGGGAGAATAAACAACCGTACTGGTTGCCCGGCTCGGCAGTTGTGTTGGTACTTGCCGGAAATGATGCGCCAAAATCGCTACAAAACGGCTCCACCTCCCCACAAGTAGCTCCTTGTGCGGAAAGTAAAATCGGAAATATAAGGGTAACTATAAAGAGAAATGAAAAGACGTATTTTTTCATCGAAAAATATTGTTGATTAACCATAGACGAGAAAAATGATACCCCGGAGAACTAAGGTATATTTCCCTATTGGAATTTAGAATTTGTCCGCGATAACTATCGGAATTAGGATTTATTGCTCTTCAGGTTGTTCTGCCTTGATTTCTTGCAGGCGTTCCAAAGTTGCACGATATTTTATAAGGGTAGATTCATCGTGATTTGAATCGGCTTCAAGATGGGTTATTTTTTGTTCTAATGCCTCGATATTAGCATCTATATTTTTGTAAATATTAGGTCGTGCAACACTACCAAAGCGTGGTTGGGCAGCTAATTTAGGTTGAGTAGTTTGTTTATTTTGAGCGTCAGCCTCAGACTTGGTGACTTGTCGATAAAGTGGTGTAATCTCTTTTTTAGTGGTGTGCATAATGACCGTCGATTGAGCTTGCTCTGCGGTTTTGACCTGTTTTACCTGAGGTTGAATATTCGTGTTTTTCTGTGCAAAAGCATTGACCGCCAAAAAGCAGATTACAAAGGTCAGCAAGGCAAAATGTTGTTGTATCATAATTTTAATGGTTAATGGTTAATGGTTAATGATTAATGGTTAATAAGAGGATTTTCGCGTAGCGAAAATTAAAAATATTAACCATTGACCATTAATCATTAATCATTATTATAAAAGATTTTTTTTACGCAAGGCTATCCATGAAACGAATAGAAATAGCGCGTTTGCCAGATTAAATCCGGCAAGTAGCAGGATGTTGCCAACTTGCGGAAGACAGAAATAAGCTGCCACAAAAAGGAGATATATAAACAAAGGATTAAACAAAGCCACCCATCGCGGAAAGCGGGTTTTCAAAGACAAAATCAATATCATCAATGTAAGGGATAATGCCGCAAAACCAAATGCCAACACAGTCCCCAATGGTTCAAAGTAAACCCGCAGACTTTCAATGCTTTGCCCATCTTTCAATGCCTGTGCAACGAATATCAAACTCGCATGATAACATACCCCCGCAAAAAACATCAAAACTACTACACCAAAGACCCCCCATGCCACATTTCCCCCCATTGGTTCGAGCGCGTGACAAACCATACGATACCCCGCCAATGTCAGAGGAATGGTAAAAATACCCAGAAAATGCCCCCAGATAAGCCCTTTGTATGGTATTTCCTTGAGATAAGCATACGACCTATCCAACAAATCCGCATCCGGAATATACAATAACAGCACATCCGCCGTCGCACCCAGCACCGCACCGGCAATGCCAAGCATGAACAGGAAGTCCGTCATTTTTGTTGATTGAGTCATAATAATGCTACAATGTTGAAATGCGATAATGCGACAATGTATTCAGCTCATTGTTGTCATCATTCATTTATTGAGAAATTACAAATTCGGCACAAAAATACGCTTTTGGAGGTATTTAATTTCTTAGTTTTGTCGTTTACACAAAAATTAAATACCATTAAAAAAGAGAATGTGAATTTTAAGCGTTTCAAAACATTGATTTACAAGGCATTATGCCATTTAGAATTCAACATTCATTCATTCAAAATTAATTATAGTATGCGTTATATAATCTGTTTATTTTCAATCGTTTATTTATTAATGCAATTTACAGGTTGTGTGATGCAAAATCCGCATAAATACGTTGCGCCCGGTTATTGGCGGGCTACTTTGCAATTGGTAGATGATAAACAAGAGAAAAAAGAATTTGTACCACGCGACCGTAGTGAAAAATATCAAATTGATGAGGTGACAGACAGCGAGTTACCTTTTCTTTTTGAAGTAAAATACGAAGATGAAGACCGCTTTCACATTGACATCATCAACGGCGAAGAACGCATTCGTGTAAAGCCGGAAGACATCATCGTAGGCAGAAATCCCTCCACGGGACAAGACACGCTAATTATTCGTTTTCCCCACTACGAATCATATATCAAAGCCATTTATGAAGAACGCGTAATGGAAGGTGAATGGGTCGTAGAAACCCGCGAAAATTACCGCATTCCATTCGTCGCAAGGCATGGTGAAAACTATCGTTTTACCACGCTGCGTAAAACACCCGCGATTGATGTAAACGGTGACTGGGCAGTCATTTTTTCGGAAGATGACGACCCATATACCGCCATCGGCGAATTTGAGCAAGACGGCAATCACCTCGCAGGTACATTCCGCACCGAGACAGGCGATTTTCGTTTTTTGGACGGCAGCATACAAGCAAATAAAATGTATTTGTCGTGCTTCGATGGCTCACATGCTTTCCTTTATGAAGCGAAAATATTGGAAGATTCGACCATCATCGGTGCATTTTGGTCGGGCAAACACTACAAAACCACTTGGTCAGCCAAACGCGACCCTGATTTCCGACTTACCAGTCCCGAAGAATTGACCTATCTAAAAGATGGTTACGACAAGGTAGAATTTACCTTCCCCGACATCAACGGCAAGCCCGTTTCGCTCAACGACCCCAAATATAAAGACAAGGTAAAAATCATTCAAATACTTGGTACATGGTGTCCAAATTGTGCCGACGAAACGGCATTTTTATCCGAATATTACAATACACTAAAGTCGGATGACCTCGCCATTATCGGCTTGGCATATGAAAAACACCGCAGCCCGGAAAAGGCAAAAATCGCCATTGAACGCTTCATTGACCGCTTCGATGTACAGTACGATGTACTCTTTGCCAATGGTTCTTCGTCCAAACAAGAAGCCGCGGAGACGCTGCCGATGCTCAATGCCGTTATTTCGTACCCTACGATGATTTTTATTGATAAAAATGATAAAGTACGAAAAATCCACACAGGATTCGAAGGACCGGCTACAAGCCAATACGAAACATTTAAGCAAGAATTTGATATATTTGTAAAGAAATTATTGAATAATGGTTAATGGTTAATGGTCAATGGTTAATAATGAAGTAAATGAGTGAATATTTTAATGAATGAGTGAATGAATTTTGAATGAATGAATCATACGTCACTTTCGTTTTGTGATTCGTTCCTTCTTTCAAAATTCCTTCATTAATCATTTACTCATTTAATTCTACTCATTATTAACCATTAACCATTAACCGTTAACCGTTAACCATTATAAAACATGAAGTCATATTTAACCTATTGCGAAGACCAGAAAGACATTGCCTTAGCGATTGAACGCAATTTGCGGATTGCAGGTGCAGAGTTTACGCATGATACGCGCGATGAGGAAGAACAGAATCGCATGAAACGGGAAATGCGCCTGACGCAAGACCCTGTTTTTCTGTTGGTGAGTGATGGGTTTTTGAAATCGCAGCAGTGTATGCGCGGGGCATTGGCGTTTATCACAGATATGGGCATTACGCGAAATATTCGTCCTGTAATTACAAATGCTAATGTGAATCAGCCGGATACGTATTCTGAATATTGGAAAAGTAAGTATGAGGAACTTCGCTCGCAGAAACACGACATTCCACAGCACGAACAGGAAGCCTATAATTGGCAAGTGATGATTATGCGGCGAATTTCCAATGAAATCGCGCCCTTCATTGAGGAAGTCAATAAACGCAATCCGGTGACTTATGAGCAATTTCAAGCGGATAATTTCCATACGTTCTATACTGCACACGGGCGCGAACCGGACGAGTCACAAGGCTTAATTTCAGAGCATGACGACTCCCCTACCGATGAAATTATTTCCGAAGAAAAAGAAAAAAGCAGCATGATACCGCCTGTTATTCCGGCGGTATTGCCATTTTCCAAATCAAAAAATGAACCTGCGGGTATTATAGAAGATGGATTGGAAACCGAATTGGAACAAATAGAGGATTTGACAGAAAGTGTTGTAGATGAAGGTATTATAACGGAAAATGAATCTAAATTAGACCTGTTTGACGAATCTTCGGGTGATTTTGTTGAAGAAGCAATTGTAACAGAAGACGAGTTGAAGTCATTCCCCGATGAAATCAATGAAACACCAGCAGCGGATATTTTTGAGGAAGAAATTACGACAGAAGATGAATTGAAATTATTTGAGGGCGAAATTGACGAAACGCCCACACAAGAAATTTTTGAAGAAGAAATAATAGAAAATACCCCCGCGAATAAATCGGAAACTACCACATTTGCCCATCAAAATAATTCGCCCGAAATAGAACTGAATGATACTGAAGAAGAAATTACTTGGGCAGATGCAGACACCGCAGCAGCAACAGGCAATTATGATGTAGCAAGAATGCACTATGAAGCCTTACTCGAAAAAACGCCTTACCATGCCGAAGGTCACTATCAATACGGCTTGCTTTTATTGAATCAATTCGACGAAAAAGATGCAGCAATTGAGCAATTTGAAGTAGCCGTAGAACAGAAAAATAAATATACCGAAGCGTGGTTGGAATTGGCGCATTTGGCTGAAAAAGAGGAAGATTATCTATTAACGAAATCTTATTATGAAAAAATAGTCAGCTACGAAGATGACAACGCAGAGGCGCATTATAGGCTCGGAAATGTGTTGTCAAGATACTTCGATGACCAACCTCAACAAGCCGCCCATCATTACCAAAAAGCCATTGACCTCGACCCCGACCACAATGATGCACGCTATGAATATGCGACCCTCTTGAGCGCACATTTCGCCGGGGATGACGAAGCCCGTGAGCAACTCGAAGCCGTCATAGCGAATGACCCTGAACATCCGTTTGCTTACTACGATTTGGCGGTGATTAATCGCAAAGCAGGTCGAAAAACCAGAGCTTATAAGCAATACAAACGTGCCACAGAAATCAACTCCATGTTTAAAACCGATAAAAACGACCAGCTTTTCAAAAAACCGAAAAAGAAGAAAAAGAAAGCAGATTGCAGCAAAAAAGCCGACCCGAAAAAATACAAAGAACTCATCGAAAAACACGAAGTCGCTCCGATTAGTACTGTGCAGACCACACAAGCCAAACCAGAATCGACGCCTCAATACACCGTCCTCATTACAGGCGGCACTTCGGGTATCGGCAAGGCTACGGCAGAGTTATTTGCTCGAAACGGACACCGTGTTATCGTAACAGGCAGAAGAGCCGACAGACTCACGAATCTAAAAGAAGACCTTGAAAATCAATACGATACAAATATAAAAACGCTTGAATTTGATGTGCGCGACCACCAAGCCGTCACCACTGCCACCAAGCAACTCACCGACGAATGGCAAGACATCGACATCCTCATCAATAATGCCGGACTTGCACTCGGACGCAGCTCTATCCATGAAGGCAATATCGAAGATTGGGAGACGATGATTGATACGAATGTGAAGGGTTTGCTCTATATGACTCGTGCCATTGCGCCGCGTATGGCGGAGCGCGGTATGGGACATATCATTAATATCAGTTCGATTTCGGGCAAGGAAGTTTATCCCGGCGGCGCGGTCTATTGCGCGACCAAACACGCCGTAGATGCCATCACACGCGGCGCACGTATGGACTTGGTGAAGCATGGGATTCGCGTGAGTTCGATTTCGCCGGGGCATGTGTTGACGGAGTTTGCAGATGTGCGCTACAAGGGCGACCAAGACCGCGTGGAGGAAGGTTATGCCGGCTTCGACCCGCTTAAAGCAGATGACATTGCAGATGTGGTGTATTATGTGGCGACCCGCCCCGAAAGTGTGAATATTCAGGATGTGTATATGTTTTCTAAGCAGCAGGCTTCGGCGATGGTGGTGGATAGGAGTGGAAAAGCCTAAGGCAAATTTTCTTACACGCAAAGAATATTACTTTATTATTTTTAACTTAAACCCACCCAAAAACTACACTTTAAGTTAAAAATAACTTATTTTTGACTTAAACTCACTTCAA
>ENA-ORXR01003430-ORXR01003430.1-marine-metagenome-genome-assembly--contig:-NODE-3430-length-14207-cov-178.642392_pt1 | contig 14207 bp, 6 predicted proteins | sample MGYA00237866_ERZ511479 | MGnify/ENA metagenome assembly ERZ511479 | reverse complement strand
GAGCAAATTATGGATCGAAGAGACTTTGTAAAAAACGCAATGACAGCCGGTGGCATCGCCGCTGCCGCCACAGGTTTGAGTAGTACCGCCGGATGCGATCAAGGCGATCAAGGCGATCAAGGCGATCAAGATAGTGCGGCCGCAGGTGGAGCCAACCCGAACCCAAAAGTAAAATGGCTGTTGGTTTCTAGTTTTCCAAAATCACTGGACACGATTTATGGCGCGGCTGAGGTGTTGAAAAAACGCATCCACGAAATCACTGGCGGACAATTTGAAATCGAAGTAGCTCAAGCTGGCGAATATGTAAAAGGCACCGAAGTCTTGCAGGCGGTACGCGACGGCAACGCAGAAATGGGACACAGCGCGGGCTACTATTACCGTGGCTTAAACTCCGCTCTCGTGTTCGACACCGCGGTCCCCTTCGGACTCAATGCACGGCAACAGATGGCTTGGCTCGAACAAGCGGGCGGGCGTGAACTCCTCCAAGAAAAACTGTTCAATGACTTAAACGTGGTCGGGCTTCCTGGCGGGAATACCGGCACCCAAATGGGCGGGTGGTTCCGTAAAGAAATCAAAAGCCTCGCCGACTTAAACGGACTCAAAATGCGCATCCCTGGGCTCGGTGGCGAAGTGATGCGCGCCATGGGCGTTAGCGCAGTGACCTATGGTGGCAAAGAAATTTACACCAACCTGCAAACGAAAAACATTCTCGCCGCAGAATGGGTTGGCCCCTACGACGACGAAAAACTCGGCTTTCACGAAGTGGCAGAAAACTATTATTTTCCAGGCTGGTGGGAGCCAGGCCCGAGCTTGAGCTTCTACATCAATAAAACCTCGTGGGATGCCCTCCCCTCGACGTACCAAGCCGCCCTCAAAGCCGCGAGCACGGAAGCTTCGGTCCACATGATGAGTAGCTACGATGCGAAAAACCCAGCTGCGCTCAAGAGCTTGGTCGAAAAAGGCGTCAACGTCCTGCCCTTCCCAGACGACATCATGCTCGAAGCGGAAAAGCAGACCGCGCTTCTTTTAAAAGCCGAATGTGAATCAAATCCGGTTTTCGCAGAAATCTATGCTCACTGGAAAGCGTTTAAGGACGAGTCGGCCGAATGGTTCCGCACCGCGGAGCAAACCTACTCAAATTTCGCGAACCGGAATCAGTAGAACTACGGGCATAGGCACACCTCCATTCCTCCGCCCCGCCGGGGCGACGGTCTTGGGGATCGGGAAAACTCGGGGTTCAAACCCCGAGCTATGAAGGTTGTCTATAATTAGACAGGTCGTTTCAAATGAGGTGTCTCTTTGTCGGCGGTTGGAAACCGCCGCTCCTTGGCCTTCGGCAGGTCCGTGCTTCTTGGGAATTATGGGTGTGGCGGGCTGTATCAAAACTCACAAACAATCGGTTGAGTCCTTGTTTCGAATATCCGAATAAGATGCTGAAAGCATGGAACTTAAAAGCCCCAGGCTTCAGCCTGGGGTTTGGAGTGTGTAATCCGTTGCGTGCTGAAAGTACGCCAGAACGTTGAGCTAACTATCCGTTAGCCCCACAGGTAACGTTCATCATGTTCAATTTGATAGGTTGTGAGAAATTTCGGAAACTCGTCTTGAAAGGGGGGCACTTGATGGTGCTCGGCCTGATTTTCGATATAGGCGGATATTAGATCAATATCTTTTCGGACTTACACGAAACCAACCATATCCCGCCTGTCATTGTTGGCTCTCGACCTTTGGTTGAAAATAGAAAGATATGGGCATGGGAATAATGCATCATCGTTCAACCCTTCAGGCGTACTTTCAGCACGCAATAGGTTGCACGTTCCGAAACCCCAGGCTGAAGCCTGGGGCTAATATGTTTGATGCTTTCAGCATCCTCGTTTCAGATTTTCGAATTCCACGGATTCCGAGTTCTGATACGGCCCCTTTGTCGAAACGGGATTTATCCCGTTCGCGGAGGCGGTGCACGCCTTACTTCAAGACAAGCCGATCGTAGATCACGTTATGCTACCAAACCGTCGAGATCAGGCTTGTAGACTAGACTTTAAGCCCAAATCTCCCTCATACTGGCGAAGACATCTCCCACGCTGAGAAAAAGTTTCATTCTTTTTCTAAGGATAGCTACTTGGCCGTGTCCCAACTGGACAACCATGAGAATTGTGCAACCAAACGAACCCGCGGAACCTGATGATCAGCACGAACCGCTGAAGCTGAAGCAAGAGCTTGGTGCGGATACCGCGATGGACACGCTTTCTGATCCTCGTCCTGATCCACGTCCAGATATCGTCACGGTGTTTCATGCGGAAGAGAGCAAATTGCTCTATTTCGCCCACCGCTATGTGAAAGATCGCGGGATCGCCGAGGATTTAGTGCAGGAAGGCTTTATGCGCCTGCACGATCACTGGGACAGCGTAATCCACCCGCGTGCTTGGCTTTACCGATGCATTCGCAATTTAGCCCTGAACTACATTCGAGATCATCGACGCGAAGTCGCTTTTCCCGAGCAAGATCTCGCCAACCCGACCCAAACCGGGCCAGATGAGAACCTCCTGCGAAGGGAAGCACTCAATCGAACCAGCGAACTCGTTGCAGGCCTCGGAGAAGACGACCGAGAGCTCCTTCGCCTGAAATACCAGGAATGCAATTCCTACAATCAAATCGCCGATAAAATCGGCATCGGGGTCGGCAACGTCGGCTACCGACTTCACCATCTTCTCAAGCTCTTGGGCGACCAATTGAGCCAAGACCTTCCGATCGACGCCACCGCGCTTCTTTCCACCGATCCAGATACGTCTCATAAAGGAAACGACCCCTCATGACCTCTTTCGATCCCCCTTCCGATCCCCCCGCCTTCAATGCGACCCCAGAGCTTGAGGCTCGGCTAACCGCTTGGGTTCTAGGCGAATGCAGTGCCTTTGAAATCACCGAACTTGAAGCCCTTGTAGCGAAGCACCCTGAAGCCGCTGCCTTACATGACGCGCTCTTGGAAAATAGTACCTTGTATAGCGACCTTGCATCCGAAGAATCAAAGGACTGGAAACTCCCACGTGGAAAACGCAAAGAGTTACTCAAAACCTTAAAGCAGCATCCCTCGGTTACAGGGATCGTGACCGAAACGGACGACCAGGAAACGACCCTCGATCGCATACACTCGGAAGAGTCCAAACCTGAACCGCAATCAAGGGCGAAAGCCACACGTACCCGCAAACCCAATCGCCGCATGTGGTGGATCACGGCAGGTATTTTAAACGCAGCCGCCGTGCTTCTATTCTTCTCGGTTCAACTGTTTAATTCGGTGAACCTTTCCACGGCAAAATCCGAGGCACAATATGCCCCAGCTACGGAGGTGATGGAATCAGAACCGATGGCGCAGAACGGAAAGGAATGGTACGAGCGCCCCACAGGTGAGTACGTTACAAGTCGCTCAAGTGGCTCGGTAGGCGGCGGCGGTGGAGGAGGTCGACGTGATGCAGATGCTGATGGACGAGCCGACGGAGCCTCGGATCCAACCGTTTATTATTCAGCTGACAGTGCATCAGCCGCGGATGCTGATGCCCTCGGAGCATATATCTCCCCCTCTCCGAAAAAGAAGAAAAGCACCTTCTTCAGTAAATTGACCCCAGGCAAAAAGTCCTCTGGCTCGAGTGCACAAAACGAAGGAAAGCTCTCGAACTATCTGGGAATCGAGAAGGAAACACGCATGGTACCTACAGATGGCAAGCGAGTTCAAAACCAAGTCGATCGCATAGCGAATAGCCCGGTTATTGCAGAGCCCTCTTATGCCCCAGTGCCCTCTTCCGCCTCAGTACCAGCTTCCGCCCCAGTACCAGGTAGGATTGCAAAACCGATTTCACCGCAATCAAGTGTAACGTCTGCCGGGGAAGTCAATGGTGTTTGGAGCGATGGAAAACCCAAGTCCACGCAAATTAGTTCCGACCTAGATAAAAGAAGCTTTGTGGCACCACGCGAAATCACGCTTGGAGAAAGGCTCGCTTCAGACCAAAAAGATAGCTCTATCGTTTCATTGAATGGCTCCGCGAGCAAACGGGACATGTCCTTGTCCTCGCGGTTAACCAGGGTTCCAAATCAGCGCCCTGCCGGTACGCCTTCTCGCAAAAGCGCGGCCATAGGCTCCGGCTCGGCACCAAGCAGTGCCCCTAAGGGCGCGGCAACCAGATCAGCGCCTCCTGCGCCGGATGCCCCTTCTCAACCTAGTTTTCAGACCTTCGGCGTTCAGACCTTCGAAGATAGTTTCGCAGGGGTAAAACAAGAAGCCATCCGGTCGCCAAGGCTCGAATCTGCGGCCACACCTCCACCAGCAGTCGTGGCACCAGCAGCACCACCTGTACTAAGTGCTCCGCTTCCATCAGTACCCGCGAGCCGCGCGCCGATGGCTCCTAGCACACCAAAGATCAGGCAGGTGCCCGCGAAAAAGTCGGTCGCAAAACCTAAACCCATGCCATCGATTGCTTTACCGACGCCTGCACCTCAGCCCAAGGCTTCTCCGGTTCGGAGCTCTGGTAGCACGACCCCCTCGAAAAGCGTAGCGGTCGAGGCGGCAGACAAGCTAGCAGACATCCGAGGCAAATGGAACCAACCACTAGGTCGTGAACGGAACATCGATACTCCTAAAATGGCTCAAGAAATTGGAGCAACAACAGGGCTCAGCGTAAGCTCAGGTAAAACCCTGGAGAAAAACTCTACTCGCTATCGCTCAGTAAGTGGAGGCCTTAGCGTCGGAGGCAGAGCCGTCACGCCACAGGCAATCACGGCAACAGGTGCCATACAGGTGCCATCGCCAGAATTTAAAAAAATGAAGACGCCTTCAGAGGCCCAGCCTGATCTAGATGGTTTAGCTTATTCGTATCGAGCCAACGAATCTGACGACGAGAGCTCTCTCCAGGCCAAGGCAGGCGAAGCGGTTCCATTCTTCCGCTTGGATGAAATGAAGGCAGATGAAACCGCCGAATCTCTAGAAGAAATCGAAGAGGAACTCCTAGAGCTCAATGGTCGCCTTAGCAGCGGTCGGGAGCTGGAGTCAATGAGCAAAGCTCAAGCAGAGAAAGGCAAAAGAGGCTCCCAGCTTCGAGACAAGCTTTCTACATCCCAATTCATGGTTGAATCCAATGCGAGCGTAAATGCCTTCTCGACCTTTTCGCTTAATGTCAGCGACGTCTCCTTTCAGCTCGCCTACCAAACCTTAAAGCGCGGTGACTTCCCGCAAGCCTCCTCGGTTCGTATCGAAGAATTCGTCAACGCCTTTGATTACGGCGACCCGATGCCCAGTGAAGCCGAGAAGGTAAGTTGCCGAATTGATCGCGCGGCTCACCCCTTCCGTCAGAGCCGGGATTTGGTTCGGATCTCGATGCGTACCGCCGCGGCTGGACGTGCGGCACAAACTCCCTTGCATCTCGTGCTCATGCTCGACAATTCGGGCTCCATGGAGCGCGAAGATCGTGAAGCATCCTTGCAAGCCGCGGTACAGGTCTTGGCTAAAAACCTCAACCCAATCGATCGCGTTACGCTCATCGGCTTTGCTCGCACCCCTCGCTTGATCGCCGACGCGTTACCGGGCGACCAAGCTCACCGTCTCAGTCAGCTGGTACGTCAAACCCCGAGCGAAGGTGGAACGAACTTAGAAGCAGCGCTCGAACTCGCCGGTGCTAAAGCCCTCGAACTGGTCACCCCCGGCGCGATGACTCGCATTGTTCTCCTTACCGATGGCGCAGCCAATTTGGGCAATGCAGAACCGGAAGAACTCGCGAAAAAAGTCATCGAGCTGCGCGAACGCGGGGTCGCGTTTGACGCCTGCGGCATGGGAACGGTCGAGCTCAACGACACCATGCTCGAAGCCCTCACACGGAAAGGCGACGGACGTTACTACGTTTTGAATCGCCCCGAGGACGCCGGCCCCGCCTTCGCAGAAAAACTTGCAGGCGCGCTTCGCCCCGCTGCGAAAAACGTTAAAGTCCAAGTTGAATTCAATCCAGAGCGAGTCGGTAACTACCGTCTGCTCGCATATGAAAGGCATCGCTTGAAAAAAGAAGACTTCCGGAATGATGCGGTGGACGCAGCCGAAATGGCCGCGGCTGACGCTGGAGTCGCGGTATACGAAGTCGAGGTGAAGCCTGACGGCAAAGGTCCGATCGGCAAGGTATCGGTTCGATTCAGAGACATGGCGACCCAAACCATGACGGAACGCTCCTGGGGAATCTCCGATGGCAGCGCCGCACGTTTTGAACAATCGCCTGTAGCCCTTCAACTTGCGAGCCTCGCGGCCATGACCGCACAACGCATCCGAGGCGGCGATGGCACCGGCCACATTGATCTCGAACGCATGATCCCGATGAGCCAACGCTTGCAACACCAAAAACCACAAGATAGCGAACTTAAGAAGCTGGTGGAAATGCTTCAAATCATCCGGAAAAACGCGCCGTAGACCGCATCGGGCCCCGCGTCCAATAAAACCAACGGCCGGATTCCTTGGGTGCTACACGCTTCGAAAACCCCACGGAAACACCCAAGAAATTCGGCAAACATCAAGCGCCTCGCATGAGGCATCCCTGCTTTAGCTCTACCCAATTTTAACCCCCAATTTACAAAACATTCGCCCACTACGAGGATTCCACCATGAAACACGTTCTTCATCACATCCGACTTCACGCCCTATTTATCGGCCTGTTGCTCCTCCCTTGGCTGGGTCTTGCTGAGACCAATACCACCAGCGCCGGCAATGCGACATCGGTAGACATAACCTACAATGCACCAAGTACCGGTGGATGGTTTAAAGATCTACAGCTTGAAGCGCCACGCCTGCCGATTCCGCTGGAAAATTTAACGTGGTCAGTGGTTCTACCCGAGGGTGTCAGCTTGGAGAATTCATCGGGTGATCTTGCATGGTTCAACCGAAGTCCAAGTCAGGGTAAATCCTTACAAGAGTACCTCGCTTCCTTGGCGCGCTTGCGAAATGACCGCGTGGCAAAAGCGGATCGTTTACTCCAGCAGGCGCAAGGGGTACTGCAACGTGGCTCGCAAGAAAAAGCCCGCCGCATGCTCAGCAACATCGCTTATTCACAGGCCTTGGATCAGGCTTCAAACGAAGACGCACGCATTCAGCTCGAGGAACTCGAAACCCGCCAAGCGCTGCTCGACTCAATACCCGCCGCCAAAAATTGGTGCTAGAAAGCCGCGATGCCAGCGAAGACGCCTCAGGACCATTGGCAGAAGCTGCACGACGCAATCCGCTCTTGCAGGGACGCCTCGAATATCGCCCGGAAGATTTCGACACCTTCTTAATTGGAAACAGCGCTCTGGAAAATGTGACCTTACGTCGCTTGGCACGTCGCCTCATTGGGCACCAAATTGCCGCAATTCCAGCCCCGGACGCTTTAACCGTCAACATCCCACAACAGGGCATGATTGAGAGCTTTGCCCGCAACGTGCAAGTTCGGAACGACCAAGCCCTTCGCCTCAACCTCAGCCTCAGACGCAAAGGGGCAACCGGAACTGGATCGATCGCACTCTGCTTCCTTTTTCTTTTGCCTACTGGGTATGGGATTTTGCTTCCTCGCGAGTTTAAGCACCGCCCTGCCCGAAAGTCGGAGCAAAAAACAGTTACAGAAGCCTAGAATATCACAGACCTTGTCATCGATTCACGCTACGATTTATCCAACCCGCAAATACCCTCCATCATGAAACATCTCTTGCACCGCACCTCCTCCTTCGCCCGGAACCGACCTCTTCGCCAATTGATGGTGTGGATCGGCCTCGCCCTGTTCATCCAAGTTGGCCACGCAGATCCCTACGAAGAGGCTCGGCAATCCGCAAAAGCAGCAGAGCAAAATGGAAACTACAAAGAAGCCTATGACCTCTATCTCGGCTACGTGGAAAAGCCCGATGTCGATAAGGCGAAGCTCGCGAGTGATTTCCAACTCATGTCGCTATGCCTCGCTTCCTTAAATCGGATCAACGAGCTCGACCCACTGATCGCTAAGCTGAAAAAAGCGCATCCAGAAAACTGGCGCTTAAAACTAGCGCTAGCGACGAACCTTCAAGGCCAGCAGCACGTCGGCTACTTGGTGAAAGGGGAATTCAATCGGGGCTACTCACGGCGAGGCAGCAACCCGATGATCGGATCAGCCGAGCGTGATCGAGTCCGCGGGTTAAAGCATATGGAAGAAGCGATGTTTCTTGCCATGGAACAAAAGGTTGAAGATCGCGAACTCGCGGATCTCTGCATTCGTTTCGCAAGTATCCTACAGGGAACCCCAGCTTGGAAATTACAACATTTAACCGACCTAACCGTCTTACCGCCTTACGAAGAACTCGCCTATGGATCCCCATATGGTCGCGGCCGGCGCTGGGGTGGAAGCATGCTGGGTGCCCCGGTTGACGCGGAGGGAAATCCGATTTTTCACCAACTCCCCGAAACCTGGGAAGCAGCCAAAAGTGATGGGGAACGATGGCGCTGGCTGCTCGATACCGCAGCCCAAAAGGGCATGGAGAAAGACAGCAAAACGATTTTGGCTCGCTTTTCGCTTCAACAATTTGGGGTACAAACCATGGCCAATGGCATGCGAGGCTTTATTGGCGGCGCAGGAGCGAATGGGAAACCCAGCAAAGACGGTCCGTTCTCGGTAACCACTCTCAAGAAAACCGAGACCATCGCTCGACTCGCCACCGGAATCAAACGCTTCGACCTTCCTGAGGACTTCAATTACATTACCCTGTTTGACGAAATCGGGAATCACTACCAAGTCGGGGATATCTACGCCAACCGCCGCCAATATCCCAAAGCGGTGAAGGAATTCCAAAAAGCAGATACCAAACAAGCCAATGAGCGGATCAAGATGATCACGGGGAATTGGGGACAGTTTGAAACCACGCCTAACCAAGTCTCGGGCGAAAAAGCCGCCTTCGATTTCAAATTCCGCAATGGGGAAAAGGTACACTTCACCGCGAAACGAATCAAAATCGACACGCTTTTGGCCGACGTAAAACGCTACCTCAAGTCAAACCCGGAGCGGGTGGCCCACCAAATTGTCAACATGAACAACATCGGGATGAAAATCCTGAACGAAAATAAACCGAAGTACCTAGGCGAAGTCGTAAAACGGTGGAGCTTAGACTTAGATCCATTTGAAGATCATTTCGATCAACTCATTTCGGTTGAAACCGACTTGGAGAAAACCGGAGGCTATTACATCACGGCAAAAATGGCGGGCGGAAATACCACCTACATGTCGCTGTGGTTAAACGATACGGTGATGGTTAAAAAAGCGCTGGCTTCTAAAGATGGTGAAAACGGCCCCGCCATGTATTATTTTGCCGACGCAAAAAGTGGCAAATCCTTGCCGGATATGACGGTCGACTTCTTTGGCTACTGGGGCGATCGCCTACCCAAGGCGATTGGCAAACGTTACCATAACATCAAGACCATCACTTTCACCGACAAGACGGATGAACACGGCTTATGCATTCCTCCGACAAAAACCATCCGGCCTGATGATCGTTACTCGCCGGACTACCTGATTACAGCAAAATCAAAAACCGGCCATGTCGCGTTTCATGGATTTAGCGGGGTCTGGAATTCGCGTTACTACGACAATGAATACAACGCGACCAAGATTTTCGGGATTACGGACCGCCCCGTATACCGGCCGAATCAAACGGTTGAGATGAAAGCCTGGGCCCGTCACGCGCAGTACGATAAAGACAACAATTCTCAATTCGCCGAACAAGCGGTTACGCTCCGCCTGCGGAATCCCAAAGGAGACGAAATCCAAAAGGTGAACAAGACCTTTGACGCCTGGGGCGGGGTTACATGGAGCTACGCGCTCCCGGACGAAACCACACTTGGGACCTACAGTTTCGAAGTCTATACCCAAAACAAGCAACGGCATCGCGCGGGATCGTTTCGAGTCGAGGAATATAAGAAGCCCGAATTTGAAGTCGTCATCGACGCGCCTACAAAGCCAGTGATGTTAGGCGAAAAAGTCGAAGCGACAATCAAGGCCGACTATTATTTCGGCGAGCCGGTGGCGCAGGCCAAAGTGAAGTACAAAATCACCCGTACTTCGCATAGCAAACAGTGGTATGCTCCCATGGAATGGGATTGGTTTTACGGCAATGGCTACTGGTGGTTTTCCTATGATTATAACTGGTATCCGAACTTCCGTAGCTGGGGTTGCATCCGCCCCTTCCCATGGTGGGGGCACCGCCCGAATCCCCAGCCTGAAGTCATCGCTGATGCAGAAGTTGAGATCGGCCAAGACGGCACGGTAAAAATCGAAATCGACACCGCCGTGGCAAAGGCGATGCACAGCAACACGGATCACAAATACAGCATCACGGCCGAAGTAACGGACCAGTCGCGTCGTACCATCGTGGGCCAAGGCACCATCCTCGTGGCGCGTGAACCCTATAAAGTAAACGTCTGGGTTTCCCGTGGCTATGGCCTTGTGGGCGAAGACATGCAGGTAAACATCCACGCCAACACCCTCGACGGCAAGCCCGTCCAAGGCAAAGGCACCCTTCGCCTCATGTCGATTCGCTATGACGACGACCGCGTGCCGATCGAAAAAGAAATGGGAAGCTGGGAGCTCGACACTGACCCCGAGGGCAATGCACGCCAACAAATCAAAGCCGGCAAAGCGGGGCAATACCGCCTCGCCTATACCCTTACCGACGAAGCGGGTCACACCCAAGAAGGCGGCTACGTCATGATTATTCGTGGCACGGGATTCGACGGAGCAGACTTCCGCTTTAACGACCTCGAACTCGTCCCAGAAAAGAGCGAATACGCTCCCGGTGAAACGCTGAAACTCATGGTCAATACCGATCGCGAAGACGCAACCGTCCTTCTCTTTATCCGTCCCGCGAACGGGACCTACCTGAAACCCCAAGTGATTTCCATGAAAGGCAAAAGCATGATCAAAGCCATCGATATCGTTAAAAAAGACATGCCAAATTTCTTTATCGAAGCGCTCACAGTTTCCGACGGACGGGTGCATGTGGAAACGAAAGAGATCATCGTGCCACCAGAAAAGCGGGTGCTTAACGTGGAAGTGATTCCGAACAAAGCCAGCTACCAACCGGGTGAAGAGGCGACGATGAAAATCAAACTCACGGACTTTTTCGGCGAGCCGTTTGAGGGATCAAGTGTGGTCACAGTCTACGATAAAGCGGTCGAATATATTTCCGGTGGCTCAAATGTGAGCGACATCAAGGAATTCTTTTGGAAGTGGCGTCGTCGTCATAGGCCACAAACAGAAGACAATGTCAGCCGCTACAGCCACGCCTTGGTCAAACGCGGTGACACCCGCATGTCGAACATTGGGGCACTCGACTCCTTGGTCCCAATTCAAAATTTCAATAGCAAAAATGATTCAGGCTTGGTGGACAGTGGCTCCATAGGGACGCCAAAAATATTCGCCGCCAGCGCACCACGAATGAGGGTGGCCAAAGCCTCAAGATCGATAGCACAGGGGATGGCCATGGATAACGTGGCTGAAAGCATGTCGCTCGGTGCCCCCACCTCTGAAGGTAGACTTGCGAGCCAAGGTATTGCCGGTGAGGCACAAGTCCAAGCTCCCTTAGCGGAAGCGAATGTGCGAAGCAGTTTCGCAGACACCGCCTTCTGGGCAGGAGAACTGAAAACCGACGCCAAAGGCGAGGCAGAAATCAACTTTACCATGCCGGACAATCTGACCGGCTGGAAAGTCAAAACCTGGGCCATGGGTCACGGCACCAAAGTTGGGCATGGCGAAACTCTTGTCGTCACCAAGAAGAACCTCATGCTTCGTATGCAAGCCCCACGCTTCTTCACCGAAACCGACACCGTCATCATCTCGGCAAACATTCACAATTACCTCGAGACGGAAAAGTCGGTTCGCGCCGTGCTCGAGCTTGAAGGCAGCAGCCTGACCGCCGAAGGATCCGCCAACCAAGATGTGATGGTCCCGGCCGGCGGCGAAGTTCGTGTCGACTGGACGGTCCGAGTAGCTCGCGAGGGAGAAGCGATGATCCGCATGAAAGCCCTCACGGATGTTGAATCAGACGCGATGGAAATGAGCTACCCGGTCTATGTGCACGGCATGCTGAAAACGGAATCCTACAGCCGAGTCATTCGGCCCGATGAAACGAAAGCCGAGATCAAGGTCGTGGTTCCAGCCGAGCGTCGGGTGGATCAAAGCCAACTTGAAATCCGCTACTCCCCCACCCTTGCCGGGGCCATGGTCGACGCCCTCCCCTACCTCATCGATGTAAAATATCGTTGTACCGAACAAACCTTAAATCGCTTTCTCCCTGCGGTGCTAACCCAAAAGATCCTGACCGACATGGATCTCGATCTGGCCGCGATCAAAGCCAAACGAACCAACCTGAATGCCCAAGAAATCGGCGACGACACGAAACGGGCCGCGCAGTGGAAACGCTACAAACGCAACCCGGTGTTTGACGAAAAGGAACTCGAAGAGATCAGCAGCGAAGGCCTAAACAAATTGCTTAACATGCAGCTCAAAGACGGGGGCTGGGGGTGGTTCAGCGGGGTTCGCGAAAACTCAAGTGCCTACACGACCTGCTACATTATGCACGGCTTGCAACTGGCCCGAGGCAACGACTTAAAGGTCAACGAAGAGGCCTATAATCGAGGTGTTTCCTGGCTGCTACGTCACCAGAAAGAACGAGTGAAATGGATCAAGGAAAAGCGGAAAACGCGAACAGCCAACAATCTCGACGCCTTCGTTTTCATGGTCCTCACCGAAGCAGACGAACGCAATGCCGCCATGGAAGAGCTCCTCTGGGAAGACAAATCAAAGCATCTCTCGCCCTACGGAAAATCCATCCTCGGTCTTGCATACGACAAGTTAAACGAGGTCGAAAAACGCGATGAACTGATCACAAATATCAGCCAGTTCCTCGTGATTGACGACGAGAATCAAAGCGCTTGGCTTAACATCGGAAACAGCTGGGGCTGGTGGAGTTGGTATGGTAACGAGATGGAAACCCAGGCGTATTTCTTAAAGCTACTAAGTCGCACCGACCCGAAGGGAGACGTGGCTTCGGGCTTGGTTAAGTACCTGCTGAACAATCGGAAGCACGCCACCTACTGGCAAAACTCTCGGGACACTGCGATCGTGATTGAAGCCATCGCAGAATACCTTAAAGCCAGCGGCGAGAACAAACCGAACGTGACGGTTGAAGTGCTCGTGGACGGCCGCCTTTTGAAAGAGGAAACCATCACCGCGAAAAACCTCTTCCAGTTTGATAATAAAGTCATCCTCAAAGGCGACGCCTTGAGTTCGGGTGAACACACGATTGAGCTCCGCAAAAAAGGTGACGGTCCTCTCTACGCGAATGCCTATCTAACCAACTTCACGTTGGAAGATTTCATCACCAAAGCAGGCTTGGAAATCAAAGTGGAACGAAGCGTCTATAAGCTCATTCCCGAAGCACGCAAAGCCCTCGTGCAAGGCGATCGCGGACAAGCGATTGAACAAAACGTGGAGGCATTTAAACGTATCAAGCTCAAGAGTGGTGACGAGCTGACCAGCGGGGATCTCATCGAAGTCGAACTCGAAATCGAAAGTAAAAACGATTACGAATACCTCGTATTTGAGGACATCAAGGCAGCGGGCTTTGAACCAGTCGATGTGCGCAGCGGCTACCAAAATGTGGGCATGAGTGCCTACGTGGAATACCGTGATGAACGAGTAAACTTCTTCGTCAAGCAACTCGCCCGCGGACCGAACACCTTGCGGTATCGGTTGAAAGCGGAGATCCCCGGGCAGTACAGCGCCATGCCGACCAAGGCTTGGGCCATGTACGCCCCTGAGCTGAAAGCGAATTCGGACGAGATCAAATTATCGATTAAAGATGCGGAGTAAGCGCGCCGCGAGCTAAATTGGGCCGCAATGAAATCCTGCCACTCAATGGCAAGATCCAAAGCAGCCTCTGCCACTCAATGGCAAAACTCTCGTCGAGGGTTAAAGTGGCAGAGGCGTCCGCTTCTATGCGTTGCCTGGATGCCCAAAGCCTTTTATTCGTCACCGCCTAGAAGGCGATGGCACAAACACGCCCTTGGAAGGGCATGGTACGGACCAAGAAGCATGAGGCGTGGGGGGCCGTATCAGAACTCGGAATCCGTGGAATTCGAAAATCTGAAACGAGGATGCTGAAAGCATCAAACATAAAAGCCCCAGGCTTCAGCCTGGGGT
>ENA-ORXR01003429-ORXR01003429.1-marine-metagenome-genome-assembly--contig:-NODE-3429-length-14211-cov-9.859983_pt1 | contig 14211 bp, 6 predicted proteins | sample MGYA00237866_ERZ511479 | MGnify/ENA metagenome assembly ERZ511479 | reverse complement strand
AAGGATTTTTTGGTGAAGAGTCATTTTAAAAGAAATACTCAAAAAAGTAAATAAATTTGTGAAACAGTGTACTTAGACTTATCACCACCGTGAGTAGAAACAAGACAAATAAAGAGCTGATTGAGCTATTTCATAATGCACCCAAACAGGCAATAGAGGAGCTTTTTGAAAGATACCATGCCGAATTGTGTAAAGTTGTTTTTCGTATCCTGAAAGATGAATCACTTGCCGAAGACATTGTGCAAGATGTGTTTTATGAACTTTGGAAAAAACGAGACAGACTCGGAGTACAAACTTCTTTCCGTGCTTACCTTAAACGAGCTTCCATTAATAAATCACTCAATTATATTCGCGACAATAAAATTAAATTTGAAGGCGATGAACAATACGCCTTTATAGAGAGTAAAGAAAATCTCGCCCAAAATATAGAAGGCAAAAACCTCAAAGAAATCATCGACAAAGAAATCGACAAACTTCCGCCCAAATGTCGCATGGCATTTACTTTGAGTCGCTACGAAGATATGTCGTACAAAGAAATTGCTGTCGAAATGGGTATTTCTATAAAAACCGTCGAAAAACACATATCTAAAGCACTCAAAATCCTTAATGAGACTTTACGACCTTATCGATAAAAAAAACTTCTAACACTTTCTCTAAAGCTTCATAGCATTAATAGTTAAATAAATACACATTATTTAAATATTTAATTTAATAAATTGACACAAACACATTCATGTTTCGCTGAAATAACATTTTAAGTACATTGTTTATTAAATTTCTTATCGTTTTTGACATTTATTTTGAAATGAATCGACCAAAAAATGACGCGAATACTTACTGTATTTAGGGAGTTTTTTGGGGAAGAGTCGTTTTAAAAGAAATACTCAAAAACGCTAAGAAATTTATTGAACAATGTACTTAGTAGTCAGTCAAGTTAATAATGTCGAGCAAATTTTGCCAAATTACCCGACAGTATTAGCTTGACTGACTACTTAGCATCATAATATTAACAATTAATTATCTTCCCATTAAATTACAATCACAATTCAAATATTACACCTAAATAATTTTATTAAGCAGATAGTTTTTATTACATTTGTGCCATAGATATTGTAAAAATGTTTTATTTCATAAAACACAAAAACACCCCCTCGCACCCGCTAATTTTAGAATAAAATACTTCATCACAATTTAAAGTTTTGAAGTACGCACGCGAAGGTATTATGCAAACCATTTTAACTCAATCTTTCCTTATTCTTTTTTATACAAAAAAGGTATTTATCTCTTTTTTAAATGCTATGTATTTTACGCCGTTCAATTTTGTTCGGGCAACTGTTTTATAAATATTTAAATCCATTATAAGATTTTTAAAATCACTTAAACCTAATTATTAAACTTATAAATAATGAGAAAATCACAAGCTTTATTTACAGTTTTAACCGTACTGATTACTTCTTTTTTATTAAGCACAAATGTATATGCTCAATGTCCGACAGGAGCTATTGTCAATGAATTTCACTATGATAATGGCGGGACGGACATGAATGAATTTGTAGAAATCGCAATTCCTGTTGGAGGCGACCCTACACAAGTTACAGTAACGTTATACAATGGTAACGGTGGCGCAAGCTATGGTTCGCTTACCCTATCTGCCGCTGAATACGTTAGCTCTGATGCTACTTACGATTACTACGTTTGGAATACATCCATGCAAAATGGCAATGACGGTATTGCTATTAGTTGCGCGGACGGAACAGTGCTACAATTTATCACCTACGAAGGGGCTTTTGCAGCAACCGATGGACCTGCAAGCGGACAAACAGGAGTAGATGTAGGCGTTGCTGAAACATCTGCAACGACCGATACGCAAGCCATTCAATTTGATGGTATGGCTTGGGTAGCTGATTGTCCTGCAACGGCAGGAGCTACAAACGAATGTACGGTTACATTTGACTGCCCGACTGAAATGGTCAATTTCGGCGATGCTTGTGATGATATGGATGCGACCACTGAAAATGATGCCATACAAATGGATTGTACGTGTGCCGGAACGACTATCACTTTCGATTGTCCGGCTACTATGCAAAACTTTGGTGACGCTTGTGATGATGGTGATGCTACCACAGTCAATGATGTTGTACAAGCGGACTGCTCTTGTGCAGGTTCTGCACCCGGCAATTGTCCGGCAGCGATTGTCAACGAATTTCACTACGATAATGGTGGTACAGATATGAATGAGTTAGTAGAAATTGCGATACCCGTTGGAGGCGACCCTACTCAAATTACAGTGACATTATATAATGGTAATGGTGGTACAAGCTACGGCTCAATCACATTATCTGCTGCTGAATACGTTAGCTCTGATGCGACTTACGATTACTACGTTTGGAATACATCCATGCAAAACGGCAATGACGGTATCGCTATCAGTTGTATGGACGGAACGGTCTTACAATTTATCACTTACGAAGGCGCATTCATGGCAACTGACGGACCTGCAAGTGGACAAACGGGTGTAGATGTAGGCGTTGCAGAAGATGCTAATACAACCGATACACAATCTATACAATTTGATGGTACGGCTTGGAGTGTCAATTGTACAGCGACTGCTGGTGCGACCAATGATACTTCAAGTTGCGGACCTGTAGATGTAATGGGCTGTACCAATATGGATGCCACTAACTTTGACCCATTGGCTACTATTGATGACGGCACTTGCCTTTATTTATGCGATGATACAACATTAGATATTTCCACGAATGGTGGCTTCGACGGCGGTACAGGACTTTCTTACGGTTTACCGGGAGGCATGGGCTTACTCGCAGGTGCGAATGATGACTTCGGTGGTTTCGTTTGGAATACTAACACAACAGGTCTAACCAATGACGAAATTTGTATATCCATTGATTTTGAAGTTACAGGCGATGCCGCCGGTTTCCCCGTCGTTTTAGAATTTAGAATTGAAAATAACGACTGTGGTTTCTTCCCATGTCCATGGAATGATTTTAACATGACCATCACTGGTCCGGGAACTTATACATTCGGCGGTCTTGTTTCATCAGGTAATATTGGTGGAAACGGTCCATTCGATCCAGCAGGTGCTAATCCGGCTGTTGTGGCAGCTATCAACAACTTTAGTGGTACGCCACTCGGAGCTGATGTCAACGTTGTATTCAGCAACCTTTGTGTAACCAATTGCATGGCTGGTTGTACAGACATGAATGCTTGTAACTTTGACCCAATGGCTACTATTGACGATGGCTCTTGCTACAATGTAGGCGATGCCTGTGATGATGGCGATCCTGCTACTGTAAATGACGTATGGAGTGACTGTACAACATGTATAGGAGAAAGTGGCGCAGGTTGTACAGACCCGAATGCGACTAACTTCGATCCGGCGGCAACAACAGACAATGGAACTTGCTTGTACTTATGCGATGATACGGGGCAATTGGATGTCTCTACAAATGGCGGTTTCGACGGCGGTACAGGACTTTCTTACGGCTCACCAAGTGGCATGGGCTTATTCGCAGGTGCAAATAATGATTTCGGTGGTTTCTTATGGAATACCAATACGACAGGCTTGACCAATGATGATTTCTGTATCTCCATTGATATGGAAGTAACAGGTGATGCGGCTGCTTTCCCGATTACACTCGAATTTAGAATCGAAAATAATGGCTGTCCGGCTTTCCCTTGTCCTTGGTATGATTTCAATACGGTCATTACCGGACCGGGAACTTACACGCTGGGAGGTCTTGTGTCATCCGGTACTGCAGGTGGAAATGGTCCATTCGACCCCGCAGGTATGAATCCGACTGTCGTAGCGGCTATTGCCAACTTTAGCGGTACACCGCTTGGAGGAGATGTGAATGTTGTTTTCAGCAATTTGTGTGTATCAACCGACTGTGTGCCAACAGATCCGGGTTGTGCGCCAAGCATCATACAATTCCCCGCAAACCCTGTTGGTAATTAATAATTTTCTAAGTATTTGAAATTGCTTGATTAAAAAATTGAAAAATTGTGTGATTGTTGAATTAAAAAATTGTCTTATTTAACTATTAAAATAATAAAAAACAATTTAACGATTCCGCAATCCTGCAATTCTACAATCAAACAATTCTACAATTCTACAATTTTTTAAAATCTTAGAAAAAGAATTAATATGAAAAATACATTTAAAATAAAATATACGGCTTTGTTTGTGCTGCTGATGTGTTGCTTTAGCTTCCATTCAAATGCCCAGTCTTGTGAAGATGGTAGTTCTCAGTTTTCTGATATGGTGACCATTTTTCAAACAAATAACTGTACAGGCTGTCATGGCGGATCTGGAGGGCTCGATTTGTCTAATTACAACAACGTTATCGTAGGTGGTAACAGAGGGATGGGAGGCTGTGGCCCATACCCCACAGCATTAGACTTCCTCATCGGAAAAATAGACGGCTCGCTCACTGCTGCCGATGGTTGTGGAAGTGCCATGCCCAACGGCACACCTTATGGTACACCTGCTATGTCTGTCGCCGATATTGCGACTATACAGGCATGGATAGATGCTGGTGCGCCGGAGTTTTGCCCACCAGCCGTCTGTACAGATATAGTGGTGGATGCCACACCTATTTGTAATGGTACAGCAGGCACTTTTGACATTCAGATCAACGCCATCACAGGTGGTGACGGACTTGGAAACGCGACAGGTACTTATATGGTTTCGGATGGTACAAATACTATAACATATCCTACGACCACGACCATTACAGGATTGACTTATACCAATCAAAATGATAAAATCACACTCACCGTTACCGATGATGATGACAATACTTGTGCCGTCTCTTATGATGTACTTCAATTGTCATGTACTCCGGCTACCGAGTGTGATTGTGTTCTTGACGATCCATTTATTATCAATGCACAAGCCAGTGCAAACGGTGACGGATACAGCATGATTTATGTTTTAACGGATGTTTCGGGTACAGTGATTTCGATTAATCAAATAGGTAGCTTCGGTCCTTTTCCAAATGACAGCGCGACCTATAATGTCTATGCTTACAATATTTTGGATACCGAATTGACGGCTTTTGAAACAGACCTGAATGTTTTAATCGGTCAGTCCGTTGACCCGTCTTTGACGGCTACACAAGCTGCGCCTTTTGACGTGTATTGTTACACCGATATGTCGGCTACTTTTACAGAAGATTGTGCTTGTTGTCCAGAGGCAGTTTCTTTTGCCTTTGATATATTTGCACCCTTTTGTGACGGTGACGCTGTAGCAGCTACGATTACAACTTGGCAAACACAAGCCACGACTTTAAATCCGCTTGATGCTACGCAAGACCCTGATGGTATTGGTTCGATAGCCTACTCCTCTGTCATGGCAGTGGATGGCGTAACCGCCCCCGATGGAATGGTAGCTTCCGGTGTACATTCTAATCCGGGTTCTTGCGCCCCTGAAACCCAAGTCACTTACGCATACCTCGCTTGCGATAATGGCACAACCGATACTGCGGATGATACTTACGAATTGATTAGCACATTGAGCTATGAAATATACCCGCTACCAGATGTCACCAATGCCACAGGAGGAACGTGTAGCGATATGCCTGTTGACAATTGTGGTGGATTGACGATTGAATACAGTGTCGATGGTGGTACATTTTCTACCACAGTACCCAGTCTCAATCCGGGTGATGCAGATGTGATGGTAGAATGGCAAGTCAGTATTGCAGGTTCGGTTAACTGTGTAGTTGAAGGGCAATACACTTTAAGTTGTCCGATAGATTGCCCTGATTTTGAACTGATTATTGACCCACAAACGATATGTATCGAGGACGCTACGGGATATGATTTGACGACATTAGAACCTGACGGATTTGGAGGCGGTGTTTGGACTGACGCAGGTGGAACTGTAGTAAATACAGTTGATATTGCCGACGGCGATATGTTCACTTACACTTATACCGACCCTAATGATTGTGTGTATCCTGCCACAGTATCATTTACTGTGAATCAAGGAAGTATTTTAATAATAGACTTTATTAATGTATGTGCCGAAGATGCAATAGGATACGATTTAACACAATTTGAAGAACCCGGAACGACAGGGACATGGAACGTTGCGACTCCATCTAATGTAGATGTAGCAACGGGTGTTTACACGTACACTTATGCGGATCAAAATGGCTGTACGAGTATTATTGAAGCGAATATTATCGTATTAGATGCAATCACATTTACCATAGACGATGCTTCGGTTTGTGAAGGCGAAACGGTTACTTTGAGTCCAAATGGACTTGACCCTGCCGCCAATTACACTTACCTATGGAATGACGGTACGACTACTCCAACGATTTTAGTAAACCTTGCCGGAGATTACACCTTGTCTGTAACTGATGCGAATAACTGTTTCGGTACCGCGACAGCTACACTTACAGTTAATGCCAATCCTGTGGTCAGTATCAGTGACCAGCAAATCTGCCCCGCAGCAGCTACGGGTTATGACCTTACGTCACTAGAACCTGCTGGACAAACAGGCGGTACATGGTCGTCGGCTACGCCTACGAATATCGACATTAACGACGGTGATTCATTTACCTATACTTATACTGATGCGAATAGTTGTGAAGGAACGGCTACCGTTACATTTACCATTAATGCAAATCCGACGATTGGTATTGCTGACCAAAGTATATGTACAAACGAAGCTACGGGATATGATTTGACGACATTAGAACCTGCTGCACAATCGGGCGGTACATGGTCAACAGCCACACCTACGAATGTGGATATTAATGATGGCGATTCATTTACTTACACTTATACAGACGCAAACAACTGTAGCGGAACAGTTACGATAACATTCACGGTAGGAGGAGAAATTGCACCGACATTTACATTAACAGATACTTATTGTGAAAATACCACGCCCGAAGCACTACCAACAATTTCCGACAACGGTATTAGCGGTACATGGTCACCGGATGTGATTAGTACAACGAGTTCAGGTGTTTACACCTTCACACCTAATACTGATGAATGTGCGACAACAAGTACTATATCAATTACGATTAATGAAAATCCGACAATAGATATAGCTGACCAACAACTCTGCCCCGCAGCAGCTACGGGATATAATCTTACAACATTAGAACCCGCAGGGCAAACAGGCGGTACTTGGTCATCTGCCACACCTACAAATGTGGACATCAACGACGGTGATACACTTACTTACACTTACACCGATGTCAACGGTTGTTCGGGAAGTGTGACGATTACTTTTACGATTAGTGATAGTCCGACTATTGATATAGCCGACCAAAACATTTGTTCGGCAGCCGCCACAGGTTATGACCTGACAACTTTAGAACCTACAGGGCAAATGGGTGGAACATGGTCGTCGGCTACACCAACGAGTGAAGATATTACCGATGGTGAAATGTTCACATACACTTATGCCGATGCTAATGGTTGTACTGCAAGCGTGACCATTACTTTCACTATCGGTTCGGGAACAACTATAATCGTTGATGCGATTGTATGCTTGGAAGATGCAGCAAACTATGACTTGACAGCCGCTGAACCCGCCGGAGTGACAGGCTCTTGGAACGTTGCTGATCCGACCAACGTAGATGTCAGCGCAGGAGGTAATTATACTTATACTTACACAGATGATAACGGCTGTACAAGTACACTCGAAATAGGCATACAAGTCAGCAGTCCTTATCAAATATCTGCTGCGCCGACTTGCACAAATTCATCAGGTGACAATGAGTTTTATATTGACATTCAGAGCATTACAGGCGGTACAGTTGTAGGAGGAGATTACACGGTGGAGGCAAACGGCTTATCCGTTTCTTATCCTACCACTATGTCTATCGGTCCTTTTACTTATACTGACCACAATACACCCATTACATTAACCATAACATCAGGCGAAGGCTGTACCGCAACTTACGATGTATTACAATTAAATTGTTTACAACAAGAAGTCTGCGATTGTACTGCCGACCCGACACCTTACACCATCAACGCACAAGCTGCTGCCAATGGCAACGGCTATTCAATGGTCTATGTTTTGGTAAATAATGATAATGGCAATACAGTTATGATTGTCAATGGTGACGGTACATTCTCCGGCTTGGCAGATAATGTCAATTACACTGTTTACGCCTTTAATGTGGACAACGCAGATGCAGCAGCTTTCACTGCCGATTTGAATGCTTTGGCTACGATTGGTACGGGAGATGCGGTATTGACAGGTGCAGCACCTTATGATAGCTATTGTTATGTATCAGCATCACAGGCATATACAGAAAATTGTGATTGTACTGATCCATGCGACGGATTTATGGTAGCGGATATTGCCGACCAACAACTCTGTCCGGCAGCAGCTACGGGATATGATTTAACAGGATTAGAACCCGCAGGACAAACAGGTGGAACTTGGACAGACGCAAGCGGAAATACTGTTAGCACAGTTGATATTAATGATGGTGATACTTTCACTTATACATATAGTGAAGGTACTTGTAGCGATAGCGATATGGTTACATTTACGCTTGATACGAATCCTACCATTGCAATAGATAATCCGTCTATATGTGTGGACAATGCCACAGGTTTTGATTTAACGACATTAGAACCAGCAGGACAAATGGGCGGTACTTGGTCATCTGCCACACCTACAAATGTGGACGTAGCGAATGGCGATTCATTTACCTATACTTATTCTGATGCGAATGGCTGTACAGGAAGCGCGACGATTACTTTTACCGTCAATTCCGGTTCAACTATCATAGTTGATGCAGTGATTTGTGTAGGAGACGCAGGAACTTACGACCTTACGGTGAATGAACCTGCTGGAACGACAGGTTCATGGGATGTCCCTAACCCTGAAAGTGTGGATGTCATTTTAGGTAATTCTTACATTTATACTTATACAGATGAAAACGGATGTACAAGTTCAGTTGTGGTAGGAATAGAAGCGATCACTCAACTCGAAGTAACTGCCATTCCTACGTGTAGCAATGCTAACGAAGGAGAATTTTATATTGAGATTCAAAGTATTGCGGGAGCAGCAGGTATAGATTATACAGTTGAAGCGAATGGATTATCTATTACTTATCCTGCAACTACGGTTATCGGTCCATTTACTTATACCAATCACAATACACCGATTACGTTGAATGTGTCGAATGTAGCAGAAAATTGTTCGACCACTTACGATGTATTACAATTGAATTGTGTAGCACAAGAAATGTGTGATTGTACTGCCGACCCGACACCTTATACTATCAATGCACAAGCTGCCGGCAACGGCAACGGCGCATCTATGGTGTATGCTTTGGTGAATAATGATAATGGAAATGCAGTTCTTTCGGTAAATGATACGGGTTCATTCCCCGGTTTGGCAGATGAAACCAACTATACGGTTTATGCCTTCAATGTGGACGATGTGGACTTGGTGGCTTTCACTGCTGATTTAAATGCACTGACCACGATTTCCGCAGGAGATGATATAGCAACTAATCTCGGAGCTTTTATTGACTATTGTTATACCACTGCTTCGGCTACTTTCTACGAAGATTGTAATTGCGCTGTGGATTGTAGCAACTTTGCTGTAACGCTTGATGCTACGGATGCTTCTTGTAGCGGTGGTGGTATTATCAATGCGACTGTGAATGGTACAGCGCCTTATGACTTTGATTGGAGTACCGGTGCAAATAGCCAGAATATTGCAGGACTTACTGGCGGAACATATAGTGTCACAGTGACCGATGCGGATGACTGTGTAGCTACTGCCGAAGCCACTATTGCAGATGCTCCCGACGGGCTTTGTGATTTCCAAATTACTAATAACTTCTTTGCCAATGATGTTTGTAAATGTAATAATGACCAAACAGAAAACGGCGCAGGGGACGGTACATTTGAAGAGACCGTAACGGTAATTGCTCCGGCAGGGATTATCATTCGTGCTACGGTGCTTTCTACGGGTATTCTTCCGCCAGTCAATTTATCACCTACGGTTACGCTACCTATTGAATTTTATGAGAGCTTCCCGGGACGTTATATTCTGACATTTAATCATCAGGATAGAGTGGGGTATGTCTTATATATTGAATATTCGGATGACGATGGTGCGACATGGGTGGCTGCACCCGACGGTATAGGCGGTCAATTGACTTATACTAATGTTTGTGCTTATCCTGTTTTGGCATTTGACCCGCCACTCCAACCGGAATATTGTTTAGATGACGGTATCATTACGATAGGCATAGCAGAAATTTCTGACGATGTTGATTTCGTGCCAACGGAGGGTTATCCTGCGGTTGTCTTGAATAATGGTGATGCACAGCCTTCGCCGATTATGTTTGATCCCGCACAAGTCGGTACAGCGACTTACACCTTCTCCGGTTTTTATGATTACGAACAAGGACCGGGTACAGGCGGTACGGTTGATATGCCGGCAGTCTCTATCAATCCTTGTGCAACATATATTAGAATAAACGTACCTGTGAATCCGATACCAGAAGGCGAAGCAATATGTGAGCCTACGGCGGAGAATCCGGAAGTCTTTAGAATTGATATAGACCCTATCGCGGATTACGAAACACCTGAAAATCTCATGTACAGTATTGATGGTGGACCTTTCCAAGTTAATGACAAATTCATTGTGGATGAAGCGGGTGAGTACGCTTTGGCTATCATGGATGCGGTCAGTGCTTGTACCTTCAATATGGCGGTGGGTTGTGCGCGATTGTTGCCAATTGAAATGGGTTCTTTTGAAGGGAAATGTGAGAATGAGGAATATACATTGACGTGGCAAACAGTTTCGGAATCTGACGTATCTCATTTCGTCATAGAACGTTCCATTAATGCGACTAATTTCGCAGAAATTGGAAAAGTAGAAGCCGTAGGCAATTCTACAACTACACAAACTTACACTTACACGGATACAGGAATATCCAGACAGTATTATTACCGTCTGCGTGTTATGGAATTTTCAGGTAAGGAAACGATATCAAGGGTAGAAGCAGTGGCTTGTTTGACAGGAGGTTTTGGTGTACTTGATGTATATCCGAATCCGACTGACGACGAGGTAGCGATTACTTTTGAAGTGATGAATAGAGAACATGTACAAATCAAACTTGTAGATGTACTCGGACGTGTAGTTGCAGAAAAAACGATGTCACCGGATTTTGGCTTGAATAGAACTGTTATAGATATGTCGAACTTGGCATCGGCAATGTACTTTATCGTATTGGACGATGGTACTCAACAGTCTATTGAAAAGGTCGTGAAGAAGTAGTGATAACGAAATTTCTGCTTAGCGAAACATCTAAAAAAAGCCTCGTCTCAAAAGGGACGAGGCTTTTTTGTAGTGGGAATTCTGATTTTTAAAGTATTATAAATTTAATGGCTACCCGGCTAACGTTGGACATAGCTGTTAATGAATGACTTATGTTTTGTTTTACGAGGTTCTTTGAACCCTGTCACATCTCGGCATAGAAACTCAAGAATGTCTGGAAATTCCCTATCTTTGAAGATATTAAACTCGAAATTCAGCTACTCAACACCCGTAATGACTGCTTTAGCTGTCAAGTGAAACAAAATAATATTTATTGTTTTTATTTTTTTAGAAATTAAAATAAAACGCATTTGACAGCTAAAACAGTCATTACGAAATCATTTTATCATGGAAAAACTACACCAATACGTCGACCAAATTCGTACCCTCATTAGTAAAAATAAAATCAAAGCGGCAATCGCGGAAATGCAACAACTACTCAAAGGCAGTCCTGCGTTTGATGAAATAATCCTGCAATCTTCGCGCTATAATGATGTGATGAAATCCATCCGAATGGGAACGATAAGCCACGAAATCAGTAGCGTTGAATTGCGGCGGATTGATTATGCTTTAGTGGATATGTTGCGCGAATTGGAGGATAATTATCAGGAAAATGACAAGCTACAATCGGAAGTTAATGCCTTTTGGGAAAGAGACATCAAAGACGATGGTACGACAATCATTACGATTGGTAAAAACAACAAAATCGCAAGCGATACCCACGCAGAAAACGGCGATGTAAACATTCAATTCTAAACCATGAACCAAACCAAGGTAACAGGCGACAACAACATCGTCGTCAAAGACATCAAAGGCGAAGTCATCAATATCATCATCAATGGAAATGCTTTGCCTACCGAACTATTGGATAATCTCGTCACAGACGACAACCAATGGTCAAAAGGTCTTGCACAGGCAATCCGAAATCAACAGATTTCGGTGAGCAATAATGCTATCGACATTTACCAACATTACGGCTGGTTGATTGAGACATTTTTACAAAAACTTTCCGCGAAAATTGATAAAAATAAAGCCAAAACAGACGCGGAAAAAAAGGCGATGAAACTACGCCGTTTGTCCTTTATGACGGAGGCATTTCAGAGTAGTTTGCGGTATTTATGTTACATCCAAGTCGCGCAAATTTTCCATCTGCCCGAACCGCCGAAATGTCCAAAAGCCATAAGATTCCTCCAATGTTCGGATGATGATTACCAACAATTTGACTTCCTCCATTGCCTTTACGAAACAACGGACGCATTGGGTGAAGAACATTCATTTGTACCGCAAATCGTCACTTTAGTCGGGCAAATTCGCGACAATGAAGACGACTTGGGCGAGACGGTGAAATTTATGTCGGGCTGTCGCAATGAGTTGATAAACAATAATTTAAACGACCTCGAACATTTAGACAATCTCTTGGAAGGTTTCCTGACGGGCTTGGTGCATTGGTTGAAGCAATTGGCATTTTTGGCAAAATACCGCTTGATTTCCATTAAAGATATTTCGCTCAATTATCGTTTGGGTAGTGTACAGAAAACACAATTTATGCACCACTACGGCGAACTACACGGCATGTACAACACCATGCAACACGAAGGCGGCGATTACTACAACATCCGCGCCGTGGACGATGTATTTACCTACAACCAAAGCGTACTCCTGCTCAATGCCAAAAACGTAGATGACGGCTTGGATAAAATCCACGACCCGACCATCTATTTGTCTCTATCGCCATTGATAATTGATAAAAGTGTATTTGCCAATAAAATCACCCAAACACCCGAAATTCATTATTACATCGGACGCGAAGACGGCAAAAGTAAATACACCTTCGCCCACTACAAAGACGAACTCAGTCTCAATGGACAACCCCTCAAATCCAACAAACCCATCACCGTCTTGGCAACCAATACGAAAGATACCAAACTCGATGAATTATTCAGTCAAATTAAAGATGTATTTGGGAAGCAAATAAAGTGAAGCAACCTGTACTGACGACTTCAGCCGTCAAGTGAACCGTACCGACGACTTTAGCCGTCGCAGAGCGTAAAAATATATTTATAAGTAATTAGACTTTTTTCTTTAGTTGCGTACCCGAGATCTACCAATAAGTCTAAAAGATTAATTGTTTGCTTTTGTGGTTCATGTGGGATTTTACCGGAGTATAAGTCAGTTATTTTTGATTCTATGACTTGTGGCATTAAAGGCGAAGAATAGTCCTTCATGAAAATCCTAAACTCTTCAAGTGACTCAAAAACCAAAGGCTTAGTTTCTTTTATTGCTGACATTAAGCATTCCCTTCAAAGTAAACTGATCATCACACAAGTTTACATTTGGCATAAAAGAGCTTAGAACTTTACTCCAACCACCAGTTAAAACAACATATACTTTATCATTTGTATCAAAATACTCATTTTTAATTCTTTTTAAAAACCCTTCAAGCATTAAGACATGCCCCCACAAAACACCACTCTTAATCGCGCTTTGCGTGTCATTACCAACAAGTTTTAAATCTTTTGAATTTTCCTCATGAAAAGCTAGGTGAGGTAAACGTGACGTTTTGCCCGCAAGACTTTCAAAAGACAGCGCAAGCCCCGGTGCAATCATACCGCCTTTATATTCAAGTTCTAATCCATTACCGCTTATAACATCTATCGTAGTCGCTGTTCCTGCATCGATAACAATATAATGTTTTTTCATCGCATCGTGAATCATCGAACAAGCCTCTGCATTAGCATATCTGTCAGTTCCTACTTGCTCAGGATAAGGAAGCTTATGTTTAAAACTCCATAACGAAGTCGAATTTAATATTTTAAATGAAGAATCCTTAAAAGCTAAAGACCATGTCCGTAAAATTTCAGGAACAA
>ENA-ORXR01003428-ORXR01003428.1-marine-metagenome-genome-assembly--contig:-NODE-3428-length-14218-cov-4.319355_pt1 | contig 14218 bp, 7 predicted proteins | sample MGYA00237866_ERZ511479 | MGnify/ENA metagenome assembly ERZ511479 | reverse complement strand
GCGCGCATCATAAAGAGCGGCCCGCCCACATCGACAATTAAATTGGCCAGGCGCGAGCCGATAATTTCTTCACGAAGGCGGTGACCCGCCATAGCTTTATCAAATTTGGTCAGAGCGGGCGGAAAATAGGCCTCGAGCATATTTTGCAAATAAGGATCAGCAGTCAGGCCGCTGTCCATCAGATCGTCGAATAATTTAATCTTGGCATAGGCCAGCAGCACGGCCAGTTCGGGCCGCGTCAGGCCTTGCTGCTCCGCTTCGCGCGCGCGCATCTCCATTGTGCTCGGCAGGCCTTCGACGGCGCGGTCAAGACGCCCTGCCCGCTCGAGCATGACCATGAAACGCTCATAGGCATTATGGTCGGCGGCGGCGCTGAGCTGGGCGCGCGACAGCGCGCCCGTCTGGTCATAATTATGGGCCAGAACCAATGTCGCGACATTGTCCGTCATCGTTTCCAAAAGCGCGTTACGGTCGCCCGATTTTAAAGAGCCATTTTCAATCGCGCCGCCCAGAAGGATTTTGATATTCACTTCATTATCAGAGCTGTCCACGCCTGCGCTATTATCGATGGCGTCCGTATTGATGCGTCCGCCCGCGCGGGCAAATTCAATACGCCCCGCTTGGGTCATGCCCAGATTTGCGCCCTCCCCAATGACTTTAGCTTTCAGGTCGCGGCCCGTGACGCGGATAGGATCATTGGCTTTGTCGCCGACCTGTAAATCGGATTCGAGCGAGGCGCGCACATATGTCCCAATGCCGCCAAACCACAGCAATTCGCAGGGCGCTTTAAGTAGCGCGTTGAGCAAGCGGTTGGGCGTGACCTCATTATCGCTAAGCCCGGTCATGGCTTTGATCTCAGGCGTAAGGATTATGGATTTTTCATTGCGCGAGAAGACTCCCCCGCCTTTGGAAATTAGCGCTTGATTATAGTCCTGCCATGTCGAGCGCGGCAGCGCGAACATGCGCTCGCGCTCGGCAAAGCTCGTTTGCGCATTCGGATTGGGGTCAATGAAAATATCCAAGTGATTAAAGGCGGCGAGCAGGCGCGTATGTTTGGAGAGCAGCATGCCATTGCCAAAGACATCGCCCGACATATCGCCAACGCCGATCGCGGTGAAATCTTCGGATTGGATGTCTTTGCCCATTTCGCGGAAATGACGTTTGACCGCCTCCCAGCCGCCGCGCGCCGTAATGCCCATTTTCTTGTGATCATAACCCACAGAGCCGCCCGAGGCGAAAGCGTCAGCCAGCCAGAAGCCTTTATCAATCGCGATGCCATTGGCGATATCGGAAAATGTCGCTGTGCCCTTATCGGCGGCGACAACCAGATAAGGATCAAGATCGTCCCAGCAAATTGTGCGCTCGGGCGAGACGACATCTGCGCCGACATAATTATCTGTGATATCCAGAAGCCCGGAAATGAAGACTGTATAGGCGGCGATGCCTTCGTCCATAATTGCCGAGCGATCGCCGCCCGCGGGGAGTGATTTTGGATAAAATCCGCCTTTTGATCCGACGGGCACGATAACAGCATTTTTGACTTGCTGGGCCTTTACCAGACCCAACACTTCGGTGCGATAATCATCGCGGCGATCGGACCAACGCAGCCCCCCGCGCGCAACGGGGCCGAAGCGCAAATGCAGACCTTCGACGCGCGGCGACCAAACGAAAATCTCCCGATACGGCTTTGGCGCAGGCAGATCGTCCAGCTCGCGGCTGGCGATTTTAAGACTGATATAGGGGCTGGGCTTTCCGTCCGCGTCGCGCTGGTAGAAATTGGTGCGCAGCGAATTTTGCAACAGATCTGCCATGCGGCGCAAAACGCGATCATAATCGAGCGAGCTGACCGCGCTTAGCGCCTGCGTAATATCAGTCCCCATAGAGGCTGCATTGACCCTGCGGTCCTCAACTGTCAGATCAAGGTCAGGGTTAAAGCGCGTTTCAAATAAAGCAAAGATGAGTTTCGCGATATCGCCATGTGCCATCAATGCGGCGATCTGCACAGTCTCTGACGGGTCCATTCCGGATTGGGCGCGGTAACGCGCCAGCGTGCGAATGACCGCCACCTCGCGCCAGGACAGACCGAGTTTCATAATCAACGCATTAAACCGATCATTATCGGTTTGGCCCGACAGCACGGCCAAAACCCCGTCTTCAAAATTTGCGCCGTCAATCTTCGCCGCGCCTTCGGGGAGACGGATTTCAAAATCATGAATCCAGACACGGCCCTCGGACGGAGCGTAAATTTCATAGCCCGTTTCCTGAATGACATGCAGACCAAGATTATCAAAAATCGGCATGACCCCGGACGGCTCAAGTCGTGTTTCTTTGCGATAAAATTTGGCGCGCAAAATATTGGGTTTATCACCCTTACGGCTATAGGCGCGAATGCGCATTGAGCCGGGCATGCGGCCCAGACGTTCAATTTGGGCAATATCAATAATTGCTTCATCGATTGAGAATTGCTCTTGATATCCGGACCCAAACCCGCCGGCAAACCGCGTCGTAATGGCAGGGTCAAGTCGGTCAGGATTAAGCTCGGACAGATCAATGAGGCGCTGCTGCCACGGCTGGGCGAGCTGAGCAATCTCGCGCTCAAGCGCTGCCACATCCGGCTCGGGATGATTAAAGGGCGTCAGGCCAATAATAAAATGTACGCGCGCGACGGCGTCATCGGAATAGCGCGGATAAAAGGCGCTGACGCGGCCCCCATAAGCGTCTTTGAGGATATTCCCAACGCGCAGACGAAGGGCCGTTCCATATTGCTCGCGCGGGATATAAACCAGCGCGCTGATAAATCTGTCAAAGGGATCGCGGCGGATAAATAATTTTGTCCGGGGGCGATCCAATACGCTGACAATGCCTGTGGAGATACGCAGCAAATCATCTTCGCGAATTTGAAACAGCTCATCGCGCGGATAAGTATCCAGCACATAATCAAGGCTCTTGGCGTTATGGCTATCGGGCGTTACTTGCGCGCGGGCGCGGACATTGGATAATTTCTCGCGGAGCATTGGAACTTGGCTCGGCGGCAAATTATAGGCGGCGGCGGTGAACAGACCAATGAAGCGCGTTTCGCCAATGACCTCGCCGTCATCGGCGTAATGTTTGATACTGATATAATCGAGGCGCACGCGGCGATGCACGCGCGAAGCCAGATTAGATTTGGCAATCACAACCGGATCATATTCCGATAAAATTACGCCGGATTTTGTGACCCGTGTTGGCTCGCTCGCATCGCGCAGAACTTGAAGCTTTTGATCGCGTAGAAGACCCAAACTTGAGGCGGCAACAGTTTCAGGCTCTGTACGCCCGTCTTCATCGGTTATAATTTCGCGGTAATCAAAACGGCGCGCGCCCATCAGCACGAAGTTTCCGTCATAGAGCCAGCGCAAAAACTCACAGGCTTTGTCGGTGTCAACAGTTGTGACTTTGCTGAGTTCTTTTTCAGTTTGGCCCAGCGCGTCGCGTAGCGCGTCAAAATCGGCCACAACGGCAGATACATCATTTAAGGTCGCGGTCAGGCCATTGACAATGCGCTGGGTCGACGCTGCGCTTTGCCGCGCCGTCACGACAATCATGTAACTTTCACGCCGCGCTTTGCCTTTGTCGCTGCGTTTACCTTTATCGGTGCGCGGCATGTCCAATATAGGGTGAAGCAGCGCGTGCATTTCGACAGACAATGCGGCGAGCTCTCCGGTTACGGAGGCGACGAGAAAGGGCTTGTCGAGCGTTGAAATAATAAAGGCGCTATACGCCGCCGGTAAATGTGACGGAGCAATATCAAGGACCAAAGTTTCGCCGCTTTTACGCGCTTCCGTGCGCTGAAACGCTTCGGATAAGAGCTTGGCAAAATCATCCGCCGTGAAATTCAAATTCTCCGCTTTGGCTCCCTCGAGCATTGCGCGGACAAAGTCCTGCGCCGAAGCTTTGGGGGAGAGCGCTTTTAAGTCCGGCATATTGAGCAGCTGCGCCGCAGTTGCATCTGATAGTGGAGACTTGTCACTTTGCAGAACTCGTTCAGTCATGTTGGCATCTCATATTGGCAAGCTGTCAAATTATAGCCGTGTATACGCTATTCACAACGGAAACATTAGCCCCGCTTTGGCGGCTTTCGCGGCAAATATATGGCGTTTTGTTAGGCGGGCTTACCTTTTGGCGTGGACTTGGGCTTTGAGGGTTTGGATTTAGGCGCAGGCTTGGGCGCGAAATCGACATTTGAACTCATAATATGCAAATCGCGCTGCGGGAACGGAATGCTGATCCCCGCTTTTTCCAAAGCTTCATTTAGCTGCATATGCATTTCGTGACGCATAGGCACGCGCGAGTCGAAACTGGCCAGATAGACACGCACTTCAAAGTCCAGCGAGCTGTCCCCGAAGCCCATAAAGAGAACTTTAGGCTCAGGGGTTTTAAGGACATTGGGATTAGCCTTGGCGGTCTCCAGCATTAATTTATGCGCAGCTTTGGTATCCGAGCCGTAAGCAATGCCGACAGGAATGGCGAGGCGGGTCATGCCTGTAGTGAGTGTCCAGTTGGTCACGCGCCCTGTAATCAGCTCTTTATTTGGAATAACGATTTCCAGATTATCAAGATTGGTCAGCGTCGTCGCGCGGATTTGAATGCGAGAGACCTTACCGCTTTGATCGCCAATGGTGACATAATCGCCAATCCGCACCGGACGCTCAAACAGAATGATCAGGCCTGAAATAAAGTTAGCAATAATTTCCTGAAGACCAAAGCCGATACCGACTGATAATCCTCCGACAATCCATTTCATGGATGACCATTGAAGACCTAATTTATTAAAGGCGAGCAGGAAGCCGATAATGACAATAAGATACCCCGTTACAGTTGTAATGGCGTAACGGCTGCTCTCTTTCATGCCGGTGCGCTGAAGGACAAAGAGCTCGAGTAGCCCGGGCAAATTTCGAACAGCCACGACCGTCAGGATCGTAAAGGCAATGGCCTGCATCACGCTCCACAGCGTCAGCTGGGTGATGATTTTCAGACCGTCCTCATCGACCTTGCCGGTATCAAAGGAATGAAGTTTTATCTCATCAAATATCGTCAGCGCCGGAAGCAGGCTGGCCCATAAAATATAGATGAGCGCGGCCGCGCCGAGAAAGATAATCAGATTGAGCAGCTGTCCCGATTGACGTGACATTTGCTCAATGTCGATTGTGTCATAATCCAGCGGCGCAGCAGGCGGAAGATCCTCACCGCGCTCCTCGGCTTCAAGGCGTTTCTTACGCTCCAATGCCGCTTTTTCACGCTGATCTAAAAGCTGTTTTAATTTTGCGCGGCGCTGCGCAATGACAAGCGTGCGGCGCGATAAACCATAAGCAATATAGCCGGTTATGGCGACCGCCGCCGTCAGCAAGATACGCCCCTGAACTTCGAGCGCTGTTGAAAAATATCCGCTCATGGCAAGGCCGGAGATAATAATCGGAATAATGACGGCGCCAGCAAAAAGCGCTTTGCGATGACGCGCGACAAATCCGTCGGCGCGTAAAATCTTTCCGACGGCAACATGGTCAGCCAGCAAAATGCGATAGGCGAGCCACGCTATGGATAATGTCGCAATAATAAATCCTAATATCCCCAAAGCCGCGGTCGAGGCCTCCCCTTCAACCGTCGAGCAGGTAATAACCAAAAACGCGGCGATGGCCTGAATAGGTGTAAACCATTTGAGATTTCTGCGCAGACGCAAGGTCAAAGTCGGTTTGGCTTTGAAATGTCTTTCAAAAAGCGCTTTGGGACGCGCCCATCCGCGCAAGGCTTCGAGGCCCCATACCAGAAGACCCACGGCGTAGAGAGCGGAGCCCGCCAGCGGCGCAAAGCCGAAAGTTCCGCTATTGCTCAGAACATGAGCCAGAGCGAAAATGGGGAGTATCCAGCGGGCCGCAGAGATAAGTCCTGCGAAAATTGCGATGGGCGTGTTTGAATATTTATCCGTTTGAACGCGCCCAATATGGGGCTCCATCGCCAAAGTGCGCGCCCGAATGCGCGGGGTCATCATAAAGGACAAGGCCCATAAAATCATAATCAGCAATGTTACAAGCGGACTGCGAAAAAGTCCGGTTTGCGTGCCTTTGACGACAGCCGATATATTATCGCCGGATAATAGTCTGCGCGCCGCGAGGCTTAGCTCACGCGGATAGCCCAAATCAATCGATTCCGCGCTGGGGAGCCAAATGAGTTTTCCATCCAGTAATTTAACAAGGCTTTGCGTCTCGTCGGCCAGCGTCGTTTGAATGACATTGACTTCTGACAGAGCGCTGCTTTGACGTCCGGCCGCCCCGATAAATTCAGTCAGCAGGCTGCGCTCTTCTTTGTAAAGCTCACGTAATTTTGCCTCATCTTCGGCGGTTAACGCTGCGCCGTCAGGATTAGTGAGTTTCCATTTTGCGTAGATCGCGTCGACATTTATTCCGCTGGCCGGAAAATCCTGCAAGCGGTTCTGCGCAATAACGCGCTGCATTGAGATACTGAGGCGGAGCTTGGAGCGGTTACTGACTTCGCTGCGCTGACGCCCTATGTCAGGCAAATTATTGCGCAACTGTCTCAGAACAGCGCCATATTCGCGCCCAATGTCATCCTCACTTAGAATGGACTCGGCCAGTTCGCGGTCACTTGTGATTTGCCGTGACGCGGCAAGCAATCTGGAGCGTACAAGCGGCACGGGGCCACCGGCGGCTTCGATGTCTTTGAGGTCTATCGCCAGCTGTAAATTCTCGGCCGCATATTGGCGAACTATGGGATGCATCGTCTGCACGGCATTATTTTCTTCGCGCGCCAAGCGGATGCGATTATTGATTTCCTGCGCGCGAAACGCTCCCGTTTTTTGGCGCAAAGCCTGAAGCTCTCTGTCGGTATTCGCCATGCGCAGCTGCACAAGTTGACGCTCCAGAGGCAGAATACGCAGGCGAAAAGGCGCGGCCTGTTCACGCTGCAATATCGTTTCAATTTCCTGTTCAAGCGCCGCGCGGCGGACATATGTTAAGGCGCGGCGCGCGGCTTCGACGGGCTCAACGGCTTCGGTGGTAAATCCGCTGATATCATCATTCACTTTGGACAGACGGGCGCGGATGTCAGCGCGGCTTGTGGCGCCCCCCGTTGAAATTTTATTGGCTGCGCTCAGGCGCGTTTCGATATCCTCGAGAGCGCGGCGCTGCCCTTCGGCCTCGGCTTCAAGTTCTGCGATGCGCTGATCAAAGGCCAACAGACTTTGCTCGGTCAGAGGCTCGTCAGACACATTCATCGGGTCAATCAGCGCAGTTTCGGCGGCGGCGATTTCGCTTTCTAAACGCGTGATCGTGACCTGCGCATTGGCGCGCAGCACTTTGCTCTCTGAGGATTTATTTTGCAGCTCTCTTAGCGTTTGGTGACGCGCCAAGGCCGCCGCGTAGAAATCATTGGCCTCTTTGACCTGCTCATCCGTCAGCCCGGTTTCATTGCTTAAACCGGCTTGGGCCGTTTTAATCGCAGACTCTTCCGCGCTTGGCGGAAGCGGCGTGACAGCTTCAGGTGAAGCCGCCGTGCTGCCCGGGACTGCCGTTTGCCCGAAGACCGGCTCCCCAGATAAAACTAAAAGACAGAGCAGAGCTGTGATGAAGAATGCGATGTTTTTTTGTTTTACATAAGATCTCATAACCCCGCCTATCATAAGAAAAAAGCTGCGCCAATGCGGCGCAGCTTAAAAGGTCGTCACAGATAGATTAATACAGTTTATTTTAGCGCCGCTTTCGCCGTTTCGATAATCATATCCTGGGTATCTTCGTCCAAATAAGGATGCATGGGCAGGCTGATGACGGTTTCCAGACAGTCTTCGGTATGGGCCATGCCCCCCGCGCCGCTTAGAAAGCCCTCATAGGCCGTCTGCATATGGACAGGCTTGGGGTAATAGCGCGCGGTTGGAATATCTTTCTCGCGCAATTTGGCCGCAAACTCTGTCGGGTTAGGCACTTCAATCGTATATTGCGCCCATGTCGAAACCACGCCGTCCATCACGGTCGGAACGCGCAAAGCATGGCCGCGCAGCCCGTCATTATAGCGCTTCGCCACAACATTACGTGTTTCAATCTCATCGGCAAATATCTCAAGCTTGGGCAGAAGGATGGCCGCTTGCAGCGTATCGAGGCGCGAGTTTAAACCAACGCGCACATTGTCATATTTATCCGTGCCTTTGCCATGAATGCGCACGCTATCCATAGCGTGCGTTAAATCGGCGTCATTGGTCAGCACCGCGCCGCCATCGCCGTAACAGCCCAGAGGCTTGGCGGGGAAGAAGCTGGTGGTGGTGATATCGACCCATTCAAGAGGGTGCTTACCGTTTAGCGTCGAGCCAAAACCCTGCGCGCTATCGGCAATGAGCTTAAGGCCATGCTCGCGCGCGATGGGGGCGATGGACTCATAATCCGCCGCTTGGCCAAATAGATCAACGGCAATGACGCCGAACATCTCCATCTGCCCGTCAGCCTTCACGCCTTCAATCGCGGCCTTTAGCGATTTCGGGCACATATTATAGGTCTCGCGGTCAATATCGACAAAGACGGGGACCGCGCCCATAATCGCGATAATCTCTGCCGTCGCGCAATAGGTAAAGGACGGGCAGAACACGGCCGCGCCGCGCGGGATTTTCCACGCAATCATCGGGAGCAGCAGCGCGTCAGTGCCATTGGCGCAGCCCAGCGCATATTTGGACTGCCCAAACTCGGCGAGCTTAGCTTCGAAATCGCGCACCTCAGGCCCCATCACATATTGGCCATGGGCCAGAACAGCGGCGATACCCGCATCGATTTGCGGCTTTAGCCGTCTTTGCTGCGCGTGAAGGTCAATAAAGTTGATGCTCATAATGCGTCCTTAGTCTCTTTAGATGCGGGGTAATGCGCGCGGGCGGGCAAATCAACAGCGCGGTGCGTCACAGGCGATTTCCATTGGTTTCACGCAGGCGCGCTCTGGCCTAATGGATTTGCGCGCAGTATAGACAGATTATGACTTTAAAGCTGACCCTGACCAAGACCGATATTGACGGATGTTTCATTGTGCCCCCGCGGCGCTTCGAAGATGAGCGCGGCGTGTTCATAGAGCGCTTTCGCGTCACGCCGATTGTGCTGGAGAATAAAAGCCCCGTGCAATTTGTGCAGGGCAATCATGTCATCAGCCACAAAGCCGGAACTCTGCGCGGGCTGCACTGCCAGCTCATGCCCTATATGCAGGCTAAACTGGTTGAAGTTCTGCGCGGGGAAATCCGCGATGTGGTTGTTGATATCCGCCCTGGCAGCGCGACATTTATGAAAGCCATTCACGTCGACATGGCGCGCGGCACGGGCGCGCTATATGTGCCCAAAGGCTGCCTGCATGGCTATGTGACAAAGACGGATAATACCGAAGTGTCCTATCTGGTCAGCGATGAATATGTCCCCGAATATGAACGCGCTGTGCGCTGGGACAGCGTCGATGTCGATTGGGGCGTGAAGAGCCCGATTGTCTCTGACAAAGACGCCAGCGCGCCGCCGCTTTCTGAATTTATTATCACGGCCTCATGAGCCGCCTGCTGATAACCGGCGGGGCGGGGTTTATCGGCTCGGCCCTTCTGCGCCGCGCGCTGGATGACGGGCATCATGTTCTCAATATTGATAAGCTGACCTATGCCGCCAATCCGGCCAGCTTGTCAGAAATTAACGGCCATCCGAATTACCACTTTTTAAAAGCCGATATTTGCGACCGCGCGGCGATGGACGCGGCATTTGCTTCATTTAAACCCGACGCTATTTTGCATTTGGCCGCTGAGTCTCATGTGGACCGCTCTATCGACGGGGCGGCGGATTTTATTCAGACCAATATGGTCGGGACATTCACTCTGCTGGAAGCCGCGCGGCACTATGACGGGCCGGACGGTTTTAAATTCATCCATGTGTCAACCGATGAAGTTTTTGGTGATTTATCCGCCAATGACCCGGCCTTTACCGAGTCTCATACTTACGCGCCCAGCTCGCCCTATAGCGCGAGCAAGGCAGGCAGTGACCATCTTGTGCGCGCTTGGGGCCGCACCTATGGCCTGCCGATACTGCTGACCAATTGCTCCAATAATTATGGCCCGCGCCAACATGGCGAAAAACTCATTCCCGTTGTGATTGCCAAAGCCCTACGGCGCGAGCCGATCCCGATTTACGGCACAGGCGAGAATATTCGCGACTGGCTCTATGTCGAAGATCACGCCGACGCGCTGATGACCGTTTGGGAAAAAGGCGCGCTGGGCGAGAGTTATAATATTGGCGGCAATGCCGAGCTGACCAATCTGGATCTCGTTAAGAAAATCTGCGCCATATTGAATGACCGGCTTGGCGGCGCGGCGCATGAAGACCTCATCTCATTCGTGACAGACCGCCCCGGCCATGACCGCCGCTACGCCATGAATATTTCCAAGATTAAATCGAAGCTGGGCTGGACGCCGTCTGTGAAACTTGAGGACGGCCTTGCTCAAACTGTGGACTGGTATCTCAATAATAAAGATTGGTGGGACACTGATTTTGACGGCGCGCGCCAAGGGCTCTCAAAGTGAAACTCGGCGTCATCGGGAAAACAGGACAGCTCGGCAAAGCGCTCGCCGCCCGCGCGCCTGACGCCATATTTTGGGGCCGCGAGGATTTGGACTTGTCGGATGGTTTGGGACGTCAACGCGATATTATCAAAAATTTCCCGCAGGTCGATGTTGTTATTTTGGCCGCCGCATATACCGATGTGGACCGCGCTGAGACAGAAGAAAAAGAGGGGATACATACATGCTTTACTGTGAACGGACCGGCATCTTTCACAATAGCGCACGCCCTTTCTGAGCGTGGAATTGAAGTTATTTACATTTCCTCGGACTATATTTTCGACGGGAAGACCACCCGGCCTTACCGCGTTACTGACCAAACCAACCCCTTAAATGCCTATGGGCACTCGAAGCGAGCCTCAGAGGAAAATTTGCGCAAACACTCCGTTGCGAGCGTCATGCGCACAAGCTGGCTTTTTGACGGCACATCGAAAAACTTCCTCACAACCATGTTGTCCCTCAAAGACAAAGATGAACTGCCTATCGTTGATGATCAAATCGGGCGACCAACCTATGCAGGGCATTTAGCAGATGCGGTTTTAGAGCTGGCCGAAGGGCTACATCAAGACCCTAAGGGCAATTGCGGTATTTATCACGCGAGCGCCAATGGCGCGCCTGTGTCGTGGCATGACTTCGCCGCGCAGATTTTTTCATCAATTGGCGGCGGGCCAAATCTTATCCCTGTGACCACCGAAGACTATGGCGCGCCGGCCCCGCGTCCGAAATATTCCGTGCTGGATAACAGCGCATTTGAGAAACGCTTTGATCATGTTATGCCCGATTGGACAGACGGCCTGCGCGCCGCATTGAAAGAGGCAGGCTATGACACGTAAAGGCATCATCCTCGCGGGCGGAACGGGGTCGCGGCTTCATCCCTCGACAATTTCGGTCTCCAAACAATTAATGCCGGTTTTTGATAAACCGATGATTTATTATCCGCTGACGACATTAATTCAGGCTGGGATGAAAGAGATTTTAATTATCACCACGCCGCATGACCAAGCAGCGTTTCAAACCCTGCTTGGTGATGGGTCGCATTTGGGGCTTCAGATCAGCTATGCGGCGCAGCCCTCACCGGACGGTCTCGCGCAAGCTTTGATTATTGCGCGCGAGTTTTTAGGCGGCGCGCCCAGCGCGCTTATCCTTGGCGATAATTTATTTTTTGGTGACGAGATGTCCGCGCGTATGACAGCGGCGAATGCAAAAACCGAAGGCGCGACAATTTTCGGATATCCCGTTCGCAATCCGGCGCGCTATGGCGTCGTAGGTTTTGATAGCAATGGGGTCGCTAATAGCCTTGAAGAGAAGCCCGATAATCCGAAATCTAATTACGCCGTAACCGGACTGTATTTTTATGATGGCGACGCGCCGGATATGGTGTCGTCCCTTGCGCCGTCGAAACGCGGGGAGCTTGAAATTACTGACCTCAACCGCCTCTATATGAAGCGCGGGGATTTGACCGTTGAGCAGCTGTCGGCGTCGTCAACTTGGCTGGACACGGGAACGCATCGCAGCTTGCTTGCCGCCGCCCAATTTGTCGCCGTCTTGGAAGAGCGCCAAGGCCTGCGCATCGGCGCGCCCGAAGTGGCGGCTTATCGCGCGGGATTAATCACAAGTGATGATCTCGCCAAACTTGCAGAGCCGCTAGAAAAAAGTGGCTATGGCGAATATTTGCGGCGCGTGTCACAGACCTAAATAACACGTATAAATTCAGGACCTATCATGACAGATTTTAAAGACAAAACCGCCTTTGTAACGGGCGCGGCAAATGGCATTGGCCTCTCGCTAGCTCGTAAATTCCATGAGGCAGGCGCGAATGTCATGATGGCGGACATTAATGGCGATGCGGTTAAGGCCGCCAAGGACAGCCTCGGCGGCGGAGATCGTCTTGCCTCCGTCGTCTGCGATGTCGCAAAACCTGAAGATGTCCAAGCCGCGGCTGACGCCACAATCGCCGCCTTTCGCAAAGCGCATATTGTCGTCAATAATGCGGGCGTGGGCCTGGCCGGGAAACCCGGCAATATTCCACTGATCGATTGGCAATGGATTGTTGATATTAATTTGATGGGCTTGGTTTACGGCGTTGAAACCTTTGCCCCGCTTATCCGCAGTCACGGCGAAGGCGGACATATTCTAAATGTCGCGTCGATGGCCGGGCATATGACGATGGGCGGAATGGCGCCCTATCACGCCACTAAATTTGCTGTTGTGGGATATAGCGAGAGCCTGCGCCAAGAACTCGCGCCGGAAAATATCAATGTCACCGCGCTCTGCCCCACATGGGTCAAAACCAATATCTACAACGCCGCCGCCAATCGCCCAACCGCCAAAGACGACAGCAAGACATCCGCGCCCGATGAAACAGCAACGCATCTCTATAATATGACCAAAGGTTTAGTCGACGGGGGCATGTCGCCGGACCGCCTTGCGGATTTATGCCTCAAAGCGCTCAGCGCAAAACGCGCGATGATCTTTAATGACCCCGAAGCGCGCGCCGCCATTGAGATGCGCGCCCAAATGCTGCTGGCCGATTATGATGCCTGCTTGGATGATCTGGGCATGGGGTAATTGTGCATCTTTTTTGACCCTTGCCGCTTTGACTCAAACGATAGCTGATTATATTTATAATCACGTAGAGTGTTTGAATTGCTGAAGGATGTCCACATGCGCGAAAGAAAAACACAGCTAACCCGTCCTGATCGGCGGCAGGTTTTGCAACGCCTTGCGGCCACGCCTTTGCTTGCGGCTTTACCTTCCCCGGCTTTTGCAACGGATAGCCATACGCTCATTACAAAGCCGATACCCGCAACCGGCGAGAGGCTGCCTGTCATAGGTATGGGAACATGGATTACCTTCAATGTCGGCAACAATATTAAAGCGCGAAATGCCCGCACTCAGGTCCTGAAGAGCTTTTTTGATTTAGGCGGGCGCATGGTCGACTCATCGCCCATGTATGGCGCGGCTGAGGATGTGATGGGCTATGCGCTGGATCGCTTAAAGTCGCAGGGCGATGAGCCTTTGGAGTCGCTTTTTTCGGCAACCAAAGTTTGGACACGTTCAAATGGCGACTCCCAAATTGAAACCTCATTTGATTTATGGGACGTCCCCCGATTTGATCTTTTTCAAATCCATAATCTGTTGAATTGGGAAGAGCATCTTGATGCGTTGCGGCAGTTAAAATCAGAAGGCAAGATTCGCTATATCGGTATCACGACGTCACATGGTCGTCGTCACAGAGATCTCGAGAAAATAATGAAAACCGAGGCACTCGATTTTGTGCAACTGACATATAATATGCAGTATCGAGATGTCGAGCAGCGGCTTTTGCCGCTTGCTAAAGATAAAGATATCGCGGTGATCGCTAATCGTCCCTTAGACGGAGGGCGACTGTTTGATCGTTATGGCGACGCGCCCTTGCCGGAATGGGCAAGTGAGATCGGTTGTGAGAACTGGGCCCAATTTTTTCTCAAATATGTTGTCTCTCATCCTGCGATGACCTGCGCCATTCCTGCAACATCACAACTGGTCCATATGCGTGAAAATATGGGTGCGGCGCGCGGGGTCTTACCTGACACCGCAATGCGCGCAAAGATGCTGGATTATATCCAAAGCCTA
>ENA-ORXR01003423-ORXR01003423.1-marine-metagenome-genome-assembly--contig:-NODE-3423-length-14230-cov-33.516781_pt1 | contig 14230 bp, 18 predicted proteins | sample MGYA00237866_ERZ511479 | MGnify/ENA metagenome assembly ERZ511479 | reverse complement strand
GGGTGCCCCCGGGGGTGTGCTGTCCACAGCTGAGGGGCCGCGCCCCTTCCAGCCGCGGAACCCCCCGACCGCCACACGGGAGCGGCACCGACGCCGTCTGCGCTCTCCAAGCCACAGCCAAGAAGGCGCCGCAGCCGACCGAAGGCGGCCACGTCGTCTGCTGGGACGACCACCCGCCCGAAGAAGCCAAGCCGGCCCACCAAGATGTAGCGGGCACACCGCAAGGAGGAGTTCGGCACGGTCTTCCTCTCCAAGCTCCGCGTAGCCGTCGATCTTGAAGCGCGCATGGGTGGCCACAAAGAGCTCGAGGGGGGCTGTGTCCACGGCGCCAGCGTCATTGGCTTTGTCGAGGCTTTCGATCCCATCTGCGTGTGAACGGCACTGCTGAAGGGCAACGTCGCCGCCCTCTGCACCTGCGGGGGCGTCATGGGCAGCGGCTCGGCGGTCACGGTGGAGGACGCGCTCGAGCACGTCAAGATACAATGAAAGCGCAAGAAGAGCTCGACGCTCCGCCATGCGGCGGCGCTTCTGGCGGCCTACCGCGTGCTGTCGCCTTATTTGAGACTGCAAGCGCCCGAGGCGTTGTTCAGCGCCATGTCGGCCTTGCGCGGTCCGGACGTGAAGCTGGAATGAAATACGGAAGAGACGGTTGTCCACGTGGTTGGCCTGGTGGGCAGGCGGATGAACATCCCGCTGTAAACCATCTGCTACGACAGCATATGGTCGCCGGCCATCGTCCGGCCGGGTGGAAACCGGTACAAGTTGGACACTTTCCGCCTCCTGTCCTGCCAAAACCAGCATTGGGGGTGTCCTCATGCCAAGGCCGTCGACAAGATCATCCGCGTCGAGGCCTCGGCTGCGTAGGAGGCGGCAGCGGCTGCTCAAAAGGCCTTGCGATTTGGGCCGAACGGTGTGCTGAACAAGATGGACGACCCGCTGCCTGCCGAGCCCGTGGCCGCCGCCCGCACCGCCCCAGCGGTGCCGCCACCTCCTCCGCTTCCCCTTCGTGCACGCATTATTTTACCGTTCACGCAGGAGGTGGCTTTGTGCGACGTCTACTGCAAGTTTTTCGACGCAGCAAGGGCGGCCAGCAACAACTACCGTACGAATCGAGGATTCACGTGGAGGAGAAGTACATCGTGTGCCAGAAGCCGCGAGGCGACTCTCTGTCGTGCCAGAACATTGCCCTCCTCTTCGCCAGAAGGGGACGCATGCAGATCTTGTTCGGCCAGTGGGTGTGCGTCATCGGGCATGAAGTCTTGTACGATGGGGCGGGCGACGGGCTGTTTGCAGTGACGCGAGATACTGCGTACGCGCGCATCCTTTTGGACCTGGTGCTGGAGCTGTGCGTGATTGCACGGTTAACCATGGCGGCAGCGTGCAAATACCTCACGGGGCTGCTGAGGACCACAGCCGCCTAAGGAGAAGGCGAGCTCGGTCAAGCCCGGCAGCTGCTGTCCGATGCGACCGGCGAGTTCTCGGACACGATGGTGGTGCCGGCCGCGGCTTTCAAGTTCCATAAATGTGGCCGGGAGCAGGCGGCCGGCGGGCCCTTCAAGTGAAATGTGTGTGACGGGAAAATTATCTCGGTGCTCCTGGCGCACATCAAGGAGATGGTTCGGCCGAGCAGCAACGCGCCGCGGGTCGACTCTTCCATCCTGTTTGCACGTGCGATCCGAACGTCCTCGATGAGGGGGCTGGTGCGCCGCCGTGTCCGGGCCAAGCCGGACGAGGCCGTCGAGCTGACCATTTCCGAGTCGCGTGCGTGGCCCCAATTTGCGGCTGTCGCGGAAGAGGCACCTCTCCCAGCCCCTCTACTGCCCACAGCGGACTGGGTGGTGCAGCGTGCGCCGATAGACGACAAATGGGTGCTCAGGTGGTCCACGGACCAACTCACCGAGCACTTTTTTCGTTACAAGGCGGCGGCGATCCTGGGGCGCCCGCTGTGAACGCCGCGCCGGCCGCAGCGCTGGAACCCCCCCCGCAAATTGGCGCCAATGAGGACAGCGCCGCCTCCGCTGGCGAGTACGAGGATGCGGACCTGGTGAGCGGGCAAGAGGACAGCGGCAGCGACGACGACGAGAGTGGCACCAGCGAGGACAAGACTGACGGAGCTGAAGAGAAAGCTGGCAGTGGGGATTATGTCGGCGGCGACACCGAAGAAGGTGGGAATGAGGTGGCGCTCGAGGGCGCTGCGGCGCCGGTGGAGGAGACCAGCTCGTTGAAAAGCAGCCCACGTGAACCGTCGTTGCCCGGGGATGGGGCCTCGGCGATTGAAGAAACTGTGTCATCCAGGTGACTTTCGCCATCGCGGCGGCCGTCTGCTACAGGGTTCGGCTGGTCGTCATGTCCTTCATCTGCCCCCTCGACGAGGCGCCGCCAAGGCATGGCAGCTGTCACCCGAACGGCTGGCCCTACCCGTCAGTCAAGGCGTCGGTCAGCCGCCAGGGTTTGGACGGACGCATGGCTGCCGGAGGAGGGGGAGGTTGAGGAGGTGCCGGCCGGGGGAAGGGCCAGCGAGGACCCGGTTGCTATCGACCGGGCGGATTCGCTGTCGCCGTTTCCGCCGCCACGTTGGGCGGCTGTGCGTCCGCAGGCCCGGCGGAAGGGAAGATCATGCTGCGGCTGGCCGCCTCCGACATGTTCGTGGCTACCGCCCCGTCGGCGGTGGTCGGCTTGGCTCTGTGGTGGCCACGGCGAGGTCCGCCTTGATTGGCTGGTTCCGGAAGGCGGCGGTTGGGAGCGCCACCACGACCATCGCTGCCATCCCGGCCCTGGTGGCCGGCCGCTTGTCGGCGGGGGGGGAACGCGCGACCGGCAAGTTGGAGCCGGCTACATTCCCCGTCATGGAGGTCACCGCCTGATAGGCGATCGTTGCCTGAACGCGGACGGGCACGGATGCGCTCAGCGCCATACCTGCGACTGTCACCGTCGCCAGACCGACCGGCTCCGGGACGGCGCGCGAAGCGGACGTGAAAGGCAAGTTGCAGACGGCTTTTTTGTCCGACTGGATGACAGCCGACTCCCCAGCGCTGGTCGAAACGCTAGTTTCTGTGACAGCCGGACACCTGGCCCCCACACTCCGGTAACCAGATCCCTCCCAGTCAAAAGGGGACACGTGGATTTGCGACCTTGGCGGTCGGATCCGGTCCGGCCGAAACGGCCCCGGGCTTTCGCGAGGGTAAAATGTCCTGCTATGGCATATTTCGAAGCATATTTCGAATCGTTCCGGTGGTGATCCACTTTTGGTCGCCCTGTGGCTCACCAACCACGAACGCGATCGCGAGACTTCTCTGAGCCTAGAAGATCCCAGAAAAGGCCCGCAGTTAAGGGCCTCATTTTGTGTGAACCCAACTTGGACCAAGGACCAGCATTTCGCCACGCGCCGGACACTGGGGCGCCGCGAGGGTGTCACGTAGCACCCTTTTCCCGCCCCGACGCAAGGCGGTGTCCGACGCTTCGACCGTCCTCCGCTGAGACTTGCCCCATTGGCCCTGAGGGGAGGGTTCCTGAGGGCCCTTTGAGGGTGTCTGAGGGGCTGTTTTCTGAGGGTTGGAGGGGAACGGACGGGTTGTGGACCGGATAAGAGGGCGAGGCGTGAGTGTTGCCTCGAGGCCTTCCAAGCATGCTAGTAAACGTCCGGTCACACACCTCGTGTTTGCCGCTCGGGGTGTCTTCCCCCGGTCGACGCCGTGCATGCGGGCTCTTCGGGGTTTCCTTGCAGGGAGGGTATTCCCCGACAGGACTAGTCGGCCACACGGTCTGGCTCGCCTTCCCCCCAACTGGGTGGGGTTGTTCGGGCGTTTTGCCACCTTTGGTGGAGCAGCAGGGGAGGAAGGCAGCTCAACCTTCCTCGGGGCGGTGTGGTGCGCCAATCCGCCTCGGGGGGAACCTAGTTTTTCCTTCTCATTTTGGTGCCTTGAGCTGCGGGCGGCGCCAAGCAACGCCAGGTTTGGCTGAGTCCGGCCGGGTAGATGGCCGATGGGGGGGGAGCATGGACACCCCCCTGGTGTCGAGGTTCCTAGTGTCGGGGGGGATGGGACTTCCCACCCGGAGGCGGATCGTCAGTTGAAGATCGCCTCACCAGTGCAGGCACCACGGATGCGGGTGCCCGTGGGCAGCGGACTTTGTCCCATCCCTTGCCCCCGGGCCTCGATCCGAGTGGGACGCGTCCCCCGGCGGGCGCCCCCTCGGGTAGTACTCTCCCCGAGGCGGCCCCGTCGGGTGCTGTCACTCATTTAGGCGGAGGAAAACCGCCCGACGTGGCCACGTGGGGCAGTGGTTGTGTGCCACACGTGGTAGTATGCCACCTACCGCGGTTACCTGTCGCGATCCGTCTCAACTAGAGGCCCAGATCGCAGGGTACCACACTGGCCCAGGGTCACTTACCAGGCCATGTCATTGGGATGGTTAGGAAGACGGTCACTAACTAAGTGTCCCAGGTAATGGCTGAACGGGCGACTTGCTTTAGTACCGAAGATCGGAAGTATACACCCAAATCGGGTAACCGTTACATCTTCCTAATAGTCCTGATGCGTGGTTTACTACCTTCCACTCCCAGTGGGAGTGGGTGGCCCTGGTGGGTCGGGGTGCGTGTCTATGTTGGGACCCTTTTTTTACGTGTTCTGGGCGGGGTCCCCGAGGGTATATAACGGGGGAAGTCTGCGGTGCTGGCCCCGACCCCCTTCGCCCACCAAGTACACATTCGGCTCCAACAGTGATGTGTCGTGCTCGTCGGGGTGTACCCAGCCACGCCAGATGTGTGCTGGCGGTTCCGGTGTTTTCTTCCGGGGTCCTTACTCGGGACTACCGGGCACACGGCACAGTCGCCCCCTGGGCTGGGGGTGGGCGTGCTGTGGTGCCACACCACCACCGGCACGGGAACCTGCGGGTGGGAGCTCTAGTCGTGCTCCTCCTGGTTCACGGAGTGCCAAGCGTGCCCCGGCGCGCGAGCACGGCGCCCGGACCCACGGTATCGGTCCGCCGGCCCTCGGGCTCCGTGGGAGATCCCCTCTCGGTGCGTGGGAGGGGGGGGCGATTCCAGACTCGGCACGGAAGCCTGCGAGTGGGAGCTCTAGTCGTGCTCCAGCAGGCTCACGGGGTGCCAGGAAAGGCCAGGGTCTCGAGTGGCGAGACGCCGTGGCCGAGGTCGTCCGGTCTAAAGTTACCCGATCACTAGTTACGATGTTGCCGGGCTCTACGCCCAGACCCGCTGAATGCCGGGGCAGAGGCCGGCGCTCTTCCCGTCGGCGTCGTCAAGACGATTCGTCGTCTTCTTCAACCACAGACGTCTCCCTCTCGGCGGACGAGGCGGCCGTTGCGGCCTTACTAGGTGCGTTCCGCGCTACCCCCACGCCGTAGAGGGTGAGGGACGGTACTCGGGGCATTGACCCGAGGACCCAACCACCTCCTGGCTCGGAGGGGGTTGAGCAAGGCGGGGGGGGGTCGCGAAAGTTACTCCGGGGTACTGACCCGGGGTTCCCGACGCAACTCTCCCTCGAAACCGGTACGAAGGCGGAGGGGTGGCCGACTCAAGCGACCCCGACGCCGCCGACTAGGGTGGCGCCGCCCAAGATTGTGGTAAGCCATCCGTTCTTCCGGATTACATTCGACTGCGAGACCTACGCGTTGGACAACAAGTCGGTTGCGTTCACGCGGCGCCAGGCCCGTACTCTGGGTCGGCGCCGGAAGGACGTTGCTCACTCCTTCGGAGTACACTGCGAGTGGGACGGTTCTGGCCCTGCAAAGGTCTTCCAGTTCTCGCGTAAGTTCGCCAAGGCCTGTGATGACAACAACATCTCCGAAGGCGAGGCCTTCTCCATTCTTCAAGACTTTACGAAGGAACTTCTCAAGTCGGAGGTGATGATGGTTATGCCGACGCGCCGGGAGGGTAACCCCGGCGAGGTCACTTCCTACCTGGAGCTTTTCAACTGGATGCTCCGAAGGCACGTCAGCGAGGCCTCAGTGGCAACCCTCGTCAAGATCCTTAACGTCTCGGTCCAACGGGACGACGAGGAAGAGTTGTCCCTCGCCGAACGGCTCCGCCCCCTAGACACCGAGTGCGGGTTCATATACGAGGAGGGCGCGCTCAAGGGGCTCTTTTTGGAAGGTTTCCACCGCGCCGCGCGCGCCACAGTTCGGGAGCGGAACACCCCCGGCATGACTATGGCGGAGTTAGCTCGCGTCACCCAGACTAAGGGCGACGAAGACGGCTGGCTACGACTTGAGCAGCGGAAGGAGCGGACCAAGGAGCGAGAAGTGCTCGTGGAGGAGACCCGGCTCCGGCGGCAAGCTTGCTGAGCCGCCTCCCCGCGGGTTACGGGAGGGGATCGGGGTTATCCACCGCGTGACGCCCCCGTTCGGGTCGTCGGGGCCGTGGACGCCCCGACTCAAGGCGCCGGGGAACGGCACGGTGCGGTCAGACCCGGGGCACCGGACGGCTCGACTTCCGGCGGCGGCGACAGCTCACGCCGCCGGTTACAACCGAGAGATGACACTCCCCGTCCCAAACCCAGGACGGGAGAGTACCCTTGCTGGTAGTGTGGCGAGGTGGGACATTGGGCCGACGTGTGCCCAAATTTGAACGCTCGCCTACGTGACCGATTGGCGATGGCCACTCGCTGGTCCCCTCTCGGGGCGCACTCTGGCTCTCGAGACACCCAGCGGATGGGCCGGCGGGTAGCCGTCGCCGTCCCCAACGATGACTCTAGCTCAAGCGGCGATGAGTCGACGCCGCTTGAGAAGGGGGAACTGTCGGCCGGGCCCGAGTGCGGACCGGCTACCTCCTCTGAGTCCGAGGAGGGATACCAGTAACCACCGGTGTTGGGCCCTCCCCGCGGCGACCGGTGGACCCAACCCGGGGCACGGATGTGATGCCAGTACGCATCCAATCCCGACCCATGGGGATCCGCCCTCCGGACGCACCCCTCCCGAAAGGGCAGGACGGCCGAAATGTGGTGGCCATCCTGACGGGGTCTAACTATCAGGTTTCCAGCGGCATCTGGTTGAACGCGGGGCGTGAGTTAGCCCTCCGCGTCATTGTCGACACGGGGTCCTGCGTCTCTCTAGTACGACAAGCGCTACTCCCCCCGGAGATGAAGGTGGCGCCCTTAGACGCGGCGACCCTTCAGTTGTTTGACGTGAATGGGGGACTCCTACGCATCACGGGCACCGTGACTCTTCAGGTTGGAGTCGGCACCAACACGACACTGGTCACGTGTGGAGTAGTGTGCAGCATGTCGGTCCCCCTACTCCTAGGGACCGACTACACCGACGTCCACGTTCCCAATATCTGCGGGCCCAAGGGGTACATCCAGGTACTAATTGGATGTACGGTCCCCATCCTCTGTCGGGGTAAGACGGTGTCGTATGCCAAGGCGGACCGCCCCGGAAGATCTGGTGCCGCTAGTGAGGCAGACGCCAATTTTCGTTTGGCCCGCGAGGTTGTCATGACCCCGCGGTCCCGGGCGTACGTCCCAGTGCAGACTTCCTTCCGAGGGAATGGGGTCATAACCCAGCGCCATCAAGTGTATGAGCGCCATCGAGTACATGTGGCAAAAAGCACCATGGCCTGCACCGCCGACCAGACGTGGTGGGTGGAAGTGGCCCTCGCGGGGAGTACGAGTAAGCGTCTCCCCAAAGGTATGGTCCTGGGGCATATGTCGGCCTACTCCGGCACGGTGGCGGCCATATCACGAGAGGAATGGGCTGCACTGAGTCCCAGTCCGGCCACCGCGCCGGACGCGACGGACCCCGTGTAGGAGCCCCATATTCACACTTCTCACGTGCCCAAGGGGTTGTCGCCTCAAGTGCTCTCCCTATGAGAGAAGCACCGGGCCCTATGGAGTGGGCACCAGGGGTTGTCAGGATATGGTTTTTGGGCCGTAGGAGGATACGGATATGCGCTGATCCTTTGTATCTGATTATGGATAGCTCCCTCAGCTGAGATCCGGATACGGATATCTGCGTCCGAAACCGGATATATGAGCAGATTACATCCGTATCCGGATACGATTTTGGATTCGAATATAATCCCGCAGGTCTCACAGAAAGCTCAATTACAGCCCAAGAAGAACGCCATCCCGCCGTTATTCGAGTGCTAAACGGACGTCAAGTGCGACTTGAAATTCGAAATTGATTTCAACCGCCCAACGGGCGCCGTCGCGCCGGTTCCCCGCCGTTTGCGTAAACGGACGTCAGGAGAACCGTTCGAAATCTCGTGTCACACTCTGACAACAACGCAATCGGGTCGAGTCGCGTAGTTGAACGGTTTTACCCGGGTCGAGCTGGATCGCCGCTTGTCGCTGCCAAATGTTCGGACATTTTTCCCCGATTTTCGGCACGCAAAAAGAGAGGACGACAGCGTTCAAGCAGAATTCGTCATATGCAGGAACCCGCATAACCATATACATCCCTGTATCCTGACTCTCATATCTGGGATACGAATCCGATAAAATCTCGCACTTTCTGTCGGTCAGGATAGATACATCCTCTCGTCCTGTTCACATAGTGCATTCTGGATATGCGTCCCAGGCGCGTATCCGAAGTGGATACGGGTATAATGCACGGATGTAATCCTCGCGGATAAATTCATGACAACCCCTGGTGGGCACTCGGGCTCCATCAAGGCCACGGAGCACCGGTTAGAGTTTAAGCCGGGCTCCAAGCCCGTCCGGCTCAACCTCTATCGGATGGGTCCCCGAACTAGGGAACTCGTCAAGGCCCAAGTCGACCGAATGCTCAAGCTTGAAATCATCGAGTCCAGCCAGAGTGAATGGGCTAGCCTGGTGGTGCTCATCCCGAGACTCGACGGTAGTCCCCGGTTCTGCATTGACTATCGGCAGTTGAACGAATGCACAGAACGCGACTCGTATCCTTTACCCCGGATGGACGACTGTCTCCACTCCGTAGGGGATGCCCAGTTCTTCTCCACGTTTCACTGCAACGCAGGGTACTTGCAGATCCCCTCAGCCGAGGAGGATAGTCCCAAGACGGCGTTCACATGCCACTGTGGGACGTACGAGTATACCCGTTTTCCCTTTGGCCTGTGCAATGCCCCTGCCAATTTCCAGCGGGCGATTGACATGATCCTGTCTGGAGTCAAGTGGCAGAATGTGCTCGTCTACTTAGACGACTTCATCGTCTTCTCAGCCGATGCAGAGTCTCACCTGTCCCACTTGTACACGGTCCTCAACCTACTCGGGAAGCATGGGGTCACCCTCAACGCGCAGAAGTGCCACCTCTTCAGTGAAATGGTGGAATATTTCGGCCATGTAGTGCGGCCAAAACGCTTGAGCGTGAACGAGAAGAACCTTCAGGCCATCAAGAAGGCCGTCTTCCCCAAGACCCAAACCCAACTGCAGAGTTTTTTGGGCACGTGCAATGTCTACCGCAGGTTCACGGTAGACTTTGCTAAGACTGCAAAGCCGCTGAATGACCTGAACAGCGTGAAGATTCCGAAGCGGTTGAGTCCCCCTACCTCGGAGCAACAGGCCGCGTTCGACAAACTACGCGAACAGCTATGCCGCCTGCCCATCCTTGCGATACCGCGCAAGGAGGGGAAGTACATCATCGATGTAGACGCTAGCTACGATCAGCTGGGGTGCTGCATACTACAGCAGCAACCCGATGACAATTACCTGCCGGTCGGTTACTTCAGTAAGGGCCTTCTTCCGGCAGAGAAGAACTACACCGTCACCGAGATTGAGGGACTCGGTGTGGTGTGTGCTGTCAGCTTATCAAGACAGTACAACGAAGGCACCAAGTTCCTCATCCGGTGTGACCATAAGGCACTGAAGTGGATACCAACCACGGCGGCTTGCACCAACAATCGACTCAATCGTTGGCGCATCCTCCTCTCGGAGTTCGACCATGATGTGGATTACAAGCCCGGCCCCCAACACGCGGTGGCCGACGCGCTGTCCCGCCTCCCGACTGAGGGGCTGGACACGGTACAAATCTCCCAGGAGATCCACACAGTTGGGGTGACCACGCGGTTGGTGGCAGTTCTCGGCCCCCGGCTCCCAGAGAACAGGGACACCGCCCGCATACCCCTGGGTGAACTAGCCCAGAAGCAGGCAGACGATGAGTTCTTCCAGGAGGTCAAGCAGATACTTCATACATCCGAACCCACCCGCTTCTGCCAGAATGCGGATGGGATGCTCTGCCGAGGGGGTCATCGGGCCGGCTCCCAGTAGTTGGTGATACCCCGGTCCCTAGTCAAGGAATTGGTGCTGGCGGACCACGCGTCGCCCTTAGCGGCACATCCCAGTGGTTCCCGGATGTACCGGACCCTGAGGGACCATTCCTATTGGCCCTCACTGGCCGCTGACGTCTTCGGTTGGGTCGCGGCGTGCCCTACCTGTGCGAAGACCCGTCTCATGGGTACGCAAAGTACCGCACGCATGCGATTGTTCCCCGCTACGGAACCTCTCGCGGCCTTGGCCATTGACCTACTGGGCCCATTACCACGGACCTCCGAAGGATTTGAGTATATCCTAGTCATTTGTGACCGTTTCACGAAGTTCACGCGGGCCGTCCCGCTGAAGGACATCTCGACTCTGGATGTCCTCAGTGCCTTCCTGGACACTTGGGTTGCAAGTTATGGGATCCCCGATTCAGTGCAATCGGACAACGGACAACCATTCGCCGCCGTACTCTGGCAAGGCGTGCTCATGGCTCTAGGTATTGACACCAACTATGCCACGCCTTACCACTTTCAAAATAATGGGAAAGTCGAACAGTTTATTAAGAATTGAGTTAGACAACTACGACACTACGTAAGTGACCAAGTAGTTACGTTGTACAGGTACTTAAGCCTAGATGTTACGGCATATAACTCCCAAGTTCATGGTAGTACCGGGAAAGACCCATTTGCGTTCGTACGACCACGACGGTTTGCTCCGGTTGCGATCGAACGACTTGCAGCGGGCACAGACACCGGGGAAATAGTAACCCCCGGGCGGGCAAAGGAGAACTTCTGCGAGGGACTTGACGCCATGATACCCCTAGTACCGGGTACCATGGAAAAGGCCCAAGCCCGTTACAAGCGAGCCTTCGAGAAGCGCGTACAGGCCCGACGCGAAGCCCTCTGAGTTGGAGACTGGGTGTTCGTTATGTCACACGAAAAAAATCCAGGAAGGTAAACTTGTCTTCCAGACTCTGGGACCATACCAGATTCTGAAGACGGACGGGCGTCGGCTCACCATCGAAAGTGACGATTGTATACGCACCATAAATGGGAACCACGCCACCCGGGCCCCAGAACCACCAGAGGGGGACCCTGCCTGGGCGCGGGCCCTGGCCGTATGACAGGTCCCCTCCCTTTCCTTATCGGCCAGTAAACCGAATGAGGCTGTCTTAGACCACTTTGTCGTACAGGGTTACGACGAACATGAGCGACTCATGCTCAAGGTTCGATGGTTCGGGTACGGACCCCGGGAGGACTCCTGACACTATGCTGAGGACCGCCCGACTGAGAAGGTTTGCAAACAATGCATGTAACACCGACACACGGTGCGACGAGGGGTATAAAACAACTAGTCTCTAGTACAGGGTACCCCCACACACCGCCAACCAAGGGAACAACCCACCTCCCAACTCCGGGGCCCTCCACGCAAGAACAAACAATGGACCGTCCCCTCGCAACGAAAGGGGGTCGGCAGTTTCAACTAGGGACAGACAGGGCGGGGGCGGGGCCCACCAGACTCGGCGTTCCTGCCCCTCTCGCACGGACACGGACCGCTAACCCCGGTCCGGCGACGGCGGGATGTCATCGCGGGAATACCCCCCGTAAGGGCCACGGACGGGACGGTCGAACGGGTATTCATGGGCCGGCCCCCGGCCTCTGGGGACCGGTCCCCACGTGGTGCGCGGGGCACCACTCGGCCCCGCCTCGGCTGAGGAGTACCCCCCGGCGTAGGGGGCGCGTCCCGCCGCCGCGGTGCCCTCGGCGGAGTAGGAGTAGCCGCCCCCGTTGTAGGGTGAGGCGGTTGTGGCAGGCTCCCCGGCGTACGGGGCTCGAGTGGAGCCCCCGCTGGGCGCGGTCGCTGCGGACCCCGGCGTCACCCGTTGGCCGTGACCCTCCAACCGAGAGGCCATCTGGTACCCGATGGCATCGGGGGTTGTACCCACCAAGAACTGCTTGGTCGTCGCCGAGAGGGGCGCCGGGGATTTCCGTAGTACGTTCGCAGCGCCCCAGGTGACCCAAGCCAGGGTGTCCACCAGGAAGGAGGCAATGGCCTCCCCGTGGGCCGCCCGAAGCGTCCCCGCCGCACACGGGTAGGTGGTCGCCAAGGCGCGCGCACACTGGGAAGTGATATACCCCCAGCTGAGGCTCTGACCCTCCCCCAGAGCTGGATTTTACGGCACCCCGGGCGGGGCAAACGTCGGCCGGGCCGCCGATCCCACGAAGGACGGTTCGCCCGGGTGGTCCGCCGGACGGCGCCCCCACGAGCAGGGGGGCGCTCGGCCGCACGACGGGTACGCTTGAGCTGGTGCGGGGATACTGCCCCCGCGGCGCCTCATCCCGAAAAGGCGGGGCCGAGGTCGCCGTCAACCCCGCAGTGTAGGGACAGGACGTGTCGCTCAGGCCCTCATGGAGGCCAATACGACAATCCACGAGGCGTTTTTGACAGTGCACAAACGCCCGGGCCGCCTCGTTGTCCTCCCCGACAACTCTGCGGGTCAGGTACGGACCGGCGGCCGCCTAGTCCAGCGACTGGTGGAGGTCCACCAACTCGCTGAGGTACGCTTGCGCCTCCGGGTCCGCCCCCTCTGCCAAGTTGGCGAGGTGAAGCCCGACGAGGTGGTCCACCAACCCGGCGGGCAGGTGCCACAGGTACCCCTTAGTATGGACGGAGGCATACCATACCCCCACTATCTCCAGCACCCACTGGGTGGCTAGGATGGCGGCCGCCGGGGTGAAATCCACCCAATGAAGCGCCGTGTCGAAGTAGGCCACGACGCGAGGCACCCTCGCGGGAAAGCCGTGAGTACCTCCAACGCGGACCACCACGTCGGCGTCGGGACGTAGTAGTCCCGACGCGCCGAGACGTGGATCTGGGTGCTCTCGACTTGAGCAGCACTCACCAGAATACCCGACGCCTTCCGCGCACGGCGCTCTGGGCGGGGGTCCTGGTGGTGGAAGTGGGGGTCCCTCTCCCCCAAGTACGGGGGGGAGCAGCACGCCCACTCCCACGCGAAGACGGGCGGGATGTCGTCCGCCGTCACCCCGTCCATCACGTTGGTCAGGCGCAAAGCCACGCGCTCCACCCACGGCTCGTTCGCCGACTCTAGTAAGGCGGGGAGGTCCGCAGTCACCCCGGCAGGTAGTTCGTACTGCGCTGGGTGACGCGTCAGCCACCGCTTCCATGCCGGGCCCTGCTTCGGCACCGGGATGGCCTCGTACTGGACCCGCAGGCGACACTCCCCCAACCGAATGGGGGCGTGTGGGGGCGTCCACTGGACCGGCCCCCCCGACTCCACCCCCGCGGGATCGGCCTTCTCCACTGCCGGGGGGCGCCCCCGACGCAGATCCGGAGGTGTGGAGTCTTGCTCCGTGAAGTCCTTCCCACCGGCGGCCGGTGGCGCCGCGGCCGCCGCCACCACCGCCGGTGGAGTCCCAGGCCGGCTCGGCGGCAGCGGCGCTCGGGCGGCCGCCGTGGTGGTCGCTGCCGCGTCGTCGTCGGCCGAGCGTCCCGCCGCACTTGACGCGCGGGACGCCGTCGAAAAGACCGCTGTTGACTTGGACCGACGCGGGGCCAGCGGCGGTTGCGTCGCCTGACTCCCCGCCGCCGAGGACGCCCGGCTCGGGGTCGCTCAGCCAGCCGGGAGCGACCGACGAACCGCATTCCTGCTGGAAGTCGCCGAGGCTGCGCCACTTGACTTGGTGGTGCCCGTCGGCGTCCCAGGCGTCGTCGCGGCCGCCACGCCCGCCCGGGGGGTGGCCGTTGTCGAGCCCCGTGACTTGGCGGCGCCTACACTGGCGGGCGCCCCGCTGGTCCGAGCGGTTGCTGTCGCCGGGCCGCCCGACTTGGTCGCTGTGAAGTGTACTTCTGCAGTCCCCCAGGGACAACTAGCCATTGCGTTTGTCGTAAGTCGGTGTATTTGTCTGGTGAGACTGCATGTACTTGTTTGTAGATCTCTCGGCGGGGACCCATTAGGGGTTGAGCTCCGGGGGAGATTTGTGTGGGGAGCGGCGTTTTGAGTGTGAGGCTGTGGGCGCCCTCCG
>ENA-ORXR01003422-ORXR01003422.1-marine-metagenome-genome-assembly--contig:-NODE-3422-length-14232-cov-18.214271_pt1 | contig 14232 bp, 16 predicted proteins | sample MGYA00237866_ERZ511479 | MGnify/ENA metagenome assembly ERZ511479 | reverse complement strand
TTCGGGGGCCCGCCCCCCCCCCCCCCCTCCCTGCGGGGAAAGCGACAGCCGCCGTCGTCGCCGCCGCCGCCGCCGCCCCCACCACACCGCCCGACGGTGTTTGGCGCCCCGGGCCACGGCCCCGTGGCACCGGCAGCGGGGTTTTGGCGGGAAGGCGCGGGCGGGGCTCCCTCCCGCGCCACGCGCCGCGGCCGGCGGCAATGACAATGGCCGCGTCGGCCGTCGGGACTTGACGCCGCTGGCCCGTCGACGCTTGGAATTTGGCGTGCGGCGCGCGGCACGGCGCGGGGCGGCGGCCGCCCTCGCGACGCACGCACGGCGGGGCGGCGGTGGCACACGCTGGCCCCCGCTGGAAAAGATCCGTGGAGATTCGCCATCGTCTGACCTGACAGCCGCCGCCCCCCGCACCTGCCGCGGTGCTGCTGCAGACGCTGTCATCCACCGCCGCTGCCACCCCGACCGCTGCTGCGGGGGGGGTGGGGCCCCACACGCCAAGTCATGTGGACGGCGGAAGGCGCCGCGTGCAGCGGGCCGTGCAAGCGCCGCCCATCCCGCGGGGCTGCAAAAAACGGGGCGCCGCGCGTGGGCGTGACTGGCCACGCCGCGGCTGCCGCCTGGCACCCCCGCGCGCCACCACGGGCAGCGGTCGGGGGTCCCGTCCTCGCTGCCCCCCGCCGCCGCCGCGCCGCGCGTGCGTGGCGTGGCCGACACACGCCGTGATCTGGACGCCGGCGGCGGCCGCGGGCGTGGGGCGCTGCCGCGGCGGCACCACGTGGTGCCGGCGCGGCGGTGCCACACGCCCGCGGCACGGACCGAGGGGGTGGGGGGGGGGGGGGGGGGGGGGGGGGGGGGGGGTGTGTGCGGCGGGGACGGCCGCCACGCCGGGTCGCCCCGCGGCCACCGCCGCTGACGGTGCCGCCGCCCCCACCGCGGCGGCCGACGGGGCGGACGTGCGGCCGCCGCGTTACAGGGCGTCTGGCGGGCGGCGCCGCCGGCACACGCGGGGCCGGTGTGGGTGTGGGGTGCGCGGCGGCGCGCCCCGGGGGAGGCGCCGCGTCACGCCTCGACGCTGCGCCGCCGCGGCAGCGTGCCACGCCGGCGACCGCGGGCGCGCGTGGGACGCGGACAGACCCCGCGGCGGGCGGCGGGGGGGGCATCGTCGTCTTTAACGCCCGGCCCGGCGGCGGTCGGTGCGGGTGCCCGCCCGCCGTGCACCACCCACCCACGCGGCCGCCGTCCACCACCCGACCGCCGGCACGGGCAGAGGCGGTGGTCCCTCCCCCGCCCCCGCCCGCCCTACTTGACCGCTCGGCGGGACCACGCGAGGCGGCCGGCGCACCCACCCGTTCCGTCCGCCGCCGGCCTGCCGCGTCGCCGCAACGACGCCGCCGCCGCCGTGCCATCCACGCCCGTCGCGGCCGTCACGCCGCCTCCTTCCCCACCACCCCGCCGGCGACACGCGCTCCACCGACGCGGGGCGCTCTTTCCTCCCCCACCTTCCCCACCTCCCCCGCCGCTACGCTGTTGTTTGTAGTGGTGGTTGCGGTACACATGGCGTCGCTGGAGGTCTTGGGATCGGTTGGCCACGCGCTGTCTGCTTTTAGTTACGGCCGCGGCACGGCCACGTGCTGCGCCGCAGAGATGGCGGTGCACGCGTGTGAGCGCGTGTCGCAGTGGACGCGCGGGGAGCTTGTCTATTTTCTTATGGCTGCCCCCGCCAACGGGCGGAGCGCCGTGCTGCTGTACGGGGGGCAGCATGCGCAACAGTGCAATAGCCCGGAGCAGAACAACACTGCTACCGGGATGCGTCTCATCATGGGCAGTCTGCGCGCCGCGGCTCCGCCTACTACTCTCACGACAACCCCGCCGTGGGTCCCATCGCCCCCCCCCCCCTTGACTCGACGCTCTCCCTCTGCTCCTCGCGGTGTCTCAGCGGAGGGCAGCAGACGTTCTGGTGCATCACCTAGATCGACACCTCCCGACGAATTCGACCAGCTTTACGACGCGAGAGCCCAACCAGCCTCAACTGCGTCGGCCGCACGTCGTCAGGCTCCGCGCGGCTCACTACCTCGGCGGGCTGTGCCTTTCGGCCTGACCAACAGGCCGATGGCGCCCTTCCCCGGCCTCCTCTCCTTTGCACCCTTGTTGGGGCCAAGCTTTGTCGACGGCAAGGAGGACTTTGTGGTCACCACTGAGAACACAGTCACTGTGTCGGTACAGCTGACCCTGTCCCTTCTCGGGCTGCCGCGCGAGCGCTTTTCCAACAACCGGTCGCTCTCCAAGCACTTCCTGGAGCTCGCCCGCGTCGCTGTCAATGACTTCTTGATGCAGCTGCCGTCTCGCCGCCGCACTTCGGCGCAGGCGACCAAGTATCCGTCGATGACCCCCGTCGCGGTGACCAAGGTCGCCATCAAGTACGCCGACATGGACACCGTCCACATGGTCATCGCTCCTGTGCTAACGAACACGGGGGAAGTAGACCCCATCGCGTTCCTCGGACTGTTATGTTACATGGTGCATATCCAGGAAGCTGCGTTCATGTGGCTGGTAGAGGAGGTCTGTAGCGGCGCCCAGCTGCCTCTGACTCGCAAGGCGAGAAGGTCTACTGCCGCGGCGGCTGCCGGAAGCGCGGGGGCGACCGACAGTACATCACATCCAGGTGATGCGGCGGCTGCCGCTGGCACAGGAGCCGGTGCTGGGCTTGGAGGTGCTCCAGGGGCAGATCCCGATGGCAGGGCAGCGGTCGGCAATGGTGCGATAAATGTTTTCAATGCGGCTGCTATTTCCAATGCGGCAGCCGTTGGGAACATCTTGGCGTCTAGCGCCCGGGCGACTGGCCCCGACACAGCAGCGGCCAACTATGCGACCGCGGCCGGTATCAACACGTCTGCGGGGAACGAAGATGGTGCCGACACAGCCTTGATGGTGCGTTGAGGCGTGGAGGCCGGTGGTGCCGCGGCCGCGAGGGGCGGAGGGGCGACGCCGAGTGTTGGCGCGTTGGCGCCTACTTCCGCTGACTTGGAAACAGCGTAGCTTGTCCGACAGGAAAGCCAGCGTCGTGGAGGTCCGCTGCCGTCCTTACCTCCGAACCCGGAGCGGTGGTCACTTATCATTGACAATATTGTGGTTGGCTCTGGCGTGTTGCTTCCGGTGCGATCGCACTGTGGCCGGGATCTCTTGGCCAGCCAAATCATCGTCGCTTGTCAAGTCACTGTGCTGGAAGATCACAAGGAGGACGCAGTCGGTTTTACAGTGGTCCCCGGTAGCGGCCAAGGGACAGCCCCGTTGGCGATCGGCACTGCTGCGATCAGTGGCTGTGAATTTCTTTGGAAAGCACGCTGTGTCGGGTAAGTGTGAGTTTAACCACCCGGGGGGGGGGGGGGGGGGGGGTGCATTTCTCTTGTGAGCTTTGCTGACCATAGGTCTTTCTGTACTCACTATGCCGTTGTATCCACCTCTGACTCGCTCTTCTTCGGATCATTAACTCTACAGCCCACGCTTGAAGATATGGGACATGCAAACCAGCACGCACTCGTTCATACCATGCCAGAGCATTGGCACTCGTCGTGACGTGCTCCCTCGTCAGCCCACTCACGCGCAAAGAGGCAAGCAAAACGGCCCCAGACAAGGCAGCGTACACTAGCCCGTCCAATGTCCACCGCGTGCACGAAAAATCAACAGCCTCCTTGCGGATGGTCATGCCCTGAGATCGGGACACCGTGACCGCCCACGACAGCGCAATTGGGATTTTTCAACGGCACACGAGCTTGCGCTCTTCCGCATCCATCACAGAAAACTATTGGTTCGTGCTTTTGGTTTACGTGTGTCCAACGACCCACGCCGGAGTGCACACAGCCCTCGGTGTCAGGATCGGTGCGGCGTCGAGGGCGCGAAAGGTGGCGACGGGGGGGTCTCCGATGCACCTCCGGGGAGATGGGCACGCTCTTTTTCGACGGTCAATATGGGGCGGGGAAGGGCGTTGTCAACACATGTCGGCAAACATAGTGGCGGATAAAGGTGGCCAGCTCATGTCTGCTGCCCTGTGGGCTGCGTTTTGAAACGGTCTCACCTGTGTTGCATTGACTCTTGTGATGAGGTGCTGGTTTTTCGGAATGGGAGACCAACCAAAGACCTCTGCCAACCGTGTCGCTGCCAGAAAGGTGTAGTGGCAGCGTCCTCTTTGAAGATCAATGTGCTGTTCCTCGGGGTGCCTACCAGAGCACTACAGAGCGTGTCTGGACTTTTACTGTAACGTCATTGTACTCAGCACCATCAAAAGGTGGAGAAAGAACTGGGACACGGCTGCATAATGCCGACGTGTCAAGGCAAGACGTGTTCGCGTGTGTATCGCTTCCTTTCAGATTTCTCTTCCATAGGCCCCGCATCGGTAAAGACGGGGGATACACACGACACTCGCGAAAGAAACATAGAAACCTCCAATTTGTTTCTCTATCGCCTCCCGGCTTGTTCACGGCACTGTGCACCATGACGTGGGAGGTCGAGCAAACACGCAGTTGCATCACTTACTTCTGTGCCTCACAACATGGTGACGGTGGGCGGCGCCAGCTGGAACTTCAATAGGAAGGAAAGTGCCACGCCACTTCTGCATACCACTGGAAGGGGCTGATGTTACTTCGGGAGAGAGCACGACGGGCGATGGAGACTCCTCTAGTGGCAGAGTGCCTCTCGTATTCACGCGCAAACAACACGGTCACGCACTCCTATTTATTCTTCAGCCTCATTACCTTGCCCGCACCCGCATGCACACGGCACCCTCGAAAAGTAGAAGGTTGAAAAAGTCGAATGCCTCCGGGAGAGCTGCGGTTGTTTGGTCCCGTGCAGCGGCGCGGATGTTGTGCACCAACATGCGGTAAGAGAGAATACTTGTGTACTCCACCTGGCCGGTCGCCGCTAGCACGCGCTTCAGTGCCTTGATGGCGCGGTTGCGCTGCTCGTGTGCGACGGTGTTGACGTGCTTGAGCCCGGTGAAGGATGGGGGCGCAAAGAACTTACTAAATACATGGTTGACGATGTGAAAGGCATCACTCACCACCGTCGATATCGCCAGCAGCCAGGGAAGCTTCCCCAGCGCCGACCGCACCGCCCCGCAACCAAAGTTGTAGACAATGAACCACGGAAAGATGGCAAAGCGTGTTATGCTGGCATCGAGCAGCGCCGGGGGCCCCTCGCGCTATTCCAGTACGGTAAACCCCAGAACCTTGAAGTGGCAGCATGCGCAGCAGACAATGAAGGCCCCCTGCGAGAACGACTTGCGTGCGTCCTGATAGTTCCTGGAGCACAAGCCCATCTCGGCCTTCTCCATCCTCTCAAAAGCTGAAGCGCGACACTGCGCTCGCCCGGGAAACCACATCCCTGTCAACAGGGGGTCGTCACTTGCGTCAGGAAAGATAGACAAAAAGAATTCCCGCAGCTCCTCCCTCGCCGCCCCGGCGGCGCTTCACCGCACCCTGAACTCCGCCGCCTAGTCCGGCACGAGGGGACGCTCAGAATGGTAAGCAGTCTAGCAGTCGACCATCTTGTCCACACAGCACGCAGTGGCGAGCCCAATGCCAACCTCATCGGCCTCCATCCTCCGAAAGGCGATTAGAAAGGCAACGCCCATGCGCAGAGACATAAGAAGCTGGACCAGGTCCCTCGACAGGTTCTCCGGATAGGAGTCGCTAGTCGGCCCGGCTTTGACGGCCTCGGTCAGCACGACAGGCAAATCTACGACCATGCTCTCTGATAGTAGTAGCTCCGCAAGTCCACAGAGTCCCGACACGTGGTCCGCGTGAAATGCCGACACGACCCGGTCCGATGCCACCGCGACGCAAAACGAGACAACATCGTGCGCGGGGGTTCTCCCCTAAGCTCGCACAACCGGCACGATCTCTTAAAAAGAAGACGTCTGCTGTGGTCTGCGCCCAACATCAGCAGCTGCAGCCGCAGCCGCGGCTGCCGCAGGATCTGGAGCAGGTGCCCCGCCGACTCATACAATTTGTCCATTTTCAGCCGCAGGTCCTGCGTCAGCCACCCCCGCCGCATCTGCTACCCCACCCGGGGCGGCGACAGCAGATGCCGCAGCGGCTGCTGCCGCTGCTGTGGAAGCCCTTGCGACGGGCGGTTCCGCTGGTGCCTTAGGCCGCATACCGACTGGGCGCGCCGCCAGCCACACGGTGATATGAGCGGAGATTTTCCGCTCTAGCGAACTGGCCGGTAGCGGTCGGATATTGGTCCGCGCAGCTGCGATAAACCTTTTCATGGCGCCCAACACCCCCCTGACAAGCTCCGTGCACGCAGCATCCAGGTCGCAAACGGTGGACAGGAGCGCGTTAAGGGCGTCCGAGCCAGCCTTTTGGTCGGATGGGAAGGTGTCCTTGAAGGACTGTGGCAGAGCGCCAGGGAGGAGCACCGCAAGCGCAAGCGCAGCTACCTTACGCTGCTCCACTCCGACAGAGACGGTCGCGCGTGGATCGGTGAGCGCCAGCAGCATGTAAGGCCGGACCCACTCGCTACCTATCAAGCTGGCGCAGGTGAGTAGGCTGGCGTCCGTGTTGCACTTTTCGGAGTAGGTCGTGTAGCGCGGTGCTAGCAGCCGCCGGAGGTAGCCCAACCAGATGCCATCCGCTGAGACCAAGTCTATCTGGTCGCCGTTGCAGCACGTGCTACATAAAAAGGGCCAAGCAGGCACCTCCATGCCCATCAAGCGGAGCCCAACAGAGAGAGGGAGGGCCACTGTAGGACGGCCACGACCGGAGGCGGTCGACGACCGCACGCTCGCCCGCCGCCGCTGCTGCGCCGAAAGCCACCATGTGCGAAAAGTCTGGGAGAACGGACTGCCCTCGACCGCGACCTGGGACGCAAAATGCCGCACCAGCATCACCGAAGCGGCTGTGCCAGGGGACAGGATCACGAGCCTCTCATTTAGCCCCTGGGCGCACACCCACATGCCGCAGTCTTCGCAGCTGCAGTTGTATGCGTCTAACTGCATCTGCCCCATGCACATCATGGAGAGCACGGTGCCCGTAGACGGATCGGCCGCCGCCTCCCCGCGTGGTGTGCCGCACTTGGGGCACTCTGCGGGAGCGGGAAAAATGTACACTTTGTCCTCGCGGGCGGCGTCCATAAGGGCTGTGTCCACCTGCACGCTCTTGTCACAATCGAACTCGGAGAGCTTCAAGCGGGAGATCGCCTTCTTCATCGAGGAATCGGTGCCTTGGGTGTTGCCAGAGGCCACGTCGCTTTGACGAAGGTGACAGGTGTGCAACACGTGTAAACATACACAGGTCTTTTTTCGGCTGGTGTCGCAATAGCAGCACGAGGTCGACGTTCTCGCGCACTTGACAGGCGCCGGCACCCGCCAGCGTCCATCACCTGCCACGAAGACCGCAATAGGGAGACCACCAGTGGCAAACACCTCAGCCTCGGCGTCCTCAAAGTCATCAGCCCTCTTGTTGGCCGTCCTGCTGCTTGCACGACAGGTGACTGATCGACCACGATGATCACTGTGCGCTTGAGCCCGACAAACAGTGGCACCCGCTCTCGTTTCCGCAGCGGCTGTAGTGCTTGGCTGTGTGGCTCCCACATCCAATCCGCTCTCCCGTGATACAAAGCTCCTCGTCCTCTTGCTGTCACTGTCGCCGATCAGCGCACCGACACTGGTCAGGGAGTCCGCAAAGAGTTTGGCATGGTAGCAGTCCCGATCGACCGCGGTCGGGGAGGACATGTCGAGAGTGGCCTCCTGGGCGGTGCTGCCGCGGCACGAGCACTGCACGTCCCCCCGTGGGGCGACCCACCAAGCCAAAAGCTCCTCCTCATGGAACTCGTGCTGGTCCGCGTTCGAGATCCGCGCAACCGCGCCAAACAGGGCCTCCAGAGGCCACACCTGGCCACGGTAGGGCGTCGAGACGGTCGTCTCAATGAAGGACCGCAGCGCCGCCGCGCCGCCGCGGTCCTCTTCCGGGATGTCAAACTCCTCTAGTCACTCCGTGATGCCCATGACAGGAAACAGGGGTAGAGGCCATATGCGGAGACAAAGGATACGAGAGCCAAAACAGGGTTGATGGGGGTGGCGGGCAGTAGGTTGCATGCAGGATATGCAGATTGGTGCAAGCGGCGTACAACGGTCCATTATAGCGTGCGTCATCGTGCTCGGCGGGGGGAGCCGCGGAGATCGGTAGCGGTGCAGACACAAGCAGCAGCCATCAAGTCACAGGGAGAAAAATGAAACAGTGGATATGGCTGTCAGACGTGATGAAAAGAAGCGACGGTGCATGGCACCAGGTAGGAGTGACTGCGCAGCACAGGGCGCGAGAAAAGTCACATCGGCGGTACCCCGAGCGATGCCAGAAAAACGATTGGCGGCACGCCAGTGGAAGTGCGCACGATGAGACGGCATACAAAAACACTCAGAATGTGGAGAACGTACCTGCAGGGCAGCGGGGGAGCGGTAGGCTCCAGCAAGCGGATGAGCCACGTTGACGCATCCGTCCAGTAGCGAAAAGCGATAGTGCACGGAAGGAGCCCCAGCCAGTGCGTAACCGTGAAAGAGAACGGTGAGGACGGGAAAAGGCACTACACCCAATGAACGGAGGGGGGGGGGGAGCGTGCCTGCAGGGTTGGTGGCCGTGTCGGCGGCGGGGGGGACGCCCCAGCCCGTCGACCACCTGACTAGTGCACTGCCACCCGCGGCGTGGGCGCGCGCGCGCGCGCGGCGCCACTCCGAGCTGGGCGCCCCCCCGCAGCGGTGGCGCCGCAGGCCGGGCGACGGCCCCGCCGTCGGCGCGCGCGTCGCCTCCGACGTCAGGGGCGGCCGCCGCCGCCACCGGCCGGCCGGTGCGCGCGCGGCGGCGGTGGCGTGAGGCCGCGTCGGCGGTCGGGCAGCGGGCGGGCGGGCGGACCCGGCAGAGGCACCGTTGCGCGGGCCCGCGCACGCTTGCGGCGTGAGGGTGCCAACGCGCTCCGTCTGGCGGGGCCGACGCGCACCCCTCCGCACACCCGCCGTGGCCGGTGCAGCGGTGCGCTTTTTTCCAACCAGCTGGACGTTGGTGGGAGGCATCCCCCCCCCCCGCGGGCGGCCGCCTGTAGACGACGTCGGTTGCGGCGTGACGGCGAGCGGGTCCCGTGGACGGGGCCGAAGTGTGGGCGGGGACACCGCGCTTCACGTGAGCTGCTCACGGCGTGAGCGAGCAGCGGGGAAGTGACCTGGCCGACCCGATATCGTGGTTGCTCGCCAGCACGGCGAGTGCTTGCACCCACACAGGAGCCAAGAGGTTTAACAACACGCCCGCATGTCACTCGCGTTTTACCAACACCCCGAAAAGAATCAAGGGCGCAGCGCGGCCGCGGCCCCACGCTACCACCCCTTTGGTGGACATGGGATCACGTGGCACTCCTTGACCACCAGCGTCTTTGGGCACTTTTTCTCGATGGTCACCTCCACCAGCCGGCGGCACTGCCCGTTGGGCGCGGCCTGCACCGGCGCCGCGCGCCCAAACGACAGGCGCGATGCGACACAGGCGCGATGCGACACAGCCGAGCACCAGGTGCTGCGCCGTCTCGAGGCACGGCATGTGGGTGACGACGAGCCGCGGCGCGGTGCACGCCTTGCACACCGCCGGCGGTACGGCGGGCACGACCGCGACCGTCGGCGCGGCGGTCGGCGCGGCGGTGGCCGAAGCCACGGGCACGGGCGTCGCCGACGCCGCTGGCGCGGCAGTCGGCGCGGCGGCGACGCGCCGCCGTCGGCGTGGGGACGGCCGAAGGCTTTGGGGCAGCCGACGTGTCGGGGAGGGCAAGGACGGGAGGCGCCGTATTGGTGGGCATGACCGTGGCTGGCACCTCCGACTTGTCTGGGAAGACAAAGGCAGCGTCGTTTGACGCGTCTGGGAGGATAATGATGGGGGCGTCCGACTCGGCCGGCAGCACGACGACGGGCAGGCCGTGGCCGCCCGCCCCGCCATGCTCGCCCATCCCGCCGTGCGCGCCCGCTCCGCCGTGCGCGCCTGCCCCGCCGTGCGCGCCTGCCCCGCCGTGCACGCTCGCCCCGCCGTGTGCACCGTGGCCGGAAATTACCTAGAGTACAGTGGTCTTGGAGTGGTGCGCGGTCGCCGGCGCCGGCGCGGCGGCGCCAAAAATGGCGCGGGAGACGGTGCCCGACGCGGCCGCGAAGTGGGTGGCGGTGGCCTTTACGGCGACCGCCGTGACGGCCACCACGCAGGCGAGGCGTGCCTTGGCAGCGGGGAGTGGGGAAGGTGGGGGCAAGGGGGGAAATACGGGCGGGGGGGGTGGGGGGGTCGGAAAACGGGAGCACGAGGAGGTCTGCGCGCGGCTGCAATTGTGGTGCGTGTGCGTGCTTTGGATGGTAAGTGCAGAGGGATGGGGGCCGCCACCGCCGTCGAAGTCTTGTAGCTCAACGGCGACGGTGGTGGCAGTGGAGGCGGGTGCGGCGCACGCCCCCGGAGGCGCCTCTGTTGCTGCCGCCGCCGTGGGCCGTCGCCGCTGGCCGCCGCCGCCACCGCCGCCACCGCCGCCAGCGAGTGCCACCTGGCCCCTAAGTCGTCGCGTAGAATGCCGTGTACACGGCAGATCGCGACTGACACTGACCATTCCAGTGGATCACATGGTGCCTCGTGCCAGCCCAGCACTGTACCATCCAGAGTATTGCGTGTTTGCTGCCTCGTTCGAGCCGAACACTGCTCAGTCCAGTTGATTGCGTGGTTACGCTTCAGAGCTCTGTCTGTAACAGCGGTTACCACGGCTACTTAACGAAAAACAACCAGGTGCCGGTCTCCCAGAGGACGCTCTGTGCTTCTTTCATGGTGCAGAAAGGAGCGGGAGCTGTCTGGTGGCAGCACTCTCCCCGCCTCTTTCCATCTTTCACATGCACGACTGAGGCATGCGTCGCCCTTCTGGGTGGAATACGATTGCACCACATTTTTTCTCGACAGTCTGCTACTGGGTGCTTTAACGCCTCCATTTTACGACCATATGCGCCGTTTTGCTCGCCCATGGTTCCTGCTTGCGTTTTCTGCCCCTGAAAGGCCACAGGGTCCAGCAAGTGCCACCACTGCAACAGCCCCCCGTACCCTTGAAATGACCAAGTAGTTGGATGCGTTGGCTTCCGAACATACTACCCTAGCAAGCCAGCACGGAAGACCGGACCTGATCACCGATAGGAACACCAGAGTACGCATTGCCCGTGGGGCCCCTCCGGAACGATCATTTTGAGCGTCCTAGGCCTTGTTGTGAAGTTACGCGCATGGTAAGACTGAAAGAACAGAGGAGCAGGTGTGATTGTAGGCGGAACCGCCCCGTCTGCCATGCGTGCGTACAGTCGACCCCGCGTGCTGCCCCGCTGGGTCAGAAGTAGGGTTGAGTCGCCTGTCGGTCAACGTTCTCTCCGCACCTGGGGCTAGTCCCCGGGCGTGAGCCTCTCTATACGCTCCGAGGCGTCCATCGTCCCGAGGATGGTTGCACGCCTGCGCCCCGCATCGCACCGCAGCATAGCCAGCTTGGCGCTGACACGGCGGCTGACTGCGAGCTGTCCTACCCGGCCCCGAAAGCCACGAAGCAGGCGCAGCTTTTAGTACCGCGTCGCGGCTCGCACGACCGAGAGGCGGCACAGTCTCGCCCCATACGGCATCGAAACGGACAGCGTCAACCACACGGTACGCTACCGGCGCCGCAATCGCCACAATTCGCAGCGCCGAAGGCTCCCAGCACCGAAGACTGCAGCGCCAGCGACGACAGACCGCAAACGGCTTGCGGTGGCAGCCGTTGTCAGAGCCCTCATAGCAGTGACAGATTGGCGGAAAGGGGAAAGCGGGATGTAGGCAGCAGCCCCTGTACCCTCCCTCTCATTTATGAGGCGTCGAAGCAATGTCCCAAGAGCTTCTGAACTGTGTGAAATTTGCAGCACTGAGTCTTTCCATGTTCGTGGAAAACAAAAAGGTTGTGTTTCACATGTGATGAAACCGCCTGACATCGCTCCCGGTCATTCGTCGTCATGTTGAACAGAGTGAGCAGTCAAGCACCACTGATGCTGTCTGGCACAACAAACCGCCTTGATGACACACGATACTGCTCGATGGCCGGCTGATTCCTACGTGACAGCACCAATGTCATGCTCGAGCGCTGTCTCGCCAGAACAGCGACTGTTAGTCACCAGGGAGCATCCTGAGCGGGGGTTCTCAGCCACTCGGATTACGCGACGAGAGTTCTTTGTTGACTTTGAAGGAACTTACAAGGCGGCACGCCTAGGCGGCACGCCTGAGCTCCGACCATTGAGCCCTCGGCATGGCCATATTTTTTGAGGGCTGACTGCCATGGTCCTCGCGGTTTTCGTGGAGAGACGTATGTGCCCTGATGCTTGAGCTCCAGGCGTCAACCTCGACGCGACCTCATTGGCAGTACAACGATGGCTTTATGACGGGTGCTTTCAGCAAAAATGGGCACTTTCGCGGCTTGGAGAAAATCTGTGTGCCTTGTGTCTTGCAGCCCTTGCATAAATGCAGACTGCGGTAGCCGACACCTGCTCATGTGACGGCTGGCGTCGTGGACCTGACATGGTGGCTTGCAACGAGTGCCTACCATTCCCCTCGTGTACCCCCAACGATATGTCTCACGCCGCGCTCACATGCGAGGGCGCTCTGCTCGATGTTGCCGCCATTGACGCCGACCTTGCTGGCAAATTGTATCGCGCCCTCCCTGTTCCTCTCCTGCCGGCTTCCCCGGCTTCCGACGCTTGCCGCGGACGGCACCATCGTCCTCTTCCTCGATACGTCTTCCCCTCGCTTGTTCTCACCCGCCACTGGTTAAGAACTCTGCTCAACGCCTCTTCCCTTGCATCAGTGTCGGCCAGCCCCCTATCCTCAAACTTTTCCGAGAGTGTCACACCTCCTTTGACCCTGCAGTGCTCGTGCTGCGTGCATCCCACTCCTCCGGTGTCGGCCACAGCCGGTCTACATCTTCTCGGCTTTGGCGTGCGCGAACAAGCAGCGGCGGTGGATGTTGTCGTCGGAGTTGTGCGCGCGGTGGCGCGAGGCGAGGGGGTGCCGCGTGACGGAGCAGCAGCAGCGGCGTTAGGGATGTTTGCTGGGGACGGGGCCCAACTGGGCGGGAGCTCGCGCGGGTCGTCATGTAGCGCAGGAGAACGTGCACCCGCGGACGACGGCCTGATCTTCTTTTCCCTTCCAGTTGACGGACGGTGCTCGACGAGCGCGGCTGCGGGTGACGAGCAGGACGGCAACGCCTCTGCCGACGCATCTGCGGATGTCGTGACGACCACGGCGGAGGATAGAGCGGCGCCAAGAATGCAAGTCGTCCATCGAGCGGCGGCGCGGAGGCTCGGGCTGCATGTAGCAACAGCGCTGGATGCTGCACCCGGTCTATGGGGTTTGCTCTTCCCTGGTTTTTGTGCAGAAAATATTCTTTGCTCAATGGCGGCGCAAGTTGTGCGAGGGGTTGTGGCCAGTGCAGGAGCAGTCGTGGCCTCCCGTTCTGAAACACATGATCATCTGATGGCCGCGGACTCCCAGGACCCGGGCGCGTTGCGCGAGCGGCTGGACGTTCTGCAGCGGCTGATGCACACACTTCTCTCTTCTTTCGGTGTGAATGGTGATTGCCAAGACGGCAGCTGTTCCGCGGCGGCGTCCTCCACCGGCTTGGCGTCATCCATTTGCCTCTCCTCCATTCACGACGCGCTGTACCGGGAGCTTATGACTTGCTCAACAGTTGAGCACATGCGCCTAGTGCTGGACACACTGCGCTCTCCGTCAGAGCGATTGCGCCTCGCAGAGCGGTACCTCTTCGACATGTTTGCCATCCCCGTAGTTCAGCATCAAGGTGCTAATGACGAGCGGTCTTCCTTGTGGCGCTTCGAGAAGTTTTCTGCGGCGAAGTGGATTCTCGCGCTGCTCCCTCGGCTGCCCGTCGTTGAGTTTCCATCAACGCACGACATTGACCTTCTCGGTCTGATGCTTGTCACGTCGTGGGCGTCTTTTATCGAGTCGGCCGTGCTGTCGCAAGCCCACGGCGAGGGAAGTGGCGAGGACATTTTCCCGGTGTCACGTGCGAGTCCCGACGTTGGAGGTCTCAGCAACCCCGGCGAGAGAATGTCGCAGCAGCAACCGTCGGTGAACAGTGCGCTTGACACCGCAAGAGGTGTGCTCGTCAAGACAATGTACGAAACACTTGCTACGCGATGTGCGGAGGGTGGTGCGTGGTCTGTTT
>ENA-ORXR01003420-ORXR01003420.1-marine-metagenome-genome-assembly--contig:-NODE-3420-length-14241-cov-10.887249_pt1 | contig 14241 bp, 11 predicted proteins | sample MGYA00237866_ERZ511479 | MGnify/ENA metagenome assembly ERZ511479 | reverse complement strand
TCACGCCCCTCTAGAGGGGTCGTTTCATGTGTGGCCCTGGGGCTCCCTGGACACCCCCCCAAGGGGGTTGTCCCACGATACCCCCCTAGGGGGGTGTTGCGTGACCGTTCACGACCCGTCCCCGGCTCATGCCGGGGGGTCGTGTCACCCCTGTCAGGGGGTTCCCGCCACACCGCCGTCTCCGTCGTCGACGTGCCCGTCCCCGCCGTGCCCGTCCCCGCCTTGTCCGTCCCATCCGTGCCCGTCCCCGCCGTGTCCGTGCCATTCGTGCCCGTCCCCGCCGTGCCCGTCCCATCCGTGCCCGACCTATCCGTGTCCGGCCTCGCCGTGTCCGCCGTCGACGTGCCCGTCGTCGACGTGCCCGTCGTCGATGTGCCCGTCGTCGACGTGCCCGTCGCCGCCTTGCCCGTCGTCGCCGTGCCCGTCGCCGCCGTGCCCGTCGTCGACGGGCCCGTCACCTCCGTGCCCGTCGTCGAAGTGCCCCTCCCCGCCGTGCTAGTCTCCGCCGTCCTCGTCGCCGCCGTGCTCTTCAGGACTGCCGCCATCAGGCAGGTGCGATCCTTGCCGCCCTCTTAACTGCCTTGCAGATCCCTGCGGCGACCATCCACGGCGTTGCGTCCTGCGCCGGCTTGCATGTTGCAAACCGCATCTTCAACGTCCCTTGAGTCTTTGGTCATCACCCCGGTCGCGACTGTTCTGCTCTCTCTTTGTCACGTCCGTATCTCGCGGCAGAATATGCATGCGCGAGAGTCGGCTGCTTTCGTTGTGTGTCTCTCGTTTGTGTCAGGTGGGGACGTTTGTCGGTACGAGAAGGAGGTTCGCTTCAAGTACGACCTGTAGCTGACTGTTTTCTGCTCCCTCATTGAGTGAACCACCAACGCTGCTTTGAGTTTCTGGCCTCAGAGTCATGTATGCAGCGGAGGTGAAGAATGCCGCTTGAGGAGGGTGTGGCCGCATCTTGAAGTCTATTGGCGTCAGCAGGACGCAACTCTATGGATGGGTGCGGGACGCCAGGGCGCAGCATGCCAAACTGCAGGCGACGACAGCGCCGATACGACTGAGACCGCGCGTGCGCAATTCGGATAAGACGGGGCAGTCGGGGAGCGACAGCACCATTTCCCAACGTCGGACAGCGAGCGACTGAAGAGGCAACGCACGTGCTTCCAGCTGCGCCGTTCGGGAGACCAAAGAGAGCCTTCCAAACGATTGCGTGTGTTTCTCCCCGGTGCGTAGTATTAATTGCTTCAAACCATGTGGGTTTGTCCCTCGCTGTCAAGACCAGAGTAAAAAGACTTTCACAACGACGACGTGCTCGGCGGCAGCCACTGAACTCCATGTGCTGGTACTACCTGCCCTCTACGCGACCCTCAAAAGCGACGGCTTCGACACTGACGAGAGTCGCAACACGCGCGTGTTGCTGATGTCAGCGGTTCCTGCCGCTGCCAGCGCGCCGTTGGCCGCCGACGCCGGGCTGGGTCGGCCGGGGGAGGTCAGCACCCCCCGGCCAAGCAGGGCGTTCGGTGCCAGGGAGCCACCGGCACCGCCCTGCCATTGTGTCGCATTGGCGGATCACTCGATTTTTGTCCTGCCGGCTGTCACACCCACGGCCCACCGCGACAGGCAATACGCCAGACGCCGTGGGCGCGCGCGCTTGGTGACCCCTGTGTCACGCTGCCGCTGGCACCGTACGCGACGGCATCTGCGACCACTCCCCCTCTCCTGCATTCACTGACCCATCCGTCGGCGACGCCGCCGTTTTTGGTCTGCGGTCGAGCACTGCTGTGGCCACGCCGAGAGCGAGCGACGGGAGCACCCTGTCCGAGTCTGGCCGCGCTGTGTTCGCCGCGCCGACGCTGACGGCGGCGTTGCTTTAGATTCCGCGAAGGACCGCACCTGTGTAATCTATCTTTTTGACTGTGTGGACGAGGCGACAAACAGTCGCGGCCGGGCAGAAAAAAGAGAGTTGGACACAGTATTCTTTTGCATATAAAAGACGCAAGAGGCACAGAGAGAGGCAGAGAAGCCAAGCGAGAGGACCGCATCTAACCCTGGGGGGTCAACAACAGCGAAGAGGGCGTCGCGCCGATCATCGCGGTTGCAACGTCACGGACGAGGTGCCACAGATTCCGGCATCACCGCCGTCTTCGTGCGCGGCGCGGTCGTCGGCCTCGCCGTTCAGGAAGCCACGGACCGGCGGCTGGCAGCCACGTCACCAACCGTCCGACACGTCGCCCCCACCGGCTCCCAGCGCATCCATACCAACCGCCCAAGCCGCCGTGAATGCACGCTGTCCGTCTCATGCGCCGTCCGTCTCACGTCGCCCACGATTCAGTGGCGCGCAAAAAACACCGCCTTGTCTGCCGCCCCGTCTTGAAGAGGGAAAACAGGAAGCAAACGAGCAAAAACAATGCGACAGGCTCTTTAAATGAGACCCGTGCAGGCACGATGCGCGTCACGTCCGTGCGCGTGGTCCGCCGTCGACAGTGATAATGAAACAGTCGCAGTGACCGGCACGCTTCAGGCTGCCCGTGCGAGTTGAGACAAGCGGCGAACAGAGAACGAAAAGAAACTTACCGGTGTGTGGACAAGGGACAAGCGTCGCAGCACATCGTGCTGCAGGGGGAGAGCCTGTGAATACCACGAAGGCGGTAAGGATGACGACGACGGCATGCACGATGGATGGTTGTGGAAGACCGCGACGCCCCCCCCCCTCCAGAACATCCCGAAACGAACCGTTGAATCCGGCACCCCTCTCCAACTACCAAGAAAGGTACCCTTTCACGAGGGCCCTCTAGGTCCAGGTCATTTTCGGGAGATCGCTCTGTCCGGCAAAAAACGTGGTCCACTTCATCAAATTTTCTCCAGGATGCGTGGATTGGGCAGGCACGTCGATCGGAAAAGACGATCTTTGCGCTGTCGCAGAAGCTCACGTCAATCCAGGGCCCCAGATTCTCAGACCCAAGCATTCAGAGGCGCCCGGGTCGCCGCAAGTGCACAATCGCACCAGTGAGTACTCGCAATGCAGAACACGTCTTGCAAGTGCACAGTCGATGATGTTCAGTCAAAGGCAACTCAGCTGCGCTGCTCGGCACCGTGCGGCTCAGCGCGCCGTACGATGCAAGGTGCGTAACCACCGCGACTGCGTTTCTGCCACTCGTGGTGTCAAAGCGGGGATACCCGCCTGACCTCGCACGCGGTCGACTGCAGTGCGCCATGCCTACGCACTTATAAAACTGCTACAAGAACGCCCGTCATCGGCATTCGCGGCGGCGACATGGACGTACGCGGCGACTACCGATCCATCAAGTGCACGCGATGCGCGTTCACGTTGGGCACAATTACCTGTGGCACTCGGACGTGGCGTCCGGCCGCTGGCTGGGAGCTCGGGCTGGTTGCGCCGACGGGTGCGCCGCAGCGGAGACCTACGTGGAGCGCCTGAGTGGGGCCGGGCCACCAGCTGGTAGGGGCAATGCCTGCGTACGGCATTTGTAGGATGCAGAGCCAGCGCGTCGCTGGCACCGACTCCGGGGACAGGCCGTACTGCAAAGTCGTCACCACTCGTGAAAAGCCGTGGTCGAGTGATCGACGATTGTCACGACAGACGGGTACGATATTTATTGAGCAAGAATCGATGCGATCACAACGTCCACCCGATCAAATTGTCCGATAATTTGGCGCCGTGTGAGCATGCTGGCAGCCGTGGCCTGCAGAAAATGCGGCTGGTCGAGTAGTTCTGGTCGAACGTAGACCAAGTTGCGAATAATCGTCTTCAAGTCATTGAAGACGCCCTCGATGGGCTGCAGGTCGGGACTGTACGTCGGCACTCGCAAGAACGGCACGCCGTTGTTTCCGAGGAAGGTGTCACCGGCGGCGTCGTGGATGGGAGCGTTGTACATCAAGACAACGCAGTTGTCCGGCTGCTGGGTCCACGGCCTCCCTGGAACGTAGACACCCAATTTTGGAATGAGGTTCTGCACGAAGAGTCGCCAGTCCGCCGCCGTCAGCGCCCCCTTGCCTACGACGACCGAATGGAAGCCGAGAATGCCTTCATCGCTCCACACCGACATCGTGGTGCTCGTCCGTGGCACCGTGCGCGGGTCCCGACCTAGAAGACGAGAGCGGTCGTGCGCCAGGGCTCGTCCAAAGCGACGGAAGACGTCACCGCCGTCGGTGTGCGTCTCATCAACGGACACGATGCAGCGACGTGGGATGTGTTCGCGAATTGCCGCGTGCGTCAGCCGCCGCGGCGCCGACGACTCCTCAAACAGCCGCAATACAACCTTGCGGGTGAAGCCCAGCTTGTTGAGGTGGAAATTGACGGTGCTCTTCGAGCAGCGTAGGCCGATGAACTCGCCACTCGCGTGGTTGCGCATCATGTCCAGCATGACAGCGTGCTCGCGCAGCAGCGCCCGCGGGTTCTCTTGAACCAGAGCGACGATGTCCGACAACAGCGTCATGTCGAACGCACAGTTGTCCTCGTGGCGGTTGCGCAGCACCGGGTCCCTCCATACCGACCCATGGTCACGGTAGTACCGCTTCCAGCGGTTAAGCGTCGAGCGCGTGACGCCGGTACTCTCGTAGATGATGTTGTGGCTCACGCCATTGTGCAGCATAGTGACCGCAATGAGCCGAATGTCCACCCCAAACATGAGTCTCGCGTGGACCGCGACACCACCGACAACTGGAGACGCAATTCGACGGTCCCATGCGCCGCCCGCAGCCGCAAGCACGACGCCGGCGACGATCACGCTGCACCCCGCAGCGTCGCCCACAACGAGCAGCACGTGTACGGCGTTAACGGCGACGACGCGTGCAGCACGTCGGGAGCGCTGCACCCCGCAGCGTCCCCCGAAACTAGCAGCACGTGGACGGCGTTAACGGCGACGAGGAGCGCCACACTACGCCTGTGACAAACGCGTCGATGCCCTCCGCGTCACCAACCACGAGCACCACGCGGACGGCGTCAACCGTGACGACGCGTGCAGCACGTCGGGAGCCTTGCTCGTCGCCACCGCGGTCGCCACGACGGTAGCGACGCGTGCGCCGCCCCTTGTGGCAAGCACGACAACGGCGAACAGCGCGTTACCTCCCGCCGCTTCACCAACCACGTGCCCCACGCGGACGGCGTCAACCGTGACGACGCGTGCAGCACGTCGGGAGCCTTTCTCGTCGCCACCGCGGTCGCCACGACGGTAGCGACGCGTGCGTCGTCCACGGCCACGCGCACGACGCCGGCAACAATCACGCTGCGCCCTGCCACGTCGCCCACAACGAGCAACGCGTGGACGTCGTTTCGTTCTCGGCTGGCTCGTCGCTGGCTGCGCGTGCGAATCGGTGGCCGCTGCTCGAAGACGGCTTTGCCTCCCGCCTCCCCCTTCCGCATTGTCCTTTTCTTGTTTGTACTGTAATCACACATCTGAGGCATGAAAATCTGCGTCCTGAGGCTCAGCCTTGACACCCCATGCAGGACGTGCCTCAAAGCGTGCCGGCCAACGAGAACATGTCGATCCAATCTCCTCATTGGATCGGCGCACGCTGATTGGGCGACTCGCGTGCATGCACGTTTGGAGTCTGCCGTAGAGGCTGGGCCTCAGCGTTGATGACCGCCGAGTCTCTGCGAGTGGTCCTCTGTCGCTGCTGCGGCGGCGCATGACATGGAGTCTTCCGACTTGCATCTGCTCCTAGACTGGCCCGACCTTTTTCAGCCCCGTGCCTTGTCCCATGTCGACGACGACGACGCCGACGAGCCACGAGGCCTGGTTCGCACCGTGGCCGACGTGCTCGATACAACTGCGCGCTATACTCTGCGTTGACAGCGCACGGCGGTAGCGGTCGCCATTCGGCTTAACCGGGCCACCGTTCACCGGCAGCAGCGTGTTGCTGCTGCTGCTGCTCCCACCGGCGACACCACGCCGGTTTTGGCAGCCTTGGATGCAGCGCGTCTGGTGCGCAGTGATGGCACCGGCGCCTATGACGCCTGTTGAGTTGTAGGGGCTTCCGGTGCCAGCGACGCCGGCGCGGCCGTATGTAGTGACCGAAGGTCACAGCGTGGGGAACCTGCGTTGCGTCAACATGTGAGTGTGCGAGGCACCGACGGTGCTGATGGTAAACGTGGGAGCTGCGATGACGGGCTCTCAGAGAGCGACTCAGAAGAGCCGTCGCCACATACGGTGCCGTGGGTGCAATCGGGGTCGGCTGGGCGTCCAGTGTGTGGAAGTAATCGGCAGCGCGATGGCGCGGCGCCGATGCCCGTCTCCAAGTCGCCTTCCCTCGAAGCGCCCACGACAACTACGGGGTTTGCTGTCGCTACGGGAACGCCCCTGGCGTCATGCGACGATCTACTGCGGGCGGGCACCATACGGACGACCATGCTTCCGGTTGTCGAGCGGCTGCCGACATACACGTTCTGCACGCTCACCCGGCGGGTGTGGCGGCGCATCGAGGACGCTTCGGCGCCGCGGTTTGTGCCGTACATGGGCGGGGTGACGGGTGCGTTTGCCGAGTCGGCGTGGCGCGCTCGCTTGGACAGGTGGGCGGGTGTCGTCGACAGCGACAGCGACATCTCCGAGGACGACGCCGCTGACAGAGGGGTGGGGTACTACGGCCTGTCAGCAAGGAAGCGGCGAATGGCAGAGCGTGCCGGGATGCAAGCTGTCGTGAGCTTGCTGGGCGACGACGAGACCGTGGTTGACGCCCTTGCGCGCGGCTTGGGCCGAACTTCGGCCAGAGTTCGACGGACGATTGAGGTCGTCGACAGACGCGCCCGCCAGCACGCAGCTGCGCGGACGAGACGCATCGAGCGAGCCGCGCGCCAATCCGCGCTGGAGCGATTGACGGGCGGCGCCAGCTTGGCTGTCGTTCTAGCCAGTGGCGCCGCACGTGCTCGCCCGCGTGCAAGTCCCCGGTCGGCGTCTGGGCCCCGGCACTCCGACACAGGGGCTGCGCCGCCTGCGGCGTTTGTGGGCAACTGGGGCCAGATGGGCTCGGTCGTCGATGCGGTGGCCGTGGCAGCGGCCGATGCAACCGCGGCCGGCCTTCCCCGAGCCAGCCGTGCCTGGGCAATGCGGCAGGTGGGGGAGGTAGTGTCGGTGCTGGCTGATGCAGACGCCCACAGACGCGACGTCGCCGGCGTGCGCGACGTGCTATCCACGCTCCGGCTGACCGACGGTGCCAACCGCGTTGCCTAGTTGCCGTGTGTCGGACCCTTCCTTGGATGTGTTCCTCCGCCTCATGCGTCTGCGCTGGCGGCGTCCATCGACGCGTCGACTGATTTCATGGATTCTTCGGCGCCGTCGCGGGACACATTGGCGCGTCTGCTATGTCGTGTATGCCTACGTTACGCCTGCCGCTTGCACGGTTCGTGCCCTCGCGACCCTATGTCGGCGCCGCCACCCGCCCGACCCGTCACTCTTCCCCCCGACGTCCATCGAACGCCCGCGTACGTCGAGGCATTTGGGTGGCGAGTGGGCGGCGCCGCACCTACGCGGGCGCCCCTCATGGATCCGATCTCTCCATGTACCGACGGCTCGTCGGCGACTGCAACCCCTCCCCTGTCGCAAGCCGCCTCGTCGCAGAGGCGGCGGCAGGAGGAACCGACCGCGTCGCCGTCGATAGAGGGCGGCAGCCAGATTGACAACGCTGCGGTCGACTTTGTGCCCTGCTTTCACGTCGGGCATTGTACGGAGAGGGTCTGCCGGTGCGCGCGCGCGGGTGTTCCCTGCGAGAAGTTTTGTGGTTGCTCTCACGTACGTTGGGTGGCTTCGGACCAGTCGTCAGCTACAGCCACTTGGGCGACAGCAATCGACGTGCGCGCCGGAACCGGACAATCACCCGCACGCGCGTCGCCCTTGACGCCGTCGGACACTGCCTGGTTTTCAACTGTCAGGGCTCCTGGGTCCCGTTTTTGCTGGCGACGGGTGCAGTGCGAGTGCTCGGCACCGGGGAGGTGCGCGACCGACGAGTGCCCGTGCTTCGGCGAAGACCGCGAGTGCGACCCGGACGCATGCTTCACGTGCGGCGCCGCTTGGTTGCCGGAATCCGGCGTCGACGACGCCTGCCCTCCATTTCGTGGTGGTGACAGCAACGATGAATGGCCGACAGGCCTGCTGTCGGCTGTCGACCCAGTCGCCGGTGGAGTCCCCGGCAGCCGGCGCTGCCGAAACGTACAGATGCAGGTCGGCTCCCGTGTGCGTGTCGTGCTCGGGCGCTCCGAGGCACACGGCTCCGGCGTCTTCGCAGCTGAGCGCGCGACGGCTGGTGACTATGTCGGGGAGTACGTGGGGGAGCTTCTCCCTCACGCCGATGCGCACGCTCGCGGCCGCGTGTATGACGCGATCGGGGTCAGCTTCTTGTACACGCTGACCCGCACACTCGTGCTGGATGCGACTCGCGTCGGCGGCTGCCTGCGATACATCAACCACAAACGGGATGGTGCCAACCTCCAGCCGGAGCTGCTCAGCGTTAGTGGGTACATACGGGTGGGGTTCTTTGCTTCCCGGGACTTGGTGCCGGGTGAGGAGCAATTTTTCGATTATGGGTACAGTCTGGATGACTGGCGTTTCTAACGCGGTTGCTCTGCCTGTTGGTGCTCGTTTGCGACGCGGCGGGCGGTGGCTCCGGTGTCGGCGGCGTCCGTGTCGGCGCGGTATACGACGCCGTCGACGGTCTTGTCTGGGCGACCGCGTCCGCGACGCACAGTCCGCGAGACGGGTTCCGCTCCTCTTTGGCGTTGGCGCCCGCGGCGTGCAGCAACTGGTTGGCGACGCGGCGGGCGGTGACGCCGGCGTCGGCGCCGTCCGTGTCGTCGCGATGTACAACGCCGTCGACGCTCCCTTCTTGGCGACCGCGTCCGCGACGCACAGTCGGCGACGCGAGTTCCGCTACTCGTCGGCGTTGGCGCCCACCGCGTGCAGCACCTGGTTGGCGACGCGGCGGGCGGTGACACCGGCGTCGGCACCCGCCGCGTGAGGCACCTCGTTGGCGACGCGGCGGGCGGTGACACCGGCGTCGGCACCCGCCGCGTGAGGCACCTCGTTGGCGACGCGGCGGGTGGTAACGCCGGCGTCGGCGCCCGCCGCATCCGGCACCTCGTTGGCGATGCGGCGGGTGGTGACGCCGGCGTTGGCGCTGGTCGTGTGCAACACGTGGTTGGCCACGCGGAAAGCGGTGACGCCGGCGTCGGCGCAGGCCGCGTGCGGCACATGGTTGGCGACGCGGCAAGCGCTCGTGCTCGTCTATTTCTTGGGGCCGTCTATATCTTCGGCGCCGTCCCCCTCGCGGGCGTGTGGGTGCTGGCGGGCGGAGAGGTGCGGGCGTCCCGCTGGCGCGCCGCCGCCACGCACGTGCGTGTGGCGGTGGTCCACCGGCCCGGGGCGGCGAGCTGGGACGACGGTGGCGCCGACGTGTGTCCAGCATGTCGCGTTCGTTTTGATGCGATACGGATTGTGCGACTTTTTTCTCTTCTGCGTCGTGTTGGTGGACTGGCGTCTTCGCAAGATCCAGGAGCTCCGCCAGAGAGAGAAAGAATCAGGCGCTTGTCGGGAGCGGGAGCAAGGTGGGATTTACTCGTTTCAGTTCACTGTAAATGACTGAGAGACGAACGCTCCGATTGGCATGGGTCACCTCGTCAGCATGCCGGTTCCGTGAAGACACCATCGAAATCCACTGTGACTCAAGCGGGTGTGAAGCGGGAGGCACCAGTTCAACAGCGGGCACCGCGGCCGAGTCCCGACGCCGTGGAACGGCGGCCGAACCTGGCTGACGATGACGTTATGCCCGCTTCCGCGGGTCGCGGCTGCCCGCGCGGGTCGCAGCTGCCGCACGAGACAAATGTCTCGCACGTTGCTGCGCCAGGCGACGCCGCACGCAGCCAGCCACGGCTCTTCGCAGCGCCCCGTCGTGCCCGGCGACTCGCAGCGTGTGAGGTGGTGGACGCATCTGTGGCGGGTGGCGGCCGCAGCGGCGGCCGCGCTGGCTGCCGCCTTTTCGCGCCTCTGAGTGCGACAGGCTGACGTAGCAGGCGGCGTCCGGCACTTCGCGGTCCGCGGCGGGCGCCGTGCTCGGCCGAGGTACTTCTCTCGTCGGCACCGGGGCACAGTGCTGCCGCCCCCGACCCCCTTCCGCACCTCTGCCGTGCTCGACCCGTCCCCCACGTCTCCGGCGCTGTTCGGGGTGCGCGCGACACGGACACGACGGTACGCCCGAGTCGCGCCGGCGGCGCACGCGGCGGTGACAGAAGAGGAGGTGGCCGCGGCCGCGGCGGCGGAAGTATCGCCCGCGGTGCCGCCGACGAAGACTGTGGCGGCAGCAGCGGGGCCGGAGGCACCAACAGTGCACCAACAACGCACTCCACGGCGCGTGCAGCGTCTGCTTCGCCGTGTGCGTGGCGGCGGCCACAGCGTCGGCGTCGACGAGCATCCCATTGTCAACGACAACGTCGGCGTCGACAAGGTCGTCATTGACAACGACGGCGGCGCGAACAACATGCTCCACGAAGCGTGCAGCAGCTTCCTCGCCGTGTGCGTCGTGGCGGCGGCCACAGCGTCGGCGTCAACAAGCTCGTCATTGTCAAAGACGGCGGCGCCAACAACGCGCTCCACGTCACATGCAGGAGATTCCTCGCCGTGTGCGGCATGGCGGCGGCCACAACGTCGGCGTCGACGAGCACCGCATTGTCAACGAGAACGTCAGCGTCGACAAGATCGTCATTGTCGACGACGGCGGCGCGAACAACATGCTCCACGAAGCGTGCAGCAGTTTCCTCGCCGTGTTCGTCGTGGCGGCGGCCACAGCGTCGGCGTCAACAAGCTCGTCATTGTCAACGACGGGGGCGCCAACAACGTGCTCCACGGCGCGTGCAGCAGTTTACTCGCCGTGTGCGGCGTGGCGGCGGCCACAACGTCGGCGTCGACAAGCATCACGTCGGCAGCGGCCACGTCGACTGCCTTACCTATGACCACGTCGGCCTTAAGACGCACGTCGTCGTCTACACATGCGCGTCCATTTGCCGCCGTGTGTTTCACCGGGGCGTCGACGATAAGCGCATAAGAAAATATTTAAGGCTGCGCGGGAGGCGAGCCGCCCACACAGACCACAACAAGCAACGGGTCAAGCCCTCGCCCCCCTCCATCATTGACGGCAGTGCCCCCCACCCAGCTCGGCTGCCGCGGCCCAACGCGTTGCTCTCCGATGCACCGCGACTCGCCGCCACCACCCCCTTCTCCCACATCGCCAGCCCTCCACACACGCTACTATCCTCACCCCCACCAGTCCAATGTACAACCGCTACCCTGAACTACCGTCCTCCCGCAAGCAAACACTCAGCCCGGCACGTGGCCCACTCGGATGCCCTCCTCCTCATCGTCCTCCTCATCCTCCTCCTCCTCCTCCGCCTCGTCGTCATCCCCCTGCAACGGGCGGACCGCTGCTGCACCGGCCGCCGCTAACGCGTCGTCCCACACATCTTCGCCGCCCAGATTGCTCGTCGCCAAAACCGCAGTCGACACCGCATGCTCGCCAATCCACTTCTTCACCCACCGCGCAATGAGTTGCAACAGGTTCTTGTTTGAGTGCGTCACGCGGCGCGATACCAACTGCTCCGCAACCTCCGCGGGGGATACGGCACCACAGGTGACGCTGAGCCCCAGCAGCAAGTTGTCCTGCGCCGCACCGATCATCTCCTCCTCCATCGACTGGAAGGCCCCAGCGTGCTCCGCCAGCGCGCCCTTGAACACGGTCTGCGCCAGCTGCCGCGCGGTCAACCGGCTCACCGCCGCAGACTCGAACACAACCGCCGTGTCGAACTGCGCGCGCGCGCCCTCCTTCCACGTCAGGTGGAGTGGAACCACAGGTAGCGCAGGCCCTCCCCCTCCCGAGCCGGCATTGAAACCGGGCGCGGTCCCAGCGCCGACGACGGCTGCCCCACCTACCCCGCGCCCCCCACGTTCAGGAGTCTGCAGCGGCGGCGCACCGGTCGTTTCCAACCGGACGACACCGTCGGCTGCGCGGAGAGAGTTGCGCTCCATGAGGCTGCGGTGCTCGCGCCGCATCTGCGCAACGGAGAGCGCTGGTTGGTTCGGTCGTCCGCCGGTGGTCGTTGCATCTGTGACAAGCGACCCGGTCGAGGGCGTCGACCCCCTGACACCTGGCGTCGGGTCGCCCCCACCAGACGTTCCACCCCCCCTCCCCGCCCCCGCGCTGTCGGTTCCTGAGGACGATAAACGGCGCCCTCGCCCCGCCGGCGACAGCAGAGATCCCCGCCCCGGCACTCGACGAGCGCTGGCACCGGGTTCCGCCACCCGCGAGCGCGCGGGGCTCGATCTACAGGGTGACGCGCCAACAAGATATGTCTCGACGTCGTCCACAGCCGCCGCGCCCCCTCCTTCGCCGCCGCCACTGCTTGCCACCACGCCGCCACCGCTGCCGTCGCTTCGCGGTACTGGAGGGGGCTCTTGCCCAACGCCACGCCCAGAGCGCCCGGCCCCGCCGGCACGCCCACCGCGAGGTGCGCCTCGAGCTCCGCCGCGACAACTTCCTGTTGGCGCACAAGCCCTGCCACCGGCGCCCGCCGCCGCACCGGCCACACCGCCGCCACCTCCCGCGGCCGCAGCGCCAGCCGCCGCGCCAGTGCCGCCGCCGCCGCCTCCCGCTGCCGCGCGGGTGCCGCCGCCCCCGCCTCCCGCTGCCGCAGCGCCCGCCGCCGCGCCGGTGCCGCCGCCGCCGCCTCCCGCTGCCGCCGCAGCCCCACGGACGCCACCACTACCCCCCCCCCCCCCCCCCCCCCCCCCCCCCCCCCCCCCCCCCCCCCCCCCCCGCGCCCGCCGCGCCCGCCGCGGCCGCCCCGCCCGCCGCGTCCGCCACGCCCGCCGCGCCCGCCGCGCCCTGCAGCAGCGGCTCCCCGCCCACCACCACGACCACCTCTTGCTGCCGCAGCCCCAGCTGCGGCAACCACAAGCGCCGCCCCGACGGCCGTCTGGTTCGGATCCGCGAGAGCGCCGACCATGCCGTCGAAAACGGCCCGGTTATCAGCGTGGTTTGTGGCAGCCACAATGCCCTCGTCTGACATCAGGTCGGCCGCGCCGATGGGGTCGAGACCGGCGTCGTGGAGGTTGGCGACCAGCTCGGCCGCCGCCGCCGCGGTCTGCTGCATATCCGACCACTGCTTCCAGCACGCCAAATAATGCGCACGCAGCCACTCGGCGACGATCGTGTCGGTCACAGCGCTGCAAACAAAGTCAGAACGAGACAGCGGTGGCGCCAAACGGCGGCGCGTCACGTTGCCGGTCTTAGGGTCCATCTGGAACCGGTCCGGAGACTGGACCATCGTGCCAACCCGGTGACCAACGCGGTTGCACTTCGAGCACTTGGCCGTGCAGCAGCACGCCAAAGCGAAGCACGCGCCATCTTTGGCGAAGGGGTGCTCCGCCGGCAGCTTGTGCCGGCACGGCGGCGACTTCATACCACACGTCCGCTGCGTGTGGGAGCCGGTGCGGGGGAGGCCACTCCCGTCATCGCCCAACTCGAAGCCACAAAGCAAGCATTTGCCCATGGCTCCAAAACGATGCCCTTCCCGACTCTCCATCCCCCGCCCCACCGCGCGTCCCGCGACCCTCCCCTGCCTCGTCGCCCGTCCCGCGACCCTCCCCCGCCTCGTCGAAAGCCTCAGTACGAAGCCGCGCACGTCCAACAGCACCAAGAAAAGCGCCGGCGCCTGCACCGGCTGCGCGACACCCGTCCTCCCGCGCCGAGGCCCTTGAGAAAAGAGGCCTCACCCGGCACGCGGCCGTCTGGTCGATAAACACCACCCCGTGCACGTCAGGGTACGACCCCTTGTCAGCGGCGTCGGTCTATGCTGCTGATGCACGGCGTGGAGAAAAGAAAAGGGCCGACGCCGAGTGGGAGCGGACGGACGATACGCGGGTGAGCGAAGGCCACACACACGGAGATATGGAAAACGTGTGGCTCGGCGTGGCGGGGGGGGACGAGGTGCACTCGGAGAAGGGGCCCGCGTCGCTGCAGAAATGCGCTTATGGGAAACTGTGGCCGTGGAGAGGGGAGGGGGGAGACACGAAGAGCCATGACGGACCTCATGGCGATCTACGGGCCTCACGAGAGCACGGGCGCCCTGTCGAGAGGCTCGATCCACCGGCAAACGCTTGTGGCCCGATCCCTTTCTGCACGAACCTTGTCAATGGCGCGTCCAATCAGAGCATGCCAGGTCCACGCATATCCGATCGTGTGACG
>ENA-ORXR01003419-ORXR01003419.1-marine-metagenome-genome-assembly--contig:-NODE-3419-length-14241-cov-11.977690_pt1 | contig 14241 bp, 22 predicted proteins | sample MGYA00237866_ERZ511479 | MGnify/ENA metagenome assembly ERZ511479 | reverse complement strand
GGGGGGGGGAGGGGGGGGGGGGGGGGGGGGGGGGGGGGGGGACGGTGGGCAAGTGGGTTCAAAGAGAAGGGCAGCGAGAGGAGCAGCGTGCATAAAACACTGGGGCGCGCCCCAGTCGCCAGCGCGTCGACTGCTGACGGCGGCGTCCGCGCGCGCGCATTCTTGGCAGTGCGACGAGATGGTAATGATGCTCGCTGCGCTGTCTGACAAGGCGCCACCACCAGCGATTGACTTGGATTTGCACGAGGAGGCACAATGTGTGTAATTACAACTGGGCAATTTGGGCAGGTTTCTACGATGACGCTTTTGTCCGCGCATTCTATTTCCAGTTGGAAGTGCCTGAACACTTGTCGTCTTCTCCAGCGATTCGCGGAGGTAGCATCAGGTTGCGGCCTTGTGCTGCGCTGCCTGCTCTCTACTCCGCCCACCACGAAACAGCACCGTTTTTTTCCAGAGTCTTACACGAAACAACGCTCAAACGCCAGGACCCATACCAAAGTCGTCATCCTCTCCAACGCGTTGTCCAGCTCCCGGCCCACCTATCTGGCTGGCCCCCCCACCTGTTCCTCCATCCCCAATGACGGAACCACCCATTGACCCCCCACCTACAACGTCCGCCAACGCCGCGGCGGCGGCCGCCTCGTAAATGTCCATCAGCTGCTCAGACAGCTTCTGCACCTCCTTGTCGATGCCCGCCCGGGTGTCCAGTCGCGGCAGCAACAGCTGCCAGCAACTCGGGCTCTGTTGACGCGCCCCAACGTGCTCAGAGTGGCCGCCCTCCTTCCAGTTGAAGGTGTCATCCGTCACGGTGGTCTTGAGCCAGGTAGCTAAAGCTGCATCGATGGCGCTGCCCAGCTTCGTTCCCACACGCAAAAACGCGGCTGCAATGGCGACTGCGTCCTGAACCGAACAGCCACGGGTCACGAGCACATGTGTCCTTTCGTTGATGGCGGTGAGGTTGCCCGACGGACACGTCGAAAGCGTCTTCTCATAGGAAAAAAAGCTGTGGCCAGCGGCCTGCGCATGCTGTGGCGCTTCGGCGCTCGGTGCAACATCTTGAAGGAGACGCCATCCTCTCCCATGTGCAGCATGAAGTACAGCAGCAGCTGGTAGAGCAGGCGACGCCCGTCGGAACGGCCGTCGTGACACCCGTTGCGGACACGAGCAACAACGCAATGATGGCGAGGCGACGGGTCGCTGACGTTAACAGTCACCCAATCTCGGAAGACCTCGGGCACGGTCTCCTTACGACCGGCCAGCCGCAGCAGGAAGTTCTTGATGGCCGCGTACACCCAGCGGTCAGCGCCGCGTCGTGGAAACGCGTTGTGGTCTTCGGTGGCGCGCGATGGTGCCACCAAGAGGGTCCACAGGTCTCCGCCATACCGCTCGTCCAACGACATGATCCGAGCCCGCTCCATGAAGGACTCGGCGTCCACTGCCCGAATCGTCCTGGTGGGCATGTGCTGGCTGATCTCACTGCGAAGGCGGTTGGTGCTCCACGTGTCGTAAGTGCCGGCCTTATCTCGGGCTGCAGCCAGGCACTTCTCCATCTTGGGCATCAAAGCGTCGGCCAGCGCCGAGGAGGCTTCCGCCAGCGACGGCTTGCGCTCCTCCTCAGCCTTTAACGCATCGTCCATGGCTCCCGCGACGTCGACGGCGGAGGCCACAGGTCCGACGAGTACTGTCTGGACACGCTCGTCGTTGTAGATGGCGTACGCCGTGCGCATGGCGATTTCGTCCACGTCCGCGTCCGTCAGCGTGCGGCCGACGCGTGAGCCTGGTGCCAGTGCAGCCACGACGGCCCGGATATCTGTGTCGGTGAGGTTGCGGCCGGGGGGTGGTCGTCCGCGACGGGCGCCAGCAGCACTCCCACCAGCGCCATCCTCACGGCCGCGCTTGTTACCTGCCATGGGGCTCAAGGCGGAGAGGGGCGGCCGATACGCAGCACCTCGATGGAGCGGTTTCGGCCGATGCCGTGGCGGGGCACGGGCGGCTTCCGTGTCAAGCCGAAGGCGTAGGTGCAGTGATCGGCCCCACGTAGGGCACACTGCCGCGCGTGGGTACTTCTTTAAATCCGTCTCCTCTCAGACCTGCATGGGATCGTACTTGTCCTGAAGGTCCTGATTGACGGTTCATCTGTACTTTTTAATCCCTGCAGGTGGTCGTTTCAATTGACCCTTTTAATTAATCCACTTCCAACGACACGCACGGCAGCAACTCGCTGCTCAATCGAACCCGTCTGTCAGATCTATCACCCCCTCACTTGCCCCGTCCGTTGTTGCCCCTCGACGGCAAACCCTGTGTCGTTGTCGATCTCCTCGTGTCACGGTACACCCTTGGGGCTGCGTGGGTGGCGTGCCCCAGACGGTCCGCACTTCTGGCGGCAGCAGTCTCCTGCCCGCAGTGCAACCAGAGAGGAGTTGCAGTCATGCAAGCTCACATTGATAGCGGCTTGAAGTCGTTGGGGCTATACAAGGACACAGACTCGAGCCCCTTCCACTCCTGGGCGGGCGAGTTTCCAGACGGGGCGTTCGACGCTCACCGCTCGGTCCTCCCCGGGCCTGACCACCTGTTTTTTCACGGCCTCACGCGCAAGCGTACTTCTGCGCTCTTTGCCATCATCTAGCCAGAAGGCAGCCGTCGAGATATCGCTACGCGACAGTTTACTAGCCTGCAACCTGCGACGCACTCGTGCGTGGAACTTCAGGACGGAGCGCGTCAACACCCTGACGAGCACCGAGTGGGCGACCATTATGGCTGTCGCTCCGTCCACATTCACCCGCGTGCTCACTTCGGGAGTCGTGGCGCTGGCTGTACCACTCGCGTTGGGGCTGGGGCTGCTTTCGCAGCTGTCGCAGATGGTCGGGGAGATTTACGTCTTTCCTCGGGCGAAACTGCATGGCGTTCCAGCTTGTGCATCCGGGGGGGTGACGTTGTTGACGGGCCTGATCGACTAGTTCATGCAAGACGTGGCGCGCGTGTCTCGGCGGCCCGATTGCGTTGTCCTCGCCGCCGCTCTGGACGCTCCTAACTTGCACCGTGTGCGAGAGGTGAGAGAGGTCCGCGCGTCATCAATGGGACGCGTTCGGCACTTTTGGGAGCTATGGCTTGACTGTATCCACCAGCCAGCCAAGAAGGCGATCAAGCAGAGAAACGGATAGGACGACGCCGCCCGGGTGGTAGAGCGCATGTGCGAGTCGGAGTTCACCTCCCGCCTCGCCCTCGACCCTGCTCGCTTTGGCTTCCCCGCACACTGGTTGCTCCACCCCGGATCTCGGATCGAGCTGGCCTCATCGCTGCCGCTGTGGAGCGGGAATGCACGAGGGTGGTCAGTCCACGGCCGTGTGATTAACGCAGCAGTTGCTCCCGAAGCGGATCGTAGCCTTGCTCGGTTCTTCGTGCCAGCGGGCTTCCGCACGGCTTGGTACAGATGGGCGAGTCGCGGTCGCGGGGACATCCTGTACGTTGGAGGTGCCGTGGCTGTTCTAGTGAGGGGTGCGGACCGCGGCAGGTGCTTCGACGTGGCGGACCACCAGCAGGACAATGAGAGCGTGTCCGCCTTTCACCGTGTGGCGGCCTTATTTAAGGATCGCCAAGACGTGCCGTGCGCCGTCGTACAGCCGGTCCAGCGGGCCGCGCATGGGGGCGGCTACATGCTGCTGTCAACCCGGCTGCTCTTCCTCAAGCCGCATGTCAACGTGAGACGGGCTGTGGTCATGCATCAGTGTGACAGTGAGTGTGTCATATCGATGGCGGGTGTGGTCGATGGTGCGAGGAACTCCTCGACCTTGTGGGGCAGGCCCCAGGGGATTCCCGGTCGAGCCGCGTGATGCTCCAGCTGTTCCTGAGGCACCCGGGTACACGACCATTCTAAGAAAGTACTCAATGGCTGACCAGCTTGACCCGTTTCACATGGGCCACGGCTTCGTTTGCGCATGCAGCGGGAGCAAATTGTCGCGGGGGCGGGCTCGTTGCGGCGGAGGACTGGCGGGGAGTGCAGGCGGTGGTAGAGCATGGTTAGGGATATGGAGGCAGATGGTAGGCAATCCTGTGGAGGGGGACAGGAGGCGAAGGCTCGGCAGCGACGGCGAAAAAAGAACAAAAGACAACGCGTGGAATGGACTTCCGTCTCATCTGTGGCAGCTGAACCTCTATGCTGAAGATGACGTTGTAGGAAAGTTTCTTTTATGTACGAATGCTCAAGAATCACCCACCCTCGAAATACATTTGCAGTCTGTCGGAATGTATCTACACTGCCCGTCGTTGAGCAGTGCGGAGCGTCTCTTGGCACAGCGCACACAAGGTTGGTTCGATTTGATCGACCCGTCCTTCTTTCGAATTCCACTTACTTGACCTTGCCACGCGTGAACGCGTCGGAGTTGAGTTGAGTACATTTTTGCCGTTCGGCAATAATGTCCACAGAGAATCGACCGCGCGTGCGATCGATTCCATCGAAATATTCACCCAGCGCACCGGGCTCATATTCGTCGTCAAAAGCACGTCTGCTTTTTCGTGTTTTGGGTCGAACAGGAAATCTGCAAAACGCCCTGGGGCTCTGTCACGGCTGGTTCTTCCCAGAAAGGGCGCCAAAATAATCTGTTCGCCGGCATCGATACATCTGCACTCGTAAAAAGAGAGACACAGCATGAGACATATGCACCTCACCCTTCTAGAAAGAGAGAGAGATGGAGAAGCATCTATGGCTCTGCTAGCAGGCGCTATGAGTGGAGGAAGGCATGATTCGTGTTCTCGCAAACACAAATGTGCAACGACCTCACATGGGATGGGCTCTAAGAGGCTGTCAAGGCGGGTCGATCTGTTTTTTGCAGAGGAATTCTGTTTCTTTAAACAGAAACACTGGCCAACAAGCGGCTCAGAACACGCAAAAACAGACGTGCTTTTGACGACGGTTCTGGGCCCGCTGCGCAGTTGGCCACAGGCCGTCGTCGAAGAAACTTCTTCAGTGCATTTTAAAATACCCCTAAGACCGGTTCCAATTCGAGTTTGACAGCCTAACTGCGTGCCTGAGCTGGGCATGACAGCAGCGACTGCACGCTCGACGGCACGCGCCCATCTGTCACCCCACTCACTTGTGTTTTCTGTGGCCGGGTATGAGGTGCCTCGGGGGGGGGCCGACTGATTTCGACGTGTCTCACACCGATGTCTTCGTGATCCCTCGTTGTCCTTTTCTGTTTCCACTTCCGCTCCCCACTCCCCCGTTCCCCCAGCTGCACGGGTTGCTGGCACCCTCTACTGCACGCTATGGGCCGCTCGTTCGTCTTCTCTGACGGGGAGACGCGAGCAGAGTCTTCAAGCTCGCGAACAGCCGGACACTTTCGCTCGACTGGTGGCGACATCGGGTCAACTGGCTGTCACGTAGCGCTTGAGGGTGGTGCACCCCGCATTGCGCCCGAGGGCTTCGTGGCTGGTGCCGTCGGCGGCGATGCCCCTCCCGGGTTGCTGCTCAACGAGAACGACGATGAAGACGAGGATGGTGATGACTCATCCACGGACAAACCATTTCGTTCCCCGCGGTCTACGACGCCCGCCTCGTCGGATGATGACGGAGAGATTGGAACCTGGGCGGCACCCAGCACAGGTGACGATTACGACGAAGAAATTGGACGTGATACGAGGCCGTTCCGCACGCGGGAGGCGTTGTACGTGGCACTGATGCTGTGAAGCCAGGCGGGCTTCACAGAGAGCGGGTACAGCATTCTGCGAGCATTCTACAACCCCGGGCGACCCGCTGACGCCCACCTACCGCACGCTGCTTCCGTGCGTACGCGCATCTTTCCACGCGCACTGCAGCGCTTTGGGCTGACGAGCTCCGTCGCCCCAGCCGGGGGGTTTTCCTGCATCCATCCGAGCGTCCACGCGAGGCGAGACTTTGCGTTTCGGGCCACTTATGACAAGTTCTTCCGTGCCGAGGACAGTGAAGAGCTGCTCCGCGAGCGCGAGCCAGAATTTTACGACACCTCCTTTTTCCAGGACCGCCGGCGCGTGCTCATGTCTTGCCTGAAGCTGGCCCACTTCCGCCTTGACGGACTTGACTAGTGTCTGGGCGCTTTTGTGGACGTCTGCCTCGTTGGCAACGTCGTGGTGCACCAGGCGTGAGTCACCGAGGCCAGCTATGCCGGCGCCGGGCACGGTGTTGGCAGGGACGACGGGGTGCATGCCGGCGATCTGGTAATCATGTGCAACGACAGCAGCGGCGCGGCGTTTGGCCGCCTGGTGTGCCGGCACTGGCTGCCGGTGGGACTCGACGCCATGGTGTGGATTTCCTCTTCAGTAGGCGCTCCCGTAAGAGTCAAGGCCATCCACCCAAGTGTGGTGGTAGCAGCCTCGACGTCCTCCTACGAAGGCAACGGCACTGGGAGGGGCGGGGTGCCGTACCCATCCCTGTCGGAAAGCCCTCGTCGAGCGTTCAGGGGCATGGGGGCGGACGGCATCGCGACGTTCACGGCATGCGCGTCGTTCTGTGGCGATGGCTTTGGCAACCGCGAGGGACGCAATATCTCGGTGGAGAGCTGGTGCATGTTTTGGTGCGGATGGATGGAGGAGGACCGCGTCAGTCGACACGCTGCCCGTTTGCTGGCGGTGACCCCGCCTGGTGCGGACGGAGACGCTGTGTTACGGCTGCTTGAAGCCGACAAAACGACCGGCTGGGTTGTCGCCGACCCAGACGGCAACAGCGTGCGCGTCTTCCTCGACGTGTGCTTTTTTATTGGGGACTTCTTTCAGGTGTCGAAGTCCTGCCACCTGCGGGGCCACAACGGCGTGGCCCCGTGCTCGCTGTGTGCGTACCACAATCCTGGTGGCTCGGGATTACAGTACGGAGGTAGTGGGTCCTCCGCAGACGCCGGCCTGGAGCGCACCTCGGCGAGAACTGCTGCTGTATTGGAGGCAGTGCGGGAATTGGATACTGAGACAATTGTCGTCTGCTTTTGTGCCGGTCGCATTACAGACGAAGTCGGCACCGACACGAGCCCGTTTTCGCCCCTCCCTCCGTCTCGCCTGGGTGTCTCTGCGGAAACTACCGAAAGTAGCAGCGGCGCTTTCTGGCGCACGGGATGACACGGGCGGGCTCCCAGTCTTTTGACATGGTGACGACGTGGTCCGCACCATCCGCCCGGCGCCCCCCTCCACCCGGTCGCCGCGCCGTCTCGCAGCCCGCGACCAACTGGAGCGCCACCGTCGTCCCCCCCGCCGCGTCCGCGCCGCCCACGGTCCCACCCCGCGGCTGAGATGCGGGGATGGGGGTGGGGGGTGGTTCCCCCGCGCGTGCTGCGCACCCGCCGGTCAACCCCGGCATGCAGGCTCGTCCGCCCGGCGCCATGGGCTTCCTGGCACACGATGCGGCGGAGGGTGCTGTGGCTGCGGCTGCCACCACGGCCACGGGTGCCTTTTACCTGAGTGGCGCGCCCGGGTGCGGCGGGTGGAGGCGAGGGGGATGCGGCGGGTAGGGACGACAAAGAGCGGAGACGCGGAGGGGCGGCCGTGTCGATTGGCTTGCCATCGTATAGGGGGGTTGTTGGAAGGCGCCCGCGCGCTGTCTGGGGTGGCGCCGCAGCCCGCGCCGCCACGGCCGTGGCGCCCGGGGGGAGGGAGGGTGAGGGCGTGGGGTGGAAACGCCGGCTGGCTGCATCGACAGCGACGAGGGGGTGGCTGGGGGGGCACACCCCTCCCCCAGTCGCCCCGCCCGCCCGTCTCACCTGGCGCTGCCGCCCCGGACCACGAACCCACCGACGCGACCGCAACATCGGGTGCAAGGCCGGCCGCACATGCTGCGCCTCGCCAGCGGGGTGCGGCAGCCGGACCCTCCTGTATCTATCAATGAGATAGAGGGAGGTAGCAATCTCGTCGGTCATGTTCCTGCGCCCGACGCCGGGGGGGTACATGGCCGTTTTTACACCGACAGCGGGGGAGCACATGCGTGCACGCGGAGGGGCGAGAGGGGGTCGCCGTCGACTCCAGGGTGATTGACGGTTGTGAAGGGGGGGGTTTGAGCGGCCGCGCCGCCGGGGGGAGCGCGGGGAGCTGAGGACGATGGCAACGAGGCAGGTGCGACGGGCGATCCGGCAGCGACGACCTCTGGGGGTGCCGGAGGCGGCGGCGGCGACGGCGGCGGCAACTGCGGCCGCGAATGTTGTGGCGGCGCCGGCGCCGGGTCGGGCGCCCGGGAGGAAGCGGATGCCTCAAAGGCGACGCCCAAGTAGGGTGCCCGCGGGGGGCATGCGACACAATTTCTCCACAACCAGCCCCACGTGTTCGAGTCACGCCAGTTCGGCCCCTTGCTGTTGTCGCCGACCCTGGCACCCGACACAGGTGGCCGACGTCACCACCCAGCCGCAGCTGCACTGGCTACTGTTCCACCTCCACAATCACCTCCCCTGATCACAGTCACCTGTTGTTCCCCCAACAGCCAAAACCGGACGACGAAACAACCAGCTCGGCTCACTCCGGCCGCCCCGCCACCCATATCTCTGCCCCTTGAACGGTGGAGGACCCACGACCGCCCCGCCGCGGGGCAACTCCCCTGCGGCGCCCCCCACCCCCACTCGCGACGGCAGCACCCCGCGCCACCACCAGCAGCCCCTTGTACACCGCCCGAACTCACTCGTGCGGACCCGGTGACAGGTGCTGTTCTTAGCGTTAAGAGAAGACTGCAGGCGCGCTTCGTAGGCGCTCACCGACCAGCCGCCGACTAACGCTAGGGGGGCGGCACCTGCTGACGTAGGAAAGGCGGCAGCGGCGGAGACGGCGGCTCTGTAATGCGGGATGGCGGGAGTAGGGCGGAATTCGCACGTAAGAAGACCGAGAGTCGATCGGGAAGCGCACGTTCCGCCGAGGTGCTGGTGGGCCACCGCGGTGGACCGCGGTCGGGAGCGATGACGAAGCAGAAACAGCGGTGAATTCCAAGATCGTTGGAATTAAGTGGCCTGCCGAAGAATGTCGATTCCTGAGCCGGCTGGCAGCGTCTTATCCGCGGCCACTTGAAACCTGCCCACCACTTCCACCCCCGTATCCACCGCCGCCCACATTTCTCCCACTGCAGCCACGCCCCCGACTTTCTCGCACCCTCCCCGCGACTTGCACCCACATCTCCGACGTTATCGGTCTTTCCGGTTGTGATGGAACCCACCCCCTCTCTGTAACCGCGCCTTCCGGAATGTTCCCTACTGTGCCGCACGCTGGTGAAGTTCCTTCGTACAAAATGCCGCTGTCTAAGCTGCAAGTCCGGCAGATGGTGACCCGCCGCTGGGGTATTCAGGTGTCGGAACCCTGGGTACGTCGCTTCCTCCGTCGCCACCACCTACACCTGCACGCCCGGCGGTGAAAAGCCCTGGAAGATAAGCGCCAGAGGATGAAAATGATCGACAACATCAAGGTCTTCCTACACAAACTGTCCGGCTTCCTCCAGACCCATCACTTCACGCCTTCATAGGTCATGAACTTTGACGAGACGTGCATCGTTGTCAAGGGCGGGAACCTGACCACCCAGCTCGTCTGAGACGCCTCCAAAAAGCGTGCGAATGCTTCCTCTACTCGCAGCAGCACTGTCGCTTCTCTGTTGTCGTTTTCTTCCGCCAACGGCGCCATCTTCACGAGTCCTCAAAGACAACTTTGATGACGAGGGCGTGTCAGACGTCAAAGTTTCCCTCCAGCGCGCCGCCAAGGTCCCCCGTCGGTCGTGGGCTCGCTTCTTCACGTGCGCGGACACCAGATTTGTCAACGCCGAGCTTTTCGGTAAGATTATTGACCTGGTGGCGGAGGAGTTGGCGACGCGCAGTCCAGGGTTGCCCTTGCCCCTGTTTGGAGACCAGTGCTCGGCGCACATGAGCGCGGACACCCTTGAGCGGGCGCTGCGTCGAGCGTTCTACTTGTTCTTTCTCCCTGCCAACTCGTCCCACTTCCTTCAATTCCTTGATGCGGAGCCGAGTGCCGCGTTTCACCTCATTTTGCGGGCGACGAATGAGTCGTACGTGTTTGACGCCATCATGTCCGGAAATGGTACCCGCAACGCCCTTCTGGCGGCCGCATTCCACGCCGAGAGACGCGCCTTCACGCCCGATGTCGTTTCCAAGGCCTTCATCACGACGGGACTTTTGGCCGCTCAACCGCACAGTCGTGCTCGCTCGTGCATTTGAAAATCTTTGTGTGGTCGTCCCTGGAGTGACCGTGCGGGACGAGGCGCGGCTGATGGCAGCTGAGACTATCAGCGCGTCACGGGAGAGGTCGGGAAGGACCGCCAAGGGGGTTTCTACCGGTACTGTCGCAGTGCAACGGGGCTCGCTTCACTAGCCCTTCCACCTGGTGGATGCAGCCCGCAAGAGGACCGCCGAGGGGGAGGCCATGGCTGTCCAGCGGCGCGCGCGGAAGGCTGTAAGGGTGTAGAAGAAGGCTGCCAAGCTTAAGAGCGACCAAGAGGCCGCGGCGGCCCGGCTGCTTTTGACTTGTCGCATCTGCGACATCAACCGTCACCGGGGGGGGGGGGGGTTGGAAGATGTGTCTTTCTGCCAAGTGGCGGGCGTACCCGAAGTGCAAGGATACGATTGCGGCCGGTTGTTTCATTGCGAAGCACACAGAGACTTTCACTGATGGCTTTGGTGGGGCCTCTGAGTAGTTCGTAGCGCATAGTTTGTATTTCTTTACTTCTCTGTTGTGTTCTTGGTTCCATATCTCGAATGTCCAGCTAGAATATCTGACCAGATTCGAAGTTTTCCGACGTCGTCTCAATCCTAAGTAAGTTTCTATTGAGCACGAGAAATCCGATCACAAAAAACTGTTGATGCGGCCGAGCTATAGCCAGCCAAAAAAGAAACACGGTTCCCAGGTGTCTAATAGAATGGGATATACTTGAGGCGTCAGCGTGTTAATTCTCATGGAGACCGAGGCGAAAAGCGGTACGCAATCGCGCGCGTCGCACCGGCAGAGGGTGATGACAGTTGGACGTCGCCGTCGGTGCACTCCTTCACCTTGATGCAGGTCTCAGCAGGATCTGCGCCAGGTAGACAAACGCGTGGCTCAACGACCAGCCGAGCAGGCTACCTGCGGATGACGGGGACGGGAACACCTCTTCGGCAATGCGGCCGTAGAACAAAGAGCCACCCACCCGCCGCCGCACTCGGTCGCAAAACGCGCCCCCTCGACCATCGCCGCACCGCGCGGGCTGGATGCCCGCGCCGCCGCCAGACGACCAGCCATGGGCGCCACCAGATCCGCTTGTCGTGCCTCACCCGCCGCCGCTGGCGGCCAACAACAGCCCCCCCTCAACCGTCGCCACACCCCGCGAGCTGCGCGCCCGCGCCGCCGTGATTCGTGGCAAAACCGTAAGCGGCACTAGAGTCGCTTGTAGCGCCGGAAATCCCCCAAACCCCGGCCCCACCTGAACCAGCACCAGCCCCCCCCCAAGCAGTCCCCCGCCAAGCCCCACCAGGACGCTGCCAGGCCCAGGAGATAACCCCACCGTACCGCGCCTGGTAGCGCAAACCCGGGCGAAAAAAGCGCGGCAGGTAGAGAAAGAATTGGTACACCGCGACACCACGGCGGGGTCCCACAAGCCGAGGGAAGCCCGAGAAGGGCCGGCAGGACGCAAGCGCCGACGAGGACGAGGCGCAACGCGGGAGGGACGGGTACTGGGCAGCGGGACGCGGCGCAGGCGGATCGACCGCGGCTACGGACACGTTGCATCAACGAGGGCCGTTTCGCTCATGTAAGTCGATAATTACACCGATGAGAGGCATGCGCGGATTTAATGCAGGTGCAGCCTTCAGTGTAGGCTATTTCTCACGAGGTATTTATGGTCGTTGCGCCAAAAAGCGGAGAGTCCAGGACTGTCCAAGAGGCTCGTATGTGCGTTTGATTGGCCCAGACGTCGATTCGCCTCTCTGGGACTGTCCAGCTGTTCGCGCAACGACCATACTGGTATTAGTCGAACCATGCGACACGACCTCAACGTAGCTGCCCCTCGGCGTCCGCGCTGTTTGGCAGCCGCCGTTGCGTTTGCGGTCTCGGCGGTCCTCTCCCCCCCCCATCACATTGCTTTTGCGACTGCGCCGCCCCCGCCCGTCCGCGCCCTCGCCCTTCCTACCCATCATGCCGGCCCGTTGGCACCACCCACCGCTGCTCCTTGAACGCACCCCGCGCGCCCCGTAGTGGAGCCCGCGCCGCACTCCTCGGCGGTGGCCGCCATGGCGCTCGTCCCACCCGCCGACACTGCGGTCTTTCAAGGGGATGAAGAATCTCGCCCCTCGACGGTGCTACGCGCCACCGACGTAGCTGCGTCGTCCCCGATGGCGGCAGCGTCGGCTTGCCCCGCCGGCTCCGTGGCCTCATCGGCTCCGCTTGCCGTCGCGGCCGCTTCCGGGCATGCGGTGGCACGCAGCCCGCGAGGCACCCCTGCACGCTCGTCACCATCGCCTCCCTGCTCACCCGCCACGTCGATGGCCGCGGCCAATGGGGCGGCCGGCAATGCTGCTTCCTCGACGGCCTCAGATTTGGCGGCCCCTTTGGGTTCTCCCGGAACTTCCGCGCCGGCGGACGGTGGGTCGTCGACAGGCGCCTCCGCGGATAGACCTCGCCCAGCGGGTGTGAGGTGTGTGCACGCCGTCCTTCTTCGCGATGCCCCCACGAGGGTACTCACGATGCTGCACGATGGTGATTGGTGTCTTCCACGCTTGGAGTACCCCGAGCACGCTTCGTACACTGCATCTGACTGCGCGCGGGACCTACAGGAGTCTCTGGACATCAAACCATCTGTTGTGGCGCTCTTCCAGGTGGTCGCCGAGCTGATTCCCGAGGGGGGTGACAGCACTACCATCTTCTACAACTACGACGGGGTCCGGCTTACGCTCCTGGCGGCCCCGTCTGAGTTCTACACCGTGTGCGAGCTCCCTCCCAACGCGCGTTGGATGCCCGTTGAGAAATTTCGGGACGCTGTGGAGTCGCCAATAGGTGGCTGGTACTACTCGAGTGCACGAGAGGCTGCGCTGGTCTTTGCCGACTTACTTGGCGTTAACGGTGATAGGACGGTGGCTGTGGACCCTCGACGGGATGTCTGGTGGACGCGCCATGCGTCTGCCTTTTTGCTGTCGGTTGTACGTGGCCTGCAGTTGGAGCCTGTGTCGTATGTGACTCGCGTGGCGCAGGACGGGGGCTGAGATTTTCGTGGTCCGCACCTCCAACGGCTCCTACTACCTGAAGGCCCCGTCGCCCGAATGCGCCGAGGTGACCGTGACGGACTACCTGTTCCGTATCTTCCCTGAGGACACCCTGCGTGTGGTGGCTGTTAATGCCTCCCTGAACTGTTTTGTGGCCGAGGGCTTCGACAAGTTGGTCTACAGGCCTGACGTCTATGCCGACGCAGTCCGCAAGTGGGGCGCCATGCAGCTGCTGTCGACTCATTGCGTGGAGGAGTTGCGGCCAGCGGGTGTTCCAGACTACTCCCCCTCTGTGCTGAGCTCGCTCGTGGACGGGATAGTTCAAGACCCTACGGTGGCAGCAGCGCTGGAGGGCAAGATGTCGACAGACGAATTGGTTCGCGGTGCGATGCTGATGTGCGCCCAGCTGGAAGCATCAACTCTTCCAGTCTGCCTGGTGTACGGCGACGTGACGACGGGCAACGTTGGGCGCAAGCGGGACGGCGGTCTGCTCATTTATGATTGGCAATATGGGTACCCGTCGCACCCTTTTTGCCACACTTACCACCCGAACGACCTCCTGCGCAAGCGTGAGGGGCGGCGTGCTTATCTGGACTGCTGGTCTACATTGGTGTGCCCAGAACAAGCTGAGGCAGAGCTGGCGGCTGCGGCAGTTGTGGGGGGGTTGACCACACTACACTGGTACGTGACGTTGCTGCCGACCTGCCGTAAGATGATGCGTCATCTTCACCTGGGCTCGATGCGCTACATTGTCAGCAAGCTCCTCGATGATTTGAGAATTCTGTGAGCGTTTTTTTGGAGGGTGGAGGTGCTGGGCTTCCCTTGTCCCTCGGGACACCGCGATTGAGCACTTTGTGATTGTGGTTTGTTTGTGTGTTATGTAGCGGGGATTTCTTCCTTTTTTTCCGGTGGGTGCCGCTTTACCTGCAGCGGTCGGTATCCGGCACGCCGCGGCACCCGGTGCCCAGCGGAGATACAAGGTGGCGCGGCGGGCGGTCCCGGCGCAGTGGTGCTTATCGTGTGTTCACACGCAAGCGCGTTTTTCTTGTAAAAAGCTCCGAAACCCCCTCCGTAAGGT
>ENA-ORXR01003418-ORXR01003418.1-marine-metagenome-genome-assembly--contig:-NODE-3418-length-14245-cov-2.993436_pt1 | contig 14245 bp, 10 predicted proteins | sample MGYA00237866_ERZ511479 | MGnify/ENA metagenome assembly ERZ511479 | reverse complement strand
TGAGACAGATCGATGTCATAAGCAATCCTTCTCAGTCAGTGTCTATTGAGCTGATTGAAATCAACTAATCTAGAATGGTTACAGCTTCAAATGAGAGACCATGCTTGAATACAATAAGATAACTCGACCATTATCAGCAAAAAACTGGTTAAGTCATATTCTTCGACCGATTAATTTAGGTCTGCGTTGCTAGTTTTCAGAACTGCTCAGAATTTTTGAGCAGTTCCGATGCCCACCAACAGCGAACTACTCAGGCCGAGGAAACCGCGATGCCACATCATGCTTAGTCAAATCCATATGACTGCGCGTATACTGCTCCGACGCATCACTTGGTGGATCATAATCCCAATGCGTCTTCTTACCGATACACAACGCCGCGTGTAGTTCGCGTCGGCGTATCTGCGATTTAATCACATCCTCACGCAAGCTTTCAGCATCCCAGTATTTAGCCGCTTCTTCACGAAAACCCGCCAGCAAAGCCTGCTGTCTTTCATCAGCATGATCGCCTGCTAAATTATTCAATTCATTAGGATCTGCTGCCAAATCAAATAACTGATCAGGATCGGTCATGCAGTTAATGTATTTGTAAGATCCGCGACGAATCATCAGCATCGGTGCCCCTGTGCCTTCGGCTAAATACTCACTAACACAGGTATCAGGGTCATCCGCAATATTGCCATCGCACATAGGGACTAAGGAGCGGCCACTCAATGGATCTAGCGGTTCAGGCTTAGCAACGCCGGTTGATTCCATCGCAAGATCCATCAGGGTAGGGACGATATCCACCTGTGCGACAGGGTTGCTGATTTTGCGCGGTGCAAAACGCTGAGGGTTGTGCACGATCATCGGGATGCGACACGACCATTCACGGAAACTCATTTTGTACCACAAGCCAAATTCACCCAACATATCACCGTGGTCTGAGGTGATAATAATCGTGGTGTTATCCGTCATGCCACATTCATCGAGAGTCTCGCGAAGTTTTCCAACCCACTCATCGACATAACTGACATTGGCGTAGTAAGCACGCCGCGCGTTAATAGTTTGCTCATCGTTTACCGGATTATTATCGAGATCGATCACCGCTTCTAATCTCAGGTTATGCGGATCTTGATCTTCTTTGGCAGGTCGTGGAACCGTCGGTAAAGGAATATCGATGCCTTCGTAAAGATCCCAGTATTTCTTACGGGCCGCATAAGGATCGTGTGGGTGGATAAAGCTTGAAACCATACACATCGGTCGTTCATCATCACTGCGTGCATGATCATAAATAGCACGGATGGATTGAGCCCCAACGTCATCGTCATAGGCTAGTTGATTGGTTATTGCAGCAACACCTGCTTGCTCAACCGATGACATATTGTGATACCAAAGATCGATACGTTCATCAGCATTGTTCCAGTCAGGCATCCAACCAAAGTCAGCGGGGTAAACATCGGTCGTCACACGTTTCTCAAAGCCGTGTAGCTGATCTGGTCCCACAAAGTGCATTTTGCCCGCCAGGGTAGTTTGATAACCCATCATCCGCATATAGTGGGCGAAGGTTGGCATAGTAGAGGGCATATAAGCCGCATTGTCATATCCACCACACTGAGAAATATTCTGCCCCGTCATAAAAGCATAGCGCGCTGGCGTGCATAGCGGGCTGCTGCTATAGGCTGATTCAAACATTACACCTTCGGCAGCTAGCTTATCGATATGTGGACTTTTGACGGTGGGGTTACCGTAGCAGCCAAGCGCAAGCGCGGTGAGTTGATCTGCCATCACGATCAGGATATTTTGTTTCATGCGATTTGCCACCTCATTAGCTCTGATTAGGATCAAAAGAACGATGCTTGTTGGGAATTCAAGACGAATTAACTCGCCCCTGATGTCAAACGGTGAGCGCCCTAGACTCTATGTTATGCATTAACTTTCCCAGTGCCTAACGATTTAAACTATCTCAAAGGCTTAGTCACTCTAAGTATTTCAGCATCAAAATAACCCTGTATCGATCGGCGAGGCAGCACACCGCCATACACTCGACTAAGAAGCTTGTGGTATTGGCTTTACGCAGACCTTCCGAGTGCCCTCGACCCATCAGCAAACTCAAACCTCAACACGAGGCGGCGAAGTAAAGCCAATACCACAAGCTGACCCCACTAACCTCATTGAGCATCTGAAGATAGTGTGACAAGTATTGGCAGACTTGCGATACTCCCAGAACTGACAAGGGACTTACACAAGAGGAAGGTATGTCAAATCACAACACTTCACAAACGACTCATCAAGAACCCACAGATGCAGCGTTACGTCGCTCTCAACCTCCCGTCGTTTGCTACACCGTAGAAAACCTGCCTGCTTTTGATGCTGCCTTCTATGAAAATGCGCGTAGTGATATGCAAAAGATAGCAGAAATCATTGTGAACCCTCGTGACGCCTCCACCTTTGAAGTGCCCGCCGGACATCTCTTTCGAATAGTCAGCACTGAAGGGTCACAAGTTGGTGATCTTAATCTTTGGAATGCTAACGATCTGAATGAGCGTTTCTTTAGCGGCAAGACTCGCCAATTACATGCCAGCCACGTAACGACTGGTGATCGCTTATGGAGTAATTTACCCGGTTTGAGGCCAATGGCAACCATTACGCACGACACGCTTGCTTGGTATGGTTGGGATGCCGACGGGGCAGGGGTGCACGATGTCATCGGTACACGCTGCGACCCCTATACGAATTACATGTTGAAAGGTGTGGATTATCACTACTGCTGTCATTCAAACCTAACCAGAGCCTTGGCTGAAGCAAAAGGTATCGGTACGGCTGAGGCTGAGCCGCACGTGCACGATGTGCTGAATGTGTTTATGTGTACTGGTTTTACACTGGATACGCATCAATATTTCATGAAAGCCAGCCCGGTACGTCCGGGTGATTTCATCGAGTTTTTTGCGGAGATTGATTTACTTGGGGCTTTATCAGCCTGTCCAGGTGGAGATTGTGGTAGCAGCCATTCTGACGATGTGACTACCTGCTACCCCCTGATCGTTGAAATTTATAAACCAGCTGACGGCTCGTTAGGTGACTGGCAGGTACGACAGAGAAACGGTTATTCTGGAACGCACGGTTTATAAGTAGTCGCGGATTTCAGTCGATAGCGCGGCTGAAATCCGGAAGTGTTTATAGCCAAAGATTCGTTTTCAGAATCGTTGACTGCGATTCATTAAGCTAAGTGCTTATTGAAAAACTCTAGCGTACGAGACCACGCTAACTCAGCCTTTTCTTCGACATAACGTGCTGTCGAGTCGTTGTGAAAACCATGATTAGCACCTTCATAAATAAAGGCTTGGTAATCAGCTCCCGCTCCTTTAAGGGCTTCCTCGTAGTCCGGCCACATTGCATTAACACGTTTATCAAGCTCACCAAACTGCAGCATAAGCGGCGCTTTAATCTTATCGACATTCCCTTTTGGTGGAGATCCATAAAATGGGACAGCAGCGTTAATGACATCCGGGACTTCAGCCGCAAGCATATTGCTGATGTAGCCACCAAAACAGAAGCCAACTACACCCAGTTTTCCATTGCTCATGCTGTGGGTTTTTAAGAAACCAGCTGCGGCGATAAAGTCTTGCTCTATTTTATTTCTATCCAAGGACTTTTGCATGGCTCGACCATCATCATCGTTTCCCGGATAACCTCCCAAGGGGTGCAGTGCATCAGGAGCGAATGCAATAAAGCCTTTTTTGGCAAGGCGGCGGGCGACATCTTTAACGTAAGGATTGAGGCCACGATTTTCATGAACCACCAGTACCATGGGGGCCTTTTCTCCTTCTTTGATCGCGCTAGGCACGACCAAGTAACCGCGGCCTTTACCATGCCCATCAGGTGAGTCAAACTCAGCGTAAGTTGCTTTAATATCTTTATCGGTGAATGAGATTTGTTCGGCTAATGCGTAGTTAGGAATCAGCGCGCTGGATACTGATCCAATAGTAAGCCCGGCAACCGTTAGGGTTCCAAGACGTGCCAGAAAGGTACGACGATCAATACCACCATGAGCGTATTCATCGTACCAATCAAAAGCTTCTTGTGGGATTTGTGGAGTGTTCTTCATATGACTTCCTCACGTTTGTTATGGATATTTGACTAAGCTATAGTAATAACCGGAATTTTTCCAATCAATTAACGCCATCTTTTATAATGACAACAGCGGCTGATACGAGGCCAAGCTATGCTCTGGATGTTCTGGACATACATTACTTGGAGGAAACCATGCGACTCGACAAACTGCACGAACTACAGGGTGATTTCTTTGCACGTTATGCGGAGGGATTTATGGATCCTGAAATGGTGAAAATTGGCAAGAAACACAATGTCGATAAGGTGGTCGATTTCACTCGGGAGTCATTTTCTGAAACTCAGTTCGGTAAGCCTGAATCAATTATCAAAAGTCTCACTCAGGTGGTTTCTAAATCGTCAATGGTCTCAATGTTTGATAAACCGAAGTTTCGTGATGCTGTTTTGACGCTGGCACCAAACGAGCGTGAAGCACTGGCTGATGCGGTATTTGAGTTATTACATGGCAATCAGAAAAAAGGCTTTGAAACTATTCTGGAACAGCTAGTGGCGCTGAAGCTCGGTCGCTGGTCAATGATGAGCGTGCTACCTTTTTACTTTGATCCGCAAAAAAACTGGTTTATCAAACCCAATACCACCAAGTCCATTTTGAAGTATTTTGAAGTCGATCAGGAGATGGTTTATAAACCCAGACCTTCTTATGCCTTTTATCAGGAATACAGCGATTTTTTAACGCAGCTACGTGATGAGTCAGACCCTCGGCTGAGTCCGAATAACGCCGCCTTTACGGGGTTTCTAATGATGACGATTAAGTAATCAGAAAGTGGGTTCGTGCGGTGGATGATAATCATGATCCCGCCAGAAGTTGATACCGCCGAGCTTTAGCCAAAGTGGGAATGTCAGCGCAAGACCAACAACAAAACCACCGATATGCGCCCAATACGCCACGCCGCCTACAGTAGGCTCAGCAAAACCACCAAATACCTGTAGCGCCATCCAGGCTAACAGCACAATGAAGGCAGGCAAGGTAATCATCTTGAAAAAGATAACGAGTATCAGGAGAATATCCACACGTGCTTTGGGATACAGCAATAGGTATGCACCCATAACCCCTGCGATAGCACCAGATGCGCCCACGGTAGGAATCATTGAGTTGGCATCTGAGAAAATATGAATCGCATCTGCGCCAAGACCTGAAACCAGATAAAAAATCAGGTAAGGAATGTGTCCCATGGCGTCTTCGACATTGTCACCAAAAATCCAGAGGAACAGCATATTGCCAATCAGATGTATATAGCCGCCGTGCAAAAACATCGAAGTCAGTGCGGTATGAAACTCCGTCCCGGAAGTAATTTCTGCTGGTACCATGGCCCATTCTGCGAAAAAACTTGAGAGCGCATAGTCATTATCCAGAATAGGGATGTAGCTAAGGAAAACGAGGATGTTAATGGCGATGAGCACCCAATTTACATAAGGCCTGTTTCGCGATGGATTATGATCTCTGAATGGGAACATACAGCCTTCCTTTTTAATTGCGATGCAATGGGGGAGCAATAAATTTCAGTGAGAGAGTATAAGCGTATTCCTTTGATTACACAGTTAGCAGGCGATACAAGCGATTTAGTTCATTCCGAACGGTAGCCACAACGACGCAATCAACAATCCAGCTTATTTTGAGACGGTTGATACCATGTCGCTGAACTGGCTTTCATGAATGAGTAACTGCTGTTTGTTTTCTAACCCGCCAGCATAACCAGTGAGTTTGCCATTTTTACCGATGACCCGATGGCAAGGTACGATAATTGAGATAGGGTTTTTGCCATTAGCCAAGCCCACGGCGCGAACCGCTTTGGGATTATCGATGGCAATGGCCATATCCTGATAGCTCCAGGTTTCACCAAACGGTATGCTTTGCAATGTCTGCCAAACCTGTTTTTGAAAATCAGTTCCCTGCGGATCAGTTGGCACATCAAACTGCTTGCGCGTGCCTGCGAAGTATTCGTCATACTCTGCTATGGCTTGCTGCAAAATAGGGTGCTTATCACTTTGTTGTCCAAAATCTTCGGGAGCAGTCGATTGCTTATCGAACCAAGAGCCTGTCAGCCCATTGTTGTTCGCTTGTAAGGTCAATCGGCCAACCGGACTTTGGTAATAGGTGTAGTAGTTCATGATTGTGAATTCCAACAGTTAAAAGTGGCGTAGCTTCCCCAGGGAGATAAGGACTCAGTGAGTGTTTTGATATCTTGAGTGGTGGCGGTTTGGCCAAATTCTGATACTGATTTTTTTATCACAAGATCAGTGGCTAAAAAGCAATCTGGTTGCGAAAGGCCCCGTAGTTTGGCGTAGCTGATTGTCCATGGGCCGATGCCTTTTAATACAATCCATTCATCAGGCGCAGTATCGGCGTTATCCACCATATAGAGCGCAAAGCGTTGCAGCGTGTCTTTACGACTTTGCGGCATTTTAACCAAGCTGAGATCGGCATTGGCCACTTCACTTGGCGTTGGGAAATAAAGCCTTTCTGTGTTGTTAGGGTTGAGCGTTTCGACAAATCGATTGAGTAAGGTTATCGCCGCTACAATGGAAATCTGTTGGCCAAATATCGCCCGAATACCCGCTTCCCATGCACTCCAGACACCGGGTATGCGCAATCCTTCTGACATTAGCGGAGCGATTGCGGTTTGGCTGAGGTGTGTCTCTATCACAGAAATATCAGCATCCAAATCAAATAGGCGTCTTATCTGTGCAACCATTTGTTTGATTTGAGTGGCATCGTCTATTTCAAACTCGATTGATAGCGTATTTTTAGCAGAGAGACTTGCCCGAAACCACCCCTGTGAATGAGTGGTTCGAAACGTGCGAAAATAGGCGTCTTCAGTAACCTCTTCAATGCCCTGAATAGCGCGCTTGCGATAGAAATCCAGCAAGTGCGACCAGTTAAAAGGTGGTCGGTAACCCAGCGTTAGCTGTTTCTTATCGCTGCTGGTTTTCAACTCCTTGCGGGCGTCAGTTGGAGTGAGTTTGAGTTTCTTTTGAAAGGCATCATTAAAACGCCGCACGCTGTTAAAACCGCTGGCAAATGCAATATCGGTAACACTCATATTGCTGACATGCAGGAGTTGCTTGGCGAACATTAACTGTTGATACTGGGCATATTGCTTGGGTGACATGCCAATGTATTGTTGAAATAGCTCACGAAGATAGCGGTCGCCAATGCCAAGTCTCGTTGCTAGCTCACTCAGGCTACTGTCTTGTAAATCACCTCTGTCAATTAGATTGATGGCACGTTGGAAAGTCGTTTCCACTCCTCTCCAGGCGTGAGAGCCTGGCGCACTGTCTGGACGACAACGCAGGCAAGGACGATAGCCAGATTGCAATGCCTGTGCCTGACTAGGGAAATACTCGACATTTTTTTCATTGGGTGGTGTTGCCGGGCAAATAGGGCGGCAAAATATCCCAGTGGTTTTTACCGCAGTATAAAAATGCCCGTCGAAACGCGTGTCTCGGGATAAACGGGCACTTTGGCATTGCTCAGCAGTAAGCGTTGAAAATTCAGAAATTAACATGGCTGAGAATGTGGCTGATTTGATGAGACATAGCTAAGATGAATAGTTGAGTTGATTTAAGTGTACTCTGATATTCGATGTGTACTAGCCATTTTCGGCACTGACTCTTGCAGCAATTTACTCAGCGATCAGCGCTGCAATCCTGCAAATCATCAATAACTGAAGGCCTGCTCTTTTTCAGCAGCCACCACCGAAATCTCAAATAACAAGACATCTCTTGCCATCGACGCTTCGACACAGGCGCGTGCTGGCGCAAATCCATCAGGTACCCAGCTGTCCCACACTTCATTCATCGCAGCGAAGTCATCCATGGTTTTCACATAGATCGTTGCCGAAAGCATGTGTTCGCGATCACTGCCAGCCTGTTCTAGTAACGCATCCACTTTTGCTAGGGTAGAAAGTGTTTGGCCTTTAATATCCTGTGTCGCGTCATCGCAAACCTGACCACATAGATAGATTGTGCCGTTGTGTTTAACGATACGGCTCATACGGGCTTTAGTGTCTTGCCTTTCAATCATTGCTTTCTCCAGAGAATTTTACAATTTATCGATTGGGCATCATATTGCACTGTCCTAAAATAGTTTGCCACGCTTTTGTATGTCGATCACGGGCAGCAATCCACCGACTCCAGAGACTGTTGTTGTGTTGCAATGAAAATACCTGATCAGCATAAGCCTTCATAGCAGGCGTTGCTGGGAGCTTTTGAATGATCGCTGCATGGGCTGTAAACCAAGGTCTGGCGTTTTGTTCTACTCGTGCCATATAAGGTTGGACTTGTTGAACATAGTATTTTCTAAAGACATTATTTAGGACAGTAGCGCGCGGTGGTTGGTGGCCTTTGAAGCAGAAAGGCTTACGACTTAAGCGTCGATCTATAGCTTCTGCTACTGCGTTAAGGTGCTTTATCAGAAGGTTCAATGACGTGAGGAGCTGTGAACCCAAATCACTACGATAAAGCGCTGCATAATCATCCTCAATGTCATCTAGCCAGTTGGGTAGCTCGATGGTTTTACTTGTGGCAAGCTTGGCCAGATGATCAAACCTTTGCATGGCAGAATGAATCGCAGCATAGTCTGAGCCGGTTTCAGGAACTTCATTAGCCAAAGGAGCACTGCTCGTTTTAAACTGCTTGCTTATCTCCGAAGAAGCATAAATGCCGTTCCACACTTCAAGCGGTAGACTGTTCAGTTTTAATGTGAGTATCTCATCTAGTCGTTCTTTAAATGCATCCAGTTCTTGATCAGGGTCATCCATTGCTTGCATTGTGTTTTGGCATTGCTGCAAGGCGTCTACAAAGCGCAGCTCATAACGCATTTTTTGGCTTGGTGGCATGACTTTACCCAGTGAGCTATTGCGTTCAGAGATAATGCCGAGCATATCGCATTGCCTAAAATCCAATACTTCCCATAAGCCTTGACGTAATTCTGTGGTTAGGTGAGTTCTGTGTCTCTTTTGTGGGAAGTTTGGTAGAGCAGGGAGTGCTGATAATTGAATATCCGTTTCTAAAACCGTCGATAGTCGCTGGGAATATTCGCTTAGCATCGATTCTGGTTTTGAGGAATCGCAGCCGCTTATCATAAGGAAAATGGCCACAATGATGGTTTTGGTAGTTCGCATCGCGCTACCTTAATTCTGATTAAGGTGCCATGCAATTAACCTGTTTTGTCGCTGGTGGTAAAACTAGCTTACATTCAGCCAGCTTAGGAATTACCATGCACCGATGGACATTCTTATTCGCGAATATGGCCGGGTAATCTGGCAAAAACGCTGGACAGCACTACTGCTGTTTTTTGCTATATCTGGCGCTATCGGGCTGGATATACTTGCGCCCTTAATATACAAAAACATCGCGAATGGACTAGCACAACCGTTTACGCCTGAAATTCGCGTTATGCTGATCGAGAATCTGACGTGGTTAGGCGGGTTGTTTCTGGCTATTTGGATCAGTTGGCGGGTTCTTGAGTTCTGCATAATTCCCCTGCAGGCGGGTGGCTTGGCTCAGTTAGATAAACGCTGTTTTGAGGTATTGCTCAAGCAACGTTACACCTACTTTGAAAGTAGTTTTTCTGGCAGTTTGGTTAAGCAGGCTGGCCGCTTTGTCCGATCGTTTGAAACGATTATGGATTGGCTAATCTTTCAGTTATTCAGTAATTTACTTTCCATCACACTCGCCTTTGTGATCTTTTGGTATCAACAGCCCGTGTTTGCCATGTACTTTCTGATTTGGGCAGCAGTGTTCATTAGCTGGAGCGTTTTCTTTTCGATTTGGAAGCTGAAATTTGATAAGCGTGTCGCGGAGTGTGACTCCAAAGTAGGGGGTGCTTACTCCGATAGCATCAGCAATATCTTTATCGTCAAAAGCTTTGCGCTGGAGGGTGAAGAGCGCGAGAAAGTGAATGGCTTAGTGGATGATTTATTCCGCAAACGGCGAACCGCTTGGCTATTGATGTTCACATCGTTTGCGGTGCAGGGCATTCTGGCGTTCTCTATCGAGCTGATTCTGATCTACTTAATGATCGGTCAGTGGCAGGAAGGACAGTTTGAAATTGGTGTGTTTGTGCTGTTTCAGGCAGTGCTAATTAAACTGATTGACGGCTTATGGGACTTTGGCCGTAACTTCCAGCGCTTCTTTACGGCGTTGGCCGATGCCAGCGAAATGGCCGAAGTATTCCGGCAAACGGAACTGGATCAAGACCCATCCGGCACAGCAGTTCATCCGATATCACAGGGACACATTCGTTTCGAACAGCTCAACTTTAATTACTCCGGTGCATCGGGCGAGTCGACAGGCTTGTTTGAAAACTTCAATCTGGATATCAAAGCCGGTGAAAAAATTGCACTGGTCGGCCACTCCGGCTCGGGTAAAACATCCCTAACCAAATTGTTGTTTCGTTTTATTGAACCGCAAACTGGCAAAATCATTATTGATGGCAACGACGTGCAGCAATTCACACTGGAATCGCTGCGTTCTCAGATATCCCTGATTCCGCAGCAGCCTGAGCTGTTTCACCGCAGTATTCGCGACAATATTACACTGGGTAAAACGATTACTGATGAAGCGCTTTATGAGGTTCTGGAAAAGGCCGGTGCGTTGGAGTTTGTTCAGGCAATGCCGGACAAATTAGATACGCTGGTGGGTGAGCGTGGGGTCAAGTTATCCGGTGGTGAAAAGCAGCGTGTGGCGATTGCCCGAGCCTTTTTGGATGGAGCCAAAGTCGTTGTGTTGGATGAGGCAACCAGTGCGTTGGACTCGATTACTGAGCAAGCCATTCAACAGGCGCTGTTTAAACTGATTGAAGATAAAACCGCGATTGTGATTGCGCATCGACTTTCAACCATCTTACGCATGGATCGGATTATTGTGCTGGATCATGGGCAGATTATTGAGCAGGGTACGCATGTTGAGCTGCTGGAAAAGCGCGGTCGGTATTTTGAGATGTGGCAGCATCAAAGTGGTGAGTTTATTGGGGATCTTGAAAACTCCAGCAAGCAATAAGACAGATTTCACAATGATGCTTTGTACTTAACGCTAATTCGGTATAGAGCCTTTCAAGTATTTTAAATTCATAGCACATTAATGTTTAGAGCGTTAAGGTCTTCCTGATGCTCATAACATTCGATTAGTTTATCTAATAAAAATAAATATAGTCATCGACCTAGGGGTTGAGTAAATAAAAATCATGTCGTCGGACGGGTTAGGTTTGGCCTTATAACTACCCCAAAGGACGTTGCTCTGCTTGAAACGTGCAGACATATTTCAGCACATAGATAAGATTATCTAGTAATAAAAAAAAGAAAACGGGGATAAGTATGTCAGTTTTATCAGGGGCAAAGCGTTCTGTATCAGAAAGCTATTTCATCAAGGGTAAAGGGTTACCATCTCAATCACGAAAAGTGATCAAAAGAGTGTGTGCCAATACGTTTATAAAACTATCGTTAATATTTATAGCCTGTGTATTGAGTTCTACCTCAGCTCATGCATTGAGTATTACTTTAGATGGAACCAGAACAGTGTTGAGTGGTGCTGATTGCGGTTCCGCCCCAACGACTTATCGCTTTGGAACGACTGCATCATGGCAGGGTACACCGCTAGACATTATCGTTACTGTTAATGCAGAAGATAATGATTATGCACTTGGCACCGCAAATGGCGGGGGCAGCTGTGTATACGCGAGTGGTGGTGTTTTAAGTGTGAACCTTCGTGATACAGATACTGGAGATAACGTTGCGTATGTTGATACCACAATTACAGTAGTAGCTCAGGGTACAACGACCCCAGTATTTGTGGACAGAATAACGGGAACCGGATTTGACTTAGATCATAACGGTGCGGTGGCTCCAGATACAAACTCTACCGATACAGATGATATCTATTTTTCAGGCCCAGGTGCCAGTTACCTTGCTAGTAACACCAATGTAGTTTATAGCACAGGGTCTTTTGTTGGGGGGCATGATATTAAGTTTAAGGGTTCAGGTGCGGTGGATGCTAACTGTGCTGACACTCCCTCGACTCCCGTTATAAGCTGTCGTTCTGCGGCAAGTTGGACAGGAGGAGCCGGCATTAACAGTATTTCCTCAATTAATGCACGTTTTCAAAATGACAACGCCTACGGCTATTCTACCAATGATGCCAATTACCGCTTATTGCAATTATCTTTAGTTGATGCACATGCTGAAGAAATATTAGCACCTAACTCAGATTTTGGTGATGCTCCTGCAAGTTATGGTGCTGCCAGCCACAACTCTATCTCATTAACCACTATATTAGGAAACGGACTTGGTGCCGATCATGATGCTGCTAACCAACCATCGACCAATGCATTAGGTGATGACAATGACGCCGCAATAAGCGGCCCTTTCTATGATGATGAAGACGCAGTTAGACACAATGGTGTTTTGCTGGACGGTCAGAGTTTTGTCCAATCACAAAATGTGCCTATAGATGTGACCACTTTTGGTGATGGATATTTGAGCGCTTGGATGGATTTGAATATTGATGGGGATTTTGCTGACTCAGGTGAGCAATTACTAACAGATGTATTTATAAATAGCACTACGGTACAAAATACGGCTTTAGTTTTGCCGATTCCATATACAGCAACCGGTGGTAACACTTACCTGAGATTTAGATTTAGTAATTCTACTGGCGTTAGTTTTAGTGGTGCAGTTACCGCTGGTGAAGTAGAAGACTACCAAATCACCATCCAACCCGCAGCACCCGGTTACAACATGGTAAAAACATCAAATGGCTCAATTACAGCCGCCGGGCCTTTGACTTATACATTTGCTTTTACAAATACGGGAAATGTCGTTCTTGATAATCTAAACGTTTCAGATCCAAATATTGATTTTGGTTCGTTGACGGGTTGCCCTATTGCTACTCTGGCTGTCGGAGCAACTCAAAATTGTACGGCAACACGTACAATCACTCAGGCACAGGTTGATGCCGGTACAGCATTGTCGAATACAGCAACCCCAAGTGCAGACGATACTGCCAAAGACCCCGTTACCGAAGATAGTGTTACTGATAACACCGTTGTAACGGCTATCACTCAAACACCAAGCTACACCATGACGAAAAGTTCAGATACGTCAACTATGTCTGCTCCAGGTACGATTACTTATACGTTTGCTTTTGTGAATACCGGAAATGTAACGTTGACTAATTTAACGGTGGCAGATGCTGATATTGACGCCGGAACTTTAACTGCTTGCCCGGTCGCTACACTTGCCCCAAGCGGAACTGCCACTTGTACTGCGACTCGTACCATCACTCAGGCACAAATTGATGCTGGTCCGGATATCGTTAACACAGCCATACCAAGTGCGACAGGACCTGATGGAACATCACCCGTTACAGAAGATGATACCGCCAATGATAACTCTACTTCTACCGACACACTTCAGTCTCCTGTAGCTGTTGACGATACACAAGCGAATCCGGGGGTTCCGTCGCCGAGTAATCCCACCACGCTTGGAACGATCGGTGCAAATGATAGCGATCCAGATGGTACGATTAATCCTGCTACGGTTGACCTTGATCCGACGACACCAGGTATCGATGCTTCGTTCACGAATGCGGATGGTACCTACACGGTTGATGCCGCTGGTAACGTCACGTTTACACCGAATGCTTCGTTGACTGGCAACCCAACGCCGATCCCTTACACGGTTGAAGATAACGATGGTAATACGTCGAATCAGGCCACATTGACCGTGACTTACGGTACAGCTCCGGTTGCTGTTGACGATACACAAGCGAATCCAGGGGTTCCGTCACCGGCGAATCCAACTACATTAGGAACGATCGGTAATAACGATAACGACCCTGATGGCACGATCAATCCTGCTACGGTCGACCTTGATCCAACCACACCGGGAATTGATTCGAGCTTCACAAATGCGGATGGTACGTACACGGTCGATGCAGCCGGTAACGTCACATTCACGCCGAGTGCTTCGCTAACCGGTAATCCAACACCGATTGCATACACGGTTGAAGATAACGATGGGAATACGTCGAACCAAGCCATGCTGACAGTGACTTACGGCACGGCTCCAGTTGCCGTTGACGATACACAAGCGAATCCAGGAGTTCCGTCACCGAGTAATCCCACCACGCTAGCCACAAT
>ENA-ORXR01003417-ORXR01003417.1-marine-metagenome-genome-assembly--contig:-NODE-3417-length-14252-cov-9.363668_pt1 | contig 14252 bp, 4 predicted proteins | sample MGYA00237866_ERZ511479 | MGnify/ENA metagenome assembly ERZ511479 | reverse complement strand
CATCGGCGTCGGCATCGCACAAGTCGCTGACGTCGATAGTGCGCTGGCGCTTGGTCGGGGGCGATGCGACTGCCCCGCCCCCTTCCCCCCCGCCGCCTTTGGGCGACGGTAGCCACAGCGACCCGTCAGTCCGCACCTCCACCTCATCCGCGTTGGGAAACCGCCGCAGCGCTTCGGCCAGCAGCGGAGACGTCCACAGCCGCTCCACCGATGCTGTTGGACGGTTGCATACTGGGCACGCGTACTTGCGCGCACGCCGCGCGTAGGCGAGGAACATGCCCAGATCAAAGCACTGCATGTGCCGACAGTCGACGCCTTGCACGGGCGTGGTGAGGCGGCCCATGGAGAGCGGGCAGCGGAGGGAGACCTTGGCCGACTCAATCTCCACGCCCCCGCCCTGCATGAACGCCGCCGCGTCGGCGATAGCCACGTCCAGGGGTGACGTCGCGCCGCCGTCGGCGTACATACGGGGCAACCCGTGCTGGACCCGCAGACGCTCCACGTGCGCCACTGTCTGCACGTCGACTTGGCGCCCAAATGCCGCGTCGCTGACGACCCGCACCGGCTGCACAAAAAGCACGAAGAGGGCGGTGGCGTTGCCGGCGCCCCCCGCCGCAGCACTGCCCCCTCCGGCGGCGCGATGGAGGGTCACGGCGTTGAGACTGGACACGCGGCTGCCCGCCGGTCGCAGGTGCGGCGTCAAGTCCGTGCCGCTATCGGGCCCGACGGCCACCCCCGCTGCCGTCCGCCGCGCTTGCGCAACCGCCACCACCGCGCTATTGACTGCCGCATACACCGGGAACGGCCACTCTTGCGTCCACGTCGACGGTGGCCGGCCGGTTTGTATCCGCAAACACCGCAGATGCAACTGCTGCTGACCACCATCGTCGCCAGCGGCGGGCACCGGAAAGACGGGGGTGGCAAAGGATATGGTCACTGCCGGCAAGGCCGGGCGACCGAGGTCGACTGCAGAGACTATCGCCGGTGGGCACAGCGGCGGGGCGGTTGGCAGCACAAACGGGCTTTCGCCCGTTAAAAACGGGTCCGTGAGGAATTCCAGCGCGTCCGGACGCATGCCAGGGATAGCCGCTCCCACGCCCGCTGCCAAAGAGCCGCCGCCGGCGTTGCCGCCGCCATAGGTGGTGCCCGTAAAAGCCGGGGGCACGCGCCCGCTCCACTCACCGGCGCCCCGATCGAACGGCGGCAACAATGGCCATTGCAGCGCCGTCGCGGCCAAGGGCGTGTCGGACCGGGCAGCGGCGGCGGCGGTGGCGGCCGCGGCGGAGCCACCCGACCGCCGCCGTCGCGCTCCCGGGTCCTGGAGGCAGTCGAGGAGACGGCTGGCCAGGACGGCCTTGACGCCATGGGCGGGCAAGTTGAGAGCGAGGGCCAACTCGACGAGCAAAGCACGCGAATGCGACATGAGACTCGCGTGGCGAGCGCCATGACTCAAACCCAGCGACCGGACACCTGTGCAGAAGAAACCGCAACACGCACCAAGGGTTCGTTAACGACAGAACAAAACACATACGAACGTGAAAACATGTAAACGAAATAGCACCGCCGGGCCATACACGGCAACAGCCGACGCGTCACGTCACATCAACAACAACATACAACTCTCCCATCGACGTCAGCGCCAGACGCCCTGCAACACATCCCCCCTCCCACCACAGCCGATTGCGATGAGAGCCACCCCCACATTCATTCATCCCAATTCTCAGCCGCGCAGCAAGTGAAAGACTCTAGCGTTCCACGTCTCCATGCTCGCCATGCAGCAGAAGCACTGGTCCTATCCGTAATCCCCCTCATCTGGACGTACCCGAAACAACACCCTGTTCTACCGCCCATCCGCGGAATCCCAACACCGACCGCAACACCGACGACGTCGAGGGGTGCCCCGTGTGCCCGACGAGGCGCCCAAGGACGGTGATCGTCGGGGGCGGCAACGCAGCTAGCCGCCGCGCCACGCCCGGGAGGTCCGCAAGGCAGGGGGGGCGGGCGCCGCTCCCACCAGAGCCTGTCGAACGCGGGCCCCAGTCCGCACCATCCATCATCCCCTGGTCGTCGACGTCGTCCCGTCCACAAACCACCGGCACCCGCCGGTTGATGCCGTCTCGGCGCGACGAAGAAGCGGCGACACCGCTGGTCGTGATGCCGCCACGGTGCACGCGGGGGCACCCCACCGCGGGAGTCGAGCGGACGAACGAATTTGGAGCCAGCTGCGTGAAAAGGGGGAGCTCAAGATGACGGTTGGTGGGTGTCAAACAATGTCAAGATTTTTCCCAGTGCCTGTCCCGAGACCGTCACGGCAGGACGAGTCGACACAAGCATGCAAGCAAGATGTGCGCACAGCTCATGATACGCTTCTCAGGAAAGCATGCCTGCCGTTCAGAGAACCGCTTTCTACTGAGCAGGTTGGGGAAAGAAAGTCACGTTTGAGTGGGCGGTCTACGACGGTCGCGGCAGCAACTGTGGTGCTACAACGGAGATTTCCGGAAGAGCCTACGGAACCAACTCCCCAAACTCTTACAACTGATGTCTCATGCTGAGACCTAATACTGACTTGGTGAGCCTTTCCTGCGACGTGGTCGCCTGGCGCCGATGGACATCACGCATGTCGTCGGCGCCTGTCCTGCTGCGAAAAGGTCAAGACAGTTTCCATGATTTTCGGCTTCTTCAGTTCCAAGCAATGCCCAACTCCGGCGGATCGGTCGAAAACCCATACTGACATCGGAAGGCTGTCGCACCCACCCCACTTGTGCCCCGTCTCGTCTTCGAGTCGCATGCTTCGTACGTCACCGAACTTGCCCACACCACCCGACCCGTGACGTAGCACACCCGCCTGTCGCCCGACGCCCCGTGCTTCAATCCGCTGCTGTCAGCGTCAGACGACCTTCCCATCCTGCTCGCCGCAACTTCAGGGTGCCACCACCTGACCTCCACCTCGCCACCGCTCACACTGCGCGTGCTTCCACGTCTTCCCCCCCCCCCCTCCTGCCCTCGCGTCCCCCCACCGCCGCAGTCACGGCCTCGGCAGCGTCCCCGCCCGTGGCGGCGGCGGCGGCGCGTGCTGGCCGCCGCCCCCACCTCCCCCTTCCCCTCGGGGGCGTCGCCGCGACGCGCCCCGCGGCCCTCCGGTGGGCCCGCCGCGTCGCCGCCGCCCCCCACCGACCCGGCGTCATGCGCCGCGCGGTCGCTGGGGCGGGGCTGGCGGGACTCCTCCTCCTCGTGGGCATTGTGCTGGTCGCTGCGCCGTGGGCGGCGCCCTGGTCGGCCGCCGCCCGCCTGGGCGTGGCGGCCGAGGCGGAGGCTGGCGGGCGCTCCCAGGCCGCCGCCGCCGCCGTTGCCCGTGATTCAGTCGCGGTGCGGCGGCCGCCGCCGCCGACGACCGCGTTGCAGGCGCCGTCCGCGGCCGTGGCGGGCGTCAACGCGTCGGCGGTGGACAAGAAGGCGGAGCTCGGGCGCGCCGGCTGGACGCTCATTCACACCACCGCTGCGACGCTGCCGACGCCGCTGACGCCGGCGGCGCGCGATGGGGTTGTTGCGCTCCTTCGAGCAGTGGCGCTGACGTACCCGTGCAAGGAGTGTCGGGAGCATTTTGCATCCTTTATCGCCGTGCACCCAATAGAGTACGTTGCCGGGCGGTGGCAGGGGTAGAACGATGCCTGCGGGTCGAGTGCCAGGGGAGCATGCCCGTACAGAAGAAGTAGGGGGTGGACGTGGGTGTGGGGCCCGAGCACTGCTGCGGCAACGAAGCGGATGAGCGACGGCCATGTCAACATCCGCACGCGACGCGTCGTGTCGTGGAGAGGTGAGCACGCCCGCCGGTGCGCGGCCCTTCCTCGGGTTGCGAGGTGTGGCAACGCCGTTTGACTCATGCGATGGTGCAGTCATAGTACATGCAACTGCGCCGCGATGCGCCGCGAGCGCCCGAGGCGTTGGAATGCACTAGCTGAGGTGCCCCTGCCGTTGTGGCGGGTGGTCGGACGCGTTACTGACCTAGTCGTGATTGCTCGTTGTTTTCCTGTCCAGTTGCTTTCTCTGCGCGCCCACCCCCAATTTCTTCGTCAATGCGTGTGGCTGCTCTCGTTCCCCTGCTGCCTGCCTTGCAGCATCGAGTCGAGAGACTCGATCCTCCAGTGGACGTGCATCGCCCACAATGCCGTCAATGCGCGGCAGCACAAGCGGGCCTACCCGTGCGGCGACATCAAGGCACTCGACGTGCGGTGGGGGGACTGTGGGTGCGACCGGGGGCCGGGCGCCGCCAAAGCCTAGAGTGGCGCCACGGACGGGGAGGGGATCGAGGTGCGGAGTGTGCGCATCGTTGGGGGGTGTACGTTGAAGTCTGTGGAAGCGAGGACGACCCACGTGCCGTGCTGTGCCGATCTGTGTCTTGAAGCGTGGCCGGGGCGACCGCGTCCCCGCTTGCTGGCAAATAGAGCGGTGAATAATCCCTCTAGTTTCGTCTGAAGGAAGGTATCCTTTGTCACACCGGTCAAGGTGGAGGTCAGGCCTGTGTGTGGGGCTGCTTGGGTCCCACGGCGCATCTGGCTTGCTCGTGCTCACACACCATTGGGCACTCGACGGTTTGTCGACGGTCGCACACCGACCTACAGTATGGTGATGAGTCGTGTCTCGTCACGCCGGTCAAACGATCAGTGCAAGCTCCCGCTCCGCGAAACTGCCGCCTCTGCTAGAGCGTCGTACGGCCGTGGGCGTCGCCGCCACTACGTCCTTTGCGCAACACGGAGCCAACCAGCAGGTCCCTTCGTAGAGCGGGCCCCACACACGCCTCTGTCCTCGTTGTCAAGTGACACCCCTTTGACAGCAAGGATGTTATTGTCACCTGTCTCTCGTCGAATTCGACCATCGAATAGTGAAGAAGAATTGGCTTGAAAGCGCGTCACTTCCGTGAAGCTTCTGAAATATCTGTTTGCAGTTGCGAACAAATGGCACCTGCTCACTTTGTGAGACGCGTTTATACCTGTTCTCGCCAAACAGTCCCGGACAGTGGGAGCCAAGATGAGCCAGTTACGTCTTGCTATAAAACACGTTCACAACCCCCTGGCCGGAGAGTGACCCGTCGGCTGGCGCACGCGATGGAGCGTAGCTGCCGCGTGCTGGAGCAGTTTGAACAAACTTCATGACCTTCTTGGCGCCTCATACCTTGTTGCAATTTCGAGGATGAGACTGGGGGGCTACAGATACTCTCATGTTTTTATGTGATCCACGTTCTGGTCCTCGTCGCTCTATGGCTGCTTACAGCACGGAAGAAGTCCGACGATGCCCTCGTCGTGTTCTTTTTCAACGTCGGCAACCAACGGTGTGGAGACCGGCAACCTCGCTGGAAGTCGGCCCGGGTGGGGCCGTGGCCCAACCAGCGACCGGCCACCTGGCGTGCTGCAGAGCCACCGCCCGCAGTCCCGTCCTCACGACTCACGAAGGCCGTTGCAGGCACCGCGTGGGGGGGGGAGGGTAGGCTGCATGCTTGTCTTGACACAGTCGTCACCGTCGGCGCGGTCGCGCCCGGTCTACGAGGCGGCCACGTGTGGCGGGCGTGACCTGCGCGCTGCTCCTGTCCACCACCTTGCCCCCCTCGCTGCCGCCCGCGGCTGTTTTTTTTTTGGCTCCTTCGTCCCACGCTAGTCGGGCTTGTGCGGGCTGGCACAATTTTTGTTGGTCGGTCACACCGTGCGTGCATCGTGGGAGTGCTGTGGGCGGCGCCTTGCCTTCACCGTGACCGTGCCCGTGACGTCCGCCGCGTCCGCGTCCGCCATGGACGCGACGCTGGCGGATGCCAGCCACGGCGGCGGCGGCACCCGGTCGTTTCTGCCGCGCCCCGTTGCGACGCGGCATCCGCCGGCACCGGCGTCGTCCCGGCAGCCGCTCGGGCCTCCAGGGGACCTGCTGTTGCCCGCCTCGGCACAATCGGCGCGCCCCCTCGGGCGAGCACCAGCGACTGGCGCAGGCGCTCGGTCGTCGAGAGGCGGTCGCAGAGGCGCCAGCAGCGGTCACATGCGTGGGCTTCGGCGGCGGCTTGGCGACCTGCCGGGTGTTGCCCACGGAGTGGCCAGCTTAGAGGGCGCCCAGCTGTCGTTCCTGGCCCGCTTGTGTGGGTCCTCCCAGGGACCTTCGCCGGCGTCCTTGTTGCGGCGGGAGGTGTTGGACTTTTCGGGGTGGGCTCACAATCCGGATGCGGCTGCGGGTACGTTATTTTTTTGGTCTCCTTTATTGTTTGGGTGAGGACTGGTGGGCTTGTGGAAAGGGGGTCGAGGGCGTTGACGTCTTGCAGCACGTTCATGTTGTGCCCTGAGCCAGTTGACTGGGGCGGGTGGAGAAGCGGTGAGGTGCGCGGGTGGTCGCTGTGGACGGTGCGTGGGTGGGACGTGTGGCTGGCGATAGCTGAAATCTGTCGGAGGGGTATGGTCCCGACGCACACGGCCCTTGGGGTTGGCTATCATTCTGCGAGTCACCGGCGACGTTGCCCTTGCTTCTCCGGGCGGTGTATGCATGCGATATGTCGCTGACTGGTGCGGTCGTCTGTGTCGTTTGCTGCACTTCCATTGTCATGGTCTGCTGTCTTCGCATTGCTCTGTCATTTGCGGGTCTTGCTCTTGCTCTTCTTCTCTCTGTCGCCGCCCGTTTCGCTTCCCAGCCAACAAGTGGGCGAGCCTCGACTCGCATACACAACATATGCGGGTGATGTACAACGCACGACCGAGGATTGCCGCGGTTCTGACCGCCCTCGGCTTATCAGACCAGGGCGACAAGTCAGAGCTGGCAACGCGGCTGCTCGCCTTTGTGGCGGACCCTTTCCGACCCTGCCCCCCGCCCGTGCCGGCGCCGAAGCGGCGGCGGGTCGGCGCCCCGGCCGGCCCTTCAGGGGCCGCGAGAACGCCCCCGTCACTGCTTGGCGTCGGTGGTGGTAGCGGCAGCAGCGGTGCCCGTGGCGGTGCCCGACCCACGTCACTCCCGTCGCTGCACGCGCGGGGCTCTGCGGGTGCCTTATCGTCTGCGCCACCGCGGCGGGTGCCGGGCAGCCTCGTGGGGTTGGCGCCACCGCGTCGGACGTCGAGTGGCGTCGCGGCCGCTCCGCCATTGCGGCGACGGTCGACGGGCACTGCCTCACCGATGCTGAGGCCAGAGGTGCCCGCCGCCCCGCACGCGGCCGTATGGGGGCCTTCGTCACTTCTCCCCCCTGGGTGCCTCGACCACCCCTTCCTCTTTTGGGACTCTGCCTTTGGCCGACCGCAGGGCCCACCGCTGAGCAAGCCGGTGGTCGTGCTGGGGACGGACTTACTGCTGCCACCCCCGGCACGCGCCATGTTGACCTTCCCCACGCCACCCGCGGCGGAACTTGGGGACGCTGGCGCGGCCGCCGGTACCAACCCCGTGCAAGTCGTCCTGCGGTGTTTGCGTGTCGCTGGAAACTTGCCCATAACCAAGTGGAAGCAGAAGTGGCCGTTCGGGGTGGTGGCGTACGTCAACGGATACGACAAGGGCGTGGGGAAAGGTGTGTCCTCAGACTACTGCAGGACGCCCGGGCCTGACGACACCGAGGATGTTACGGCTTGCTTGTTCCCCTCGCCATTGCCGCTTGCTGCAGGGGCCGCGGGCGGGGACGCCCCCTACGACCGCGACCTGGCCGCCGGCTCGTTCGTGAACGAGGTCGTCCTGCAGTCGGTGGCAGTCGAAGATCGAGACGTCGATCTTCTCAGCCAAAGGTCGAAGGAGGTGTACTTGCTGTTTTCCCAGCGCGTCCGGGAAGTCTCTGACTCGGATCTGATCCGCGATGTGCGTGCGCAGACGGTGCGACACGTAGAGCGTCTGCGGGCGATGCATCGGGTGCCCCCCGTGGGCACCAATGGTGCCCCTACAATGCCTCTAGACGTGGCTATCGCCGACCTGCGAGCCTCTCTGTGTGATGACGGGCTCGAGATTGATGCGACCTCGGTGTCCCTTCGCTGTCCCCTGTCGATGGGCCGCTTGGGCATCCCCGTCAAGGGCGTCAAGTGCCAGCACTTGCAATGCTTCGACCTCGCCCAGTACTTGTCGTACGCTCGGCGGTCGCGGCTCTTTGCGTGCCCAGTGTGCAACAGCGATCAAGCGGCGATTGGGCAGCTGTGGGTATCCCCACTTATTGAGAAGGCGCTACGCGATTTTCCGGAAACGCTGGCGGACGATGTGCAAGTCGCCGCGGATGGCACCATGAAGCCACTCGTCAAGAAGTCGGCGGCTTCGGTGGCGCCGGCGGCGGGAGCTCCGGCAGCCAAGGCCAAGGTCAAGATCGCTCGCGGCCGCACCCGTTCCGTTGCCATTGGTTGTGCTGACCTGGAGAACAGCTGCGGCGGCGGGGGCATTGGCAGCGGCAGTGGGATGGGCGCTTCGGCAGCACCGTTTGCGGGGAAAGCGAGCCCGGCTTCGTCGCCGCTCAATGGGGCGTGGGACCCGCTACATTTCATGGAGGGTGGGACAAGCGCGACGGCCGGCTGTGGCAGCGGTACCGCTGTTGGTGCCATGCCCGTTGGCTATGGCGGAGAAAGCACCCTGCCACCGGGCATGTGCACACCCGCCCTTGAGTCGCTCCCGATGGAGGTGGCGACTCCCCCGCCGCCTGTGCTTCCTCTTGGCTCGGCGCCGTCCGCCCCGACGTTCATTGACTTGACCGAGGACTCAGAGGACGAGTCGCCGGTTGCCATGGCGACTCCGGCTGTGCCGGCGGCGGCTTCGGCTGATCCGTCGCTGTACGTTCTAATGCATCCCGAATCGGACTATGCCATGACCCCGGCTCCACCACCCGTACCACCCATCCCGCCGTTGCCGGCGGCGGTGGCAGCGCCATTAGCACCGTCGCTGCCGCCTCCGCCATCATTGCCGCCATGCTCTACAGCCCGACGTGCGGCGCCGCCCGTCTACAATGCCGGCGGGGCCATCGATCCTGTGTGTTCAAATGGTGCGGGTAGCTGGGGACCAGCGGATCTCTTGGCAGGGCTCAATGGCGAGCACTGCGCTGGTGCAGACGGAGGGAATGGACGCGGCAGCCCCATCGGGGCAGGGCTGGCCCCGCTCGACCGTCCCGTCGTCGGTAACCCCGCCCTGCTCCCACCCGTGCCGTTGAGCACGGGCGCCTTTGCAGGCGCCAGTGGCTTCGGCACTACGGGTCTGCCTCTGTCCGGTCATGACCTACCGGTGCAGCTGGCGCCCCTATCGGGCGGCCGTCCCTTGTCTGGTAGCGCTGGCAATGGTGGCGGCATTGGTGCTGGCGGTTGTGGCAGTGGGGGTGGTGGTGGCGGGGGGGGTGGGCACCGCGCGGGTGGCCTTACTGCGCCCTTGCCGTCGGTGCGGGAGGTGGCTTCACTCCCGTCGACGCGCGTGGGAAGTGCTCCGCATCCGCCGCCGCCGCGCAACTTGGCCATGAGCTCGTCGGCGCTGCCGCCAGAGCTGCCGCCATTGTTGAGTGATGTTCTACCGCCGCTGCGGGCTGGATCTCATCCGCTATCGACACCGGCATCGCTGTCTGGCGGTTACCCGGCATCAGCGTCGGGGGCCCCATCAAACGGCTACGCGGTACCGAATGCGACGTCGTTGCTCGACTACCTTGGTCAGCCGCCGGTATCGCGGCCCGCGGGATTGCACGCGCCGTTGCGCCCAGAGGTGGCGCTAGGGGGCTATCCGCTAGCGCCTGCGCAGGCACCTGTGCGGGCAGACGGCTTCTCGTCCATGCCGTCGTGGCCCGACTCGCCTGTGGCGGTGGCGCAACCATCTGCGCCACCGTCTCTGCCGCGGCCGTCGCCGACCACCTCCTTTGGCCAACATGTACCGCCGTCGTCCGCTGACGATACCGGGGCCGGTCGGGGGGTGTGTGCCGACCGCCGGTCGGCTTGGTGAGGGAACGAAGGAGGGGGTACGCGAGGAGTTTGGGTAGGAGGCACGCCGGCGGCTTACCACTGGGTTTGTTTTCTTATGCGGGTTGCCACGCTGTGGTACTGATTGTGTCATGACTCTACGTTTGTTCTTCTGCCGGACGGCTTCTGTCCGTGACGTTGTCTGTGATATCTGCGTTCATCGACTGGTCAAGTGCTATTTTGGTGATATGGTGTGTGCGGCGTGGCGCGCGGTTTGAGGGGCGCACGCCTGGACTGTTGGCGTTTGACACCGCCGCCTCGACCCAGCTGGCCGCTTGGCGTTCATGTGTACTGGTGCGAGCGGCAGCCGCGACCGTTGTGTCTGCTTCCCTGTTCTCGGTTGGTCCAAAGAAAACGCTTTCTCTGTCCCACGACGAAGGCCACACAGGGCCACGCAGGGCCACACAAAGGCCACACGAAGGCCACACAGGGCCACACGATTGCCGCACAAGGCCACATGATGGCCACACAGGGCCACACAAAGGCCACACAGGGCCCGTGCCCCAGTACGTGCTCAGATCTTGATTGGCATGTCCCCATCTACCCACCAACCCACAGTACCGCGTTTCCTCCCCCACACGATGTTGTCGGCCACCTCACTTGCGCCGTCCCTTGCCCTTCTTCTTGCTCCCGCCCCCGCCGCCCGCCGCCGCCCCTGCCTTTTTGGCTGGCTCGTATTGGAACAGCGAAAACACCGCGTTGCGCCGGATCCCCGCGTTGAGCGCGTTGAACAGCGCAAAGCCTTCCCGCTGGTACGCTTGCAGAGGGTCGTCGCTGCCATAGGCGCGGAGGCCGACAAACTCCTTGAGGTAGTCCATCTTTTTGAGGTGCTCCTTCCATTGCGTGTCGGATTGGGAGAGGGCGAGGAAGCGCTCGACCTCCCCCGCAAAGGAGCCCCCGTCCTTGCCCGTGCGGCCAGCGTTTAGGCCCTCGGTTTTGGCGTCGACCGCCGCCGCCACCCGCGCTTGCACGGCGTCGGCAACTGCCGAGCCGCGGCCGGCGCCTGCCAGGTCAGCCTCCCCGACCCCCGAGATGGTGGGGAAGAATTGGCGGAGTTTGGCTTCCAACCCCGCCCAGTTGGCCGCCTCGGCCGTTCCTCCAGCGTCGGCCGTGACGTAGTTGGGCACAATCTCCGCCGCCGTATCCCGGCACCACTCGGCGTACATGGTGCCGATCGAGTCGTCGCCCGCCGTCAGTAGTCGCCGCCGCTGCGAGTAGATGGCCGCCCGCTGCACCGACAGCACCTCGTCATACTCAAAGAGCTGCTTGCGGATCTCCGAGTAGTAGGTCTCCACCGACGCTTGCGCGCTGTTGAGCGCGTTCGTCACGGACTTGGCTTCGATGGGCGTGTCCTCGTCGACGCGGAAGGCGGTCAGCAGCTTTTGCAGCTTGTCCCCGCCAAATGTTTTGAAGAGCTTGTCCTCGAGGGACACAAAGAAGCGCGACGCGCCGGGGTCGCCCTGCCGCCCCGACCGCCCGCGCAGCTGGTTGTCGATCCGCCGCGACTCGTGCCGCTCCGTGCCAATCACGTAGAGGCCGCCGAGCTCCACCACCTCGTCCTGCTCCGCCGCGCAGACGGTCTTCAGTTCCGACCGAGCGGCCGCCAGAGCGGCAGACAGCTGCTCAACGGCCTCGGATGAGGCGCCCGTCGACGACACGGCGTTAGCGTCAATGCCGTCGGCCGCCGCGGCGGCGACCGACACGAGGGTGTCGATGCCCTCGGACGTTTGCAGCGACCGCGGGGCCCCCTTAAACGCCGCCCCCGCCGCCGCGTCGAGCGCCTCCCGCGTGGCTTCCGTCAAGCCGTCGCCATCCCCGGGGATGACCGCGTCGTCAATGACGTAAAACCCAATGGGCCCCTCCCCGTCGCCCCCGTCGCCAGCCTCCTCCGCTTGAAGCGCCGTGGCCAGCCGGTTGGAGCGGCGGACGAGCGCCCGCCGCGCGAGCGCCCGCGCGTAGTACTCGGGGTTACCCCCAAGCACAATGTCCGTGCCGCGACCGGCCATGTTGGTCGCAATGGTCACCGCGTACTTGCGGGCGGCCTGCGCGATGATCTCACCCTCGCGCTGTGCGGCGGCGGCCTTGGCATTGAGGACCTCGTGTGGTACGCCGACCTCGGCGAGCAACTCGGACAGCTGCTCCGACGCCTCGACGGAGGTGGTGCCGAGGAGCATTGGCCGCCCCAGCGGGTGCACCCGCGCGACCTCCCGCATGACCGCCTTGTACTTGCCGGCGGGCGTCTTGAACACCGCGTCCGGGTAGTCCTTGCGCGCAATGGGCAGGGCGGTGGGGATGGGCACGACGCGGAGGCTGTAAATGTCGCCGAGCTCCGTCGCCTCCGTCGCCGCCGTGCCCGTCATGCCCGCTAGGCGCGGGAAGAGGCGGAAAAAGGCTTGGTACGAGATGGACGCGACGGTCGTGGCCTCATTGGCAACCTGGATGCCTTCGACGGCTTCAACGGCCTGGTGCAACCCGTCCGACCAGCGGCGACCTTCCATGGCGCGGCCCGTAAACTCGTCAATGATGACCACCTCCTTGTCGTCGCGCACCAGGTAGTTGGTGTCCCGCTTGAACAGCTCCTTGGCCTTGAGCGCGTTGATCAGGTAGGGCGCCCACGGGTCGGCGGGGTTGAACAGGTCCTCAATGCCGAGCGCCTTTTCAATATCCTCATACCCCCGGTCGGTCATGAGCACGGACTGCTCCTTGATGTTGGCGGTGTAGTGCACGCCAATGGTCAAGGCGGCCGCGACCTTGGCCGCCGCCGCGTACTTGCCAGCCGGCGCGGCGACCGACTCGGAAATGATGAGCGGCGTGCGGGCCTCGTCAATGAGCACCGAGTCGGCCTCGTCGACGAGGCAATAGTAAAACGGGCGCTCGAGCACAATCTCCTCGGCGGTCAACGCGAGGTTGTCGCGGAGGTAATCAAAGCCGAGCTCCGAATTGGTCACGTACGTCACGTCACACGCGTAGGCGGCGCGGCGCTCCGCGGGCGAGTCCCCCGCCTGCACCAGCCCGACCGACAAGCCGAGGGCGGCGTGGATGGGTTTGACAAACTCCGCGTCGCGGCGCGCCAGGTAGTCATTGACGGTGACGACCAAGACCGTACCCCGCCCCGCCATGGCCGCGAGCGCCGTCGGCAGCACGGCGACGAGCGTTTTGCCCTCCCCCGTGGCCATTTCCGCCACGGCGCCGCGGTGGAGGGCCACCCCCCCGAGCAGCTGCACGTCGTACGGGCACAGGCCGACGGTGCGGTAGGCGGCTTCGCGGGCGAGCGCAAACGCCTCGCCGAGGCCCGCGTCGAGGTCCGCCACGGACGCGCCGTCGGGGGTGGCGGCCGACAGGCGGGCCTTGAGGGCGGTGGCGGCGGCGAGGATGTCCGCGTCGCTCATCCCTTCCGTCGCCTCAAAGCGGTCGGTGACGTGCGTGACCAGCTCCCCATACTTGTCGAGCAGCCGCCCGTTGGCGGCCATGTCAATGGCGTCGCCCCCCGTTGCCGCGCCGGCGCGCTCGTCCGCGTCGGCGCCGTCCAGAGCGGCCTGTTCGGATGGCAGGCCGACCGCTTTTTTCAGCGAGTCAAAGAGGCCCATGGTTGGGGGGCGCGCCGCCGCCGCTGCCGCCGGGGGGGGGGGGGCGCGCCCCCCCATCGGCAACGGCCGCACGGTGGCCAGGCGGACGCCGCCAAAAGTGGACGTGGCAGCAAAAGCGCAAGTGGACCTAGTGGCGGCAGCAGCGACGGCGGCGCGGCCGCCCAGGGGCGCCGTGCCGACAAAGGCCGGCATGGCCGCGGCCGCCTGGCGGGCGGGCATGGCGTCGACGGTCCAGGCCCGGTGCCGGCAGGGACGTCGGGCTCCACGACAGCAGCAGCGTCGCCGGCAGGACAGACTGGCCGCGATGGCGGCCTCGATACCAAACCACCGCACCGCCGCCGAGGTCGGCGGCGGTGGCGGTGGCGGTGGCGGCGACCGGAGGCGGCGGTGGTGGTGGTGGTGGCGGTCCGCGGCGCCCCCCGCTCGCGCATCTGTGGTGGGCAACGCGTCCCCGCACGTTGTGCATTGCGCGCAGAGCGCCACGGAGATTGCCACCACAGACGATGGACGTGGACTTGATTCGCACGAATGCACTCAAGTCGTCGATCCAGTGACTCGGATCAACTGCTCGCGGTACACGTGGACGGCGCCCCTGTGTTTTTTTTCTCGTTTTTTTGCTCGTGTTTGTGCCCCGCGCCCGGGCGCCCCGGTGCTTGGGATGGTTGCCGCGCGTCCGGCGTGGCGCGCCACGGCGGGCGCCGCCCCGCGCGCCCCCGCCGTGCGTTGCCAACCCTTGCAGCCGCCCCACGGCGGTCTT
>ENA-ORXR01003414-ORXR01003414.1-marine-metagenome-genome-assembly--contig:-NODE-3414-length-14259-cov-10.758849_pt1 | contig 14259 bp, 17 predicted proteins | sample MGYA00237866_ERZ511479 | MGnify/ENA metagenome assembly ERZ511479 | reverse complement strand
ACCACGCGTTGTAGCATGGTCACGATCCCCTTTGCTGTGCGCGACACCTCCTCGCTCGACCCCGGCGAGCTCGTGCTCATTGCCCTCGCAGCCATCCTTGCCTGCGTCGGCCTCACCGTCGGCCTCGTCGCCATCGCCTCGTGGGCCCACCGCCGGCGGGCCACCAGTGACGCGGACAACGTCGTGTCCCCCGGGGTGGCCGCCCCGCACGCGCCCACCTCCCCGCGTTGCCACTGGGCGCCCGCGTGGTGCTTTGGCCGCCCGTGGCGCCGCTCGACGGCGGCGCCGCGCCCGACGCCGCCGCCGCCCGGCACCCCCCTCCGCGCCGTCCGTGACGCGCTCGTCGCCGGCACCGTGCGGGCGTCACGGGACCACGGCCGCTTCTCTTGCGCCGTGTGTTGCACGCGCCTGAGTGTCGACGGGGGCGTCGACGGTCGGGGGGAACCCGACGGGGGGGCGACGCGCGCCCCCGCCGCCGTGGGCGGCGGCGGGCGCACCGACGGGGGCGGTCCGCCCGTCGACGTGTCGGCGTTGCACGGTGTGGTCGTGCCGCCGCCGGCGGTGGCGGCAGAGGCAACGGCGGCGCTCGAGGCGGCGGTGCCGCCCGGGCCCGCCCCCTGGCTGTGCACCCTCCGGTGCGGCCACACGTTCCACGCCCGCTGCGTGGCGCGCCGGGCGGCGGCGGCCGGGCCGGGCGCGTCGTGCCCCGTGTGCAAGTTGGATGTGGTGGAGGGGAGGGTGGGTGCGATGGAGGAGTTCTAGCCGGCTGGAGTGCCGGGGCGGGCGTGGGGAGGAGGCCGCGCGTGGCCCTGCTGCCATGGATTGCCTTTTCCGCATTGCGCTCGAGCGCCCGTCTCCTCTCCTGTTTGATCGCCGCACCGATGCGTTGCCCTATGGTGGCGGGGGGGGGGTGGGCCGGACGAAAGAGGCGTGGTGCTTGTACGGTCCCTCCAAAGCCCCACCCGCACTCCCATACATCGACGCCTGCAGGCGTCAGCTGGGGTGCGCTGCCCGCGCCCGACACAAGGGAATCGAGTCAAACCCCAGCGCCCAGTTAGAAACACCAACACAGCACTACCCAGGTGGACGCACACCACCCATGGGGGGGAGGAATACGACGCCGCTACGCCCCACACGCCATCCCGCCCCCCCCCCCAGCCCCCCGCCGCCCCGAGTCGAGTTCTGCCGACTCTTCGCTGCTGCTGTCGTCGGTCGGCTTGGCGTCGCTGGCCGTGCCCGCCACCGGCCGGTGCTTCCGGGTTTTCTGGTGCTTCCGGGCGGCGCCGGTGCCGCCAGAGCCGCCGCCCCCCCCCCAGCCCTCCGCCGCCCCGTTTCGTATTTTTCTGGTCTTTGCTGCCGCTGTCGTCGGGCGGCTTGTCGTCGCTGGCCGCGCCCGCCACACACCGGTGCTGCCGGCGCTGCGGGGAGACGAAAATGGTGCCGCCGGCGCCCTCGTAGCTGGAACCCCGGCCCGCACGCAATCTTCCTCTTGCGATTTTGGCTGGACGTCACTCTCTTTCTCCCTGTCAGCCCTTGCCGCCACCTGCTGGCGTTGGCGTCTCCACGCACTGCCGCGTTCTGGCGGCGCTGGGCCGTGGCCCCCTGAGCGTGCGGTGGAGGATGCGGCCTGGGCCTCTGTCTGACTTCGGGGGTTCCTTGCTGTGACCGTATGCCCATGGATGGATTCGCGGCCGTAGGGTCTCTGGGCGAAACAGATTCTTCCACGGACGCCAGCCCGCTTCTCGTTGCGTCAGCTCCGCCTTCCCAAGCTCCACTGGAGTCTCAAAGAGGGGCACCGCGTAGCGTGCCATCGGTGTTAGACTACACCCGACATGACCTCGAGGACGACGCGGCCGGAAATGAGATGGCTGGGGCGAGTGACGCCCTCGATGCCGAGGACAGCGATGGTCTGGGCGACCTATTTTTCGATGCAGCGGGTGAAGGGGGCGGGACGGAAGTTCTTCTTGGCGACGGAGGTGACCCTGCTTGCGTGGCTGGCGGTCTTGATGCGGACGGTGGTCCGGCTCGCGACCTCATTCCGCCGACCAATGCTCCAGCACACGATCTTGGCGCCAGGGCTGGGCGCCAGTACGGACAGAGCAGGCCTGGCCATAGTCACGGCCGCGGCGGGAGGAAAAGGGGCTCTGGCCGGCGTACCAAGGAGCATTTTGGGCGTGGCCTGCGGCGGGTCATAAGAACGTACCTGTCAGAGATGGCAGCCGAGTCGCTCGCCTCCGAGTGCCACGTTCCCGTCAGCGCTGGTCAGCAGACCATCAAGCTGCTTCGAACATGGGCGCAGGACGCTGTTCGCGAGGAGGTGCGGCTGGTGCCTGGAGGTTTTGGAGTGGTTGCTCGGTGGGCGGCATGGCGTCGCGATGGGCAGGGCGATTGTGCAAGTGTGTGCGTGTGGCTGGCCTCAGACGGCCGCGCCCGATGCACATGCGGCGGCTCAGACGTTTACCAAGAAAACCTCGTACACGAGCGCCCTACTACCTGTCAACACGCCGGTGCAATGGGCACTTGTCTGGAAGAGCTTGCTGGTGGATTGGGCGCTTCATCAGAGCCAGTGCGGCAGCATCTTTTTTCAAAGCTACGGCAAAGATACGGACATGGATGGCGACGAGGCCACGGAGGCTGGTGACGTGTGAACGGCCGCGGCGGGCGACGAGCTCGCGGCGGCGGCGGCGGGTGGCATGAATTTTCATGTAGTGGGCGCGCTGTACGTGGCCGTTTGCCCCTCTCCTTTTGGGCCTTTTCCCGTCCCGCTGTACCTGACCCACACACGCTCTTCTTGTGGTATCTGCCCTGGAGTGCGGACTCGTGTGTGCTCCCACCTATCCATTGAACAAGAGTCGGGGGCACCGCATCACTGACATAGGGCATCTGCACAGAGTGCTGTGCAGAGCCTGGAGGTGTCGGCCGTGTCGCGTCTTCCAATACCGCTTCACGATTGCGTAGCTGCTGTGAGTGTCAATGCGGAAATTGCGGCAAAGGCGCTTCTCGGTGATGTTCTCGTAGTGCCTTCCCCTGTGCGCTGCGAGTATTGTACTGAGCGTGGCCAGGAACACACCCTCTCAGCGCCATCCACGAAGCCTGGCGTAATTGTGTGCACTCGGGGCTTTTACCAGATGGAGGTGAACGTGTCCAAGTGCTCTTCTTGTTCGCAGTGGGTTTCGCGCGATGGCAGGGACGAGCACATCATCTTGCTCACGATGACGTCAGCGGCTACTGTGACGTGGGTACGCTCCAAGTCGCTTGCCACCTCGGATGGGCTGCCGCTGACGACCGTGACAACTCCGTGGCTGCGCAGCGCGCTCAGGGAGGCGACCGCCGGTGTGCTTCCCCGAGCGGGCCCGACGCGCAGCGGGCGCGCTTTGAGGAGCTTGGTGTTGGTGGGCTTGAGGTTGATGGTTACCGAGCTGTCCCTTGCTGTTTTTACGTGCCACCATTGTCTGGGAGCGGACGGCAGGTATAATTCCGTGTCGGCAGACTCGATATGGGTAAGCTTCGGCAGCGGGGCGGGCCATGTCCGCTTCCAGCACGTCATCGAGCCTGTGCCTGTGAAAGGGCGCGCGGTCAAGGCAGCCTACCTGGTGAGGGGTGAGGGCGTGCGCCGCATCGTACGGGACGTACTGAAGGAAAAAACGGACAATAAGCTGCACGCCAAGTCTGTGCGAGCGGCGGAGCTGGCCATCATGATTCTGGTCCCAGCCGCGCTCCCCCCCGACCCGTGCGTAGAGTCGACCGTCGGGGAAGAGACGATCAGCAACGTGCTGGGAGCGGTTTTCAACATTTTGGAGGCGGCGTCCTAGCTGCTCTTGGCGGTGAAAACCGGCCTGACTAAGTACAAGACGCGCAGTCGTGGCGAGACGGAGCGGCGCTCCGCGGCCGATCGCCACCTCTCGGCGTACATTTCCAACAATTTTCCGGACGCGCAGACGCCGGACAAGACGGGATCGTCGGCCACTCAGACACCACCGATGGGTGCAGCAACAAGTGCGTTGGCGGATTCGTCAACGCCAACTACGACGGCGCCCGCGACAGGCCTTCTTAACCTACCGGGTGGGTCAGCGCCGTCGCCCACGCCACCGATGACCACGGGTGCAGCGAAACGTGGGTCAGCGGGTTTGGCGTCCCCGACGGGGACGGCGTCCGCGGCTGGACCGCGCACCATACCCAGAGGGTCAGCGCCGTCTCCTTCGCCACCACGGACGACAGGTGCAGCGGCAAGCGCGTCGGCGGGATGCGCCACGCCGGCGCCAGTGACGCGGGCTACTGCCGCCCCCACACCGCTGCAGCCTGGAGGGAGGCTGGGGTTTCGCAACCCTGGTTCTGTGGTTTCCCGCGTCACCCTGCCACCCCCTCCAAAAGGAAAGCGGAAGCACACGACGGATGCTGCAGATGACTCCGGATTCTCGGAGCGGCGTACCACTCGTGGGCGGCCGGCTTGTGGTCGAAAAACGTTCAATGCTGGAAAGGGGGACGTCAACACCACACATGCTCACCTCTCTGCGGCGGTCCAGAATACGGAAAAAGACAGCCGGCGGGAGCTGATCTCTTTCATCACGGCGATCACCATCGACAGCGTCGTCCTTACTTTTAGGCCGCAACACGCTGAGACGCTGAGGCAGCTGGCCGGACTCTTGCGGAAGGAGGACAGCGGCGAGGAGGTGCGAGACGTGCTGGGCATGGCAACGTCCGGCGCGGAGATCGACGACATGGACGGCAGAAAGTCGGTTGTGGGTCTGTTGCGGGAGCTGCGATTCATGCAGCTCGGCGTGCGCTCGGCCGTGTCCCTGTTCCCGGCAATGCCTAAAATGTTTGCCGCGCTGGCGGATGGGCTGTCGTGCGTAGCGGACGTGGTGGACATTTTTGTGTTGGAGTGGCGGACGGGGCCGGAAAAGACGGTGCAGTACCAGAACAAGTGGGAGTGCCGACAGCGGACGCAGGAGGACATGGCAAAGGACTTTCAGGAGGCGTACCCGAAGGTGGAGACCCACCACGAGCGGACGGGAACCTGCGCGCCTGGTCTCCCACAGTGCCGACCCGAGGCTTTCTTGTGGGAGGAGGTGCTCAAGTCGGGCATGTGTTCCAAGCATTTCGCCAAGGCCCACAAGCTCTCCCCGGGGGCCATGACGTTTTGTTGAGGCTGCAAGCACCCGCTCATCCTCGCCTTCACCGTGTTGGACCGGAAGGAGGCGCCACAAGTTCTTCTCAACATGCTGCTGACGCGCTTTGCGTGGCTGTCCCACTTCCTCATATACGACTTTGCCTGCGGTGCCTTCCGCGTGGCTCTTGGCAAGCTGGGATGGCTGTTGATGGACTGCACGATGGTTTCAGATCGCTTTCACATCTTCAACCATCTCTGCTCGGACGCCTTTGACCGGCGCTCTTACCAAAAGATGGACGGCGACACCGGCGCCCCGAAGCAATGCAACGCCCCGATCAGGCGCATGCAGATGACGCTGCAGGGAATGGGCGTGGAGCCCTATACCAACCTGCTGGCTTACCAGACGGCCATCCTGAACTACGAGGCACAGGTCAAGTGGGTGCTCGGGTTGGACCGGCTGCCGGAGGACGTCGACGTCGCCGGAGAATACTTCACCCGTCACCCGTGCCAATGTTGCGACGACACACCTGGTGAGTCGAGAGACAGCGTGTTGTTGGAGGGGACGAGGTCGGACGAGGAAGATAGGGAGAGCGGGGAAGCGTCTAACTCGGTTTCTAGTGCAAGTGAGGGGGGGTGTGACGAGGTGCAGGGCATTGACGATGGCACTGCGTCTCACTTTTCCGGGGATGCGTCTGCTGGCTCGGAAGATTCGAAGTCCTCGTCAGACGAGAAGGCGGACGACGACGGCGGCATTGATGACGCTTCTTTGGGCTCGATAGAAGATAAGAATTGTCTGGTCTTCTTTTTTTCCTGAGTGCTTTACTGTTTTCTGTACGATCGCTACCGAACTCTCGGCTTCATATGTCACGGCCGAACTCATGCCATCGCTGTGAATGCATCACACGCCAAGGAACAGCCGCCTTCAAAACCAGATGACCAGTCAGAAAAACAGAAAAGCATGTTCGGCCGCGCGCCAGAGTGTGGCAAACACCAATGTGGGACGGTGCAGCAATGAAAGAAGGAGGAGGTGATGGATTTGTGGAGCATCCGTAGACTGCAGTGGTGGCCGGACGGGGCAGGCTGCCGGCAATGACGCAGTGGGGGAGGCTGTCAGCCATGACGGGGACGCAGTCTGCCAGGGGGGTGGGCAGGCACGGGAAATGATGGCGCATGATGGTGGGGGGGAGGGGCATGCGGCTTCAATAGAAAAAGCGACAGCAAGCGGCAGTGACGGCGGTGCGGCGTAGCGGGACTGACTGCCAACAGCCAGAGGGCATCTCAGCTGTCAACATGAGCACTGAAGCAGTCAGAGCCGCTCATCGACTCATGGCAAAAAGTCGTGCAGACTGAAGCGTCTGCAGTGGAACCGACCGACGACGAGCCGAGCAGTGGGGTCGGTGGAGCTGACAGAGGCTGACCCAAGGTCTTGCAGGGCAGGGCAAGAGGTCCCGAGAACCGCGTCGGAGCAGATGTATAGCGGACTTAGTACGGGTGCATCACAATGATAATTCCAACTGAAAGCACAAGAACATGTGCTAAATCATACAAATCCCTGGAACTCATTCATTCGCATTCATTTGCGCTTTTCTTGCCGTTGTCGTCGAGCTGCGATGCAGGACATCTGCATTCCTCTCCGCCTGCCTCTTGCTCCCATCTCTTCTGTCGTCAATGAAGCATGTTGGGGACCTGCTCGGGAACATGCGCTGCACTCGATCCCGCGCATCTGCAGTCAGGATACCACAGGTTGCGTGTCCGCGTGGTCGCGGTGCATCCAACTGTTACAGAAGGCAGCACCTTTACGTCACTCGTATGCAAGGAGACACGGCAGAGAACACATCCAGAACTCGTCAAGAGGATGGAAGAGACGCAATCAGTAAGAGCATCAAGCAATTTTGCTGCAGCCGATCGTATTGGTGCCGCCGCACGGATGCTCAACATACCTTCGCTTTGGCACCGTTTGGTACCTTTCGGATGTATGGAGCCCCTGTCAGCCTGTACCTGTATGGATGGCAGTACCAGTACTGACGGCGCTGCCAATACTCTCCTGTCATGCCCAGAGGGTCAGCTCATTATCTTATTGCTTGCAGCTGTCCGTTGTGTACGATGATGTCAACATGTGGTCGCGAAGGATATGAACAGTGCGGCACTAAATCGCTCAGGAGGATCAGTTGCAAGGGTTATATAGATTGGAGGACTGCCGTCAGTGAACAGGACCATACCCAATGATGCGAGTTTGCGCCGCCGTGTCTATCAGCCACGGCACACTTCCATTTGCGACAACCTGTGCTTGCGAACCAAACATGTCCGCCACATCGATTAATGACGTCCGGAGCGCGACTGAAGGCCATGAAGTCGCCACAAAATGACCATTGCCAGAGGTTCCCTGTACTGTGCAATACACGATACAGGGATGCAACCCCCATGTATCTGGTGAAAAGAGGCACATGCACAGCAGCCGCTGAAAATGCAGCTGTCAGTGGCGCTTTTTCTCGGGCATCCGCCTGTATCTGTGGTAGGTCCCCTGCGTTCGTAACAGCTGTGACATTTCGGAGCTGCCACACCAGAACCCAGATTGTCACTCTGCGCCGCAGTGCTACCCACTCAGCTCTTGCCCACATGCACCACTGGTCCAAATGGCGCACCGTGCAGACTTTGGATGCAGCTTCCTTTCCTTTTGAGAACTATCGCCTCCGATACTGAGAAGGAGGGAGCGGATTCTTGAGCAAAAAGCAGCCATGCACACATCACTAGTCACCGGGATCTGCCCCACCCTAAGATGTTACTCATCGGAATGCACAGAAGAGCAACGCAGCGCACTGATGAACCGTACGCCGATGTGCAGAAAAGAATGACGGTGGTACGCACCGCGGCGGAATACGAAAGTACAACACCCACTTGTCTCCCATAGGAGACGGTTGTTGGTGCGTACACGTAGTACCTGCCCGTAGAAAATTTGGCAATTCCGGAAGGTTTTTCGGGTCGCTGTTAGCGCTGCTCGCGCAGGCGGAGGGCTCTTTGGTCGCGGATATGGCCGGCGGGAACGCACCCCACACGAACTGACGCGCAGCCTCGTCGTATCGCTAGATGGGAATGCGCTGTCAGAGGAAACCGCACTGGAAGTGTTGTGCATAGCAGGCTCCTGTGAGCAACACATTTTCCCGCAACTAACGGCAGACGAAAAACAAAGCCAGCAGGCGACGCTTTTCTTCGTACAGGGCATCGGGAAAGAATGGCACTGCAACGATCCGTGGGGGTAGCCATCACCACGCGGCATCAGATCAGATTTCCATTTCAAACTCGCGAGATATTGGGTTTTGATTGGCTGTCTACATGCGCGTACCGCTTTCGAGCGGACATACAATTGCCATCCATTCGTGTGAGCGGTACTGTATGCGTGCCATGGTCACCGCACGTCTGTGGAAAACACGTACTCTGTCTAGAGGAACCCTCGTTGCTGTCTGATGGCACGGTCCAGGTGCCGCTGACCCCCTGTTCTCAGACTGTGATGGCTCTCCAGAAATGATACGTGTGCGTGCTATACGTCTCTGCAGCGATCCGCTTGCGCGCCTCGATGAGTGTGAAGATGCATGACTGGCGCATGGAGTAGAAGGTCCTGAAAATGTTTTTGACATGAAGCAGCCGTCTAACACTCCGAGGAACGTTGGACTGTCGTCCAGCTCTCCTTTTCGCTCTTGGCAGACACTGACGGACACGTCAAGGCGCCAGTGGACCGCCTCTTGGCATACGCAGGTCAGACGTCACGCGACGGATGGGTGATCGGGCTGGCGCGGTGGAGCGAGGGGGGAGCACACCAGCGTCTTCAACAGGTCGTCCGTATCGACGTCTGATCAACCTTCTCTGCACAGTGCCCTCCCGCTTCTGCCTGAGCGCATATCAAGTCATCGCGAAGCGCCGTCGATTCTGTCAACAGGTGAGAAAGTACGTTGCCATTATGATTCTTTCTTGTTCTTAGCGAAGCCCAGAAGCCCCGCTAGCCGGCGTTTCCGAGAAATAGATGGCGAAAGCACACGGCGCTGACTTGAGTTTTCTCCCCCTCTCTTAATGGTTGCAGTCGTCTAGCATGGCTGGCCAATACGTAGAGGCAGTCACACCTGTTGCACTTGACCCGTGTCAGGAGCGGGCACATGTTCTCTATTTGTCGGGATCAAACGTGGCGCTGCTCCGGCGGGCGGGGTGCGGGAAGAGCGAGGTTATGCGGCGGATGGTGTCGGCGTCACGGTTGACTTGGGGCAGCGAGCGCGTTGCAGTGGTGACCCTGTCAGGGGCAGCGGCGCTGGTCATCGGTGGACAAACGCTGCACTCACTTTTTGGTATGGACACGCGGCCGCTGTCTAAGGAGGGGTGGCTGAGGGAGACGCTGCTCAGTCCCAACGTCGTCCGCCGCCTCAATGCGTTGCGTGTGATGTTCATTGATGAGGTTTGCACTCTGCCATCGTCCCTGTTTACGCGAGTGGCCTTTGTGATGCGTCGAGTCGCGCCTGCCCACTTTCAACACCTCCCTTTCGCCGGTTGTCAGCTGGTTGGTAAGTCTGTCGCTGTGTACATTCTGTTGTGGGCTTCTCTCGGAGCCTTTTGAGCGCCTCCCACTGCGCCAGTTTCTCTTTCGATCCACTTCTGCTTGTAGACGTCAACTGACGTTGAGTTCAAGTTGTTCTCTTAGTGTGTGTGTCATGCACGACTGTTCACTAATACTTTGCACAGCCGCTGGGGACCCGCTTCAAGTCGTACCCGTTAAGGTCACGGACACGTCAGTTGACGGGATGGTCTTCAACTGCCCAGCGTGGCGCTCCACCTTTGCTGGGGCAGCGGGAACGGTCACCTTCTTGACGGGCTTCCATCGGCAGTCAGGCGACTCCAACTTTCAGTCGGTGTTGGACAGGGTGCGATGGGGCTGCGCTGGGGACTCGGACATTGAGCTCATCAATGGCACGTGGTCCAACATGTTCGCGGGCCCCATCACCAAGATGCGCATCATAAGAAGCTCGGTGCTCACAATCAACGAAGCCAAGCTCAGGACGATCGAGTCCCCCGTCCGCGTCTTCACGGGGCACGACGTTGTCCTCTCTAGCTATGCTGCGGTCGTTGAGGAGGCCTTGTTGGCTTTGCGCAGCTGCGTCGACCTGTCACTGCTGCTTAAGCTGTCGGCCTTTGCGATTTTAACCCGCAAGCTGGACGGCGTTGCGCCGGGCATGCGTGGGACGGCGACGGAGTTCAAACACCGCTCCGTCGTAGCAAGCTGCGAGTTGCTGGAGGAGGATGTCGTGGTCTGCGACTTCAACGGGCAGCTGGTGGAGGTCCCCCGCATGCGCTTCTCCGCGTATTGCTCAGCGGGAGTGGAGGTGGCGTACTGTGAGCTGATTCCTCTGATCCTTGGGTGGGCAGTGACTGTGCACCGTTCTCAAGGCCTCATTCTGGACGCAATAGAGATTGATTTTGAGCTGGACACTTGGACGACGTGTGGTCTGGTGTACACTGCTCTTTCTCGAGTGTGCTCATTATCTTGTGTGCGTGTTCGAGGCCTGCGCCGCAGCCACATTCGGGTGAGCCGCTGTGCTGTGGCTTTCTACGAGAGTATTCTGGTAGAATGCGGTATTGACCCGCATGTCGATGGCCGGCCGACCCTGGCGTGAACATAGACGCACCTGTAGATGCGCCCTCGGCCAGTCTCTCTTCGTTTCCGTGTAGTCTGGGCAACTCGAACAAGTGGGGCCATTCCTCCCAGTAGTAAGCACAAAAGAAACATGATCCATGTATATTTCGCGGCAACAACGACTCCACCACTCCCTGACCCCACAAGGGCCTACGAGCAGGATACAAAGCGGGCATTCCACAAAACAACAAGCCGCCTGTGCTCTCCTTGGGGGTTGCGCCACAGCTGCTGCATGGTCTTCTGGAAATAGGCGCCCTTGGTGGTGAAATGCAAGTTCAGCAGGTACTCGTAGGCATCCGTCTGGCAGAAAAGCTCCATGGCGGGATAGTCCTCGTGCTTGCAGTGTTCCGGCACTTGCACTTCATGGATAATCAATGCCGGCATGTGCTTGGAGACAAGATCCCCTAGACTTTTGAGGCCAGAGCATGGGGAAGCCATTTTGAGAGCCGCGGAGCTCTCCAGCTTTCTCGCGCCTTCACCTGGTCGGCGGTCCCAGAGGGTCACACGAGGTCTGCGGCACACATATGACACAACGGTAAGCGCGTCATGAAACAGAAGCAAAAGGGAGCCGGCCTGTCAGAAAGCAGTCAACCGCTGCGTAGAGGGGGCGCCACAAACAAGGCGAACAGTACCAGCGCAACGGAAAGAGAAAAAATGTACCCCGTCATTCTCGTCTCTCACACCAGAGTGCAGAGGGACACCTTCCCTAGAACTGGCTCCGTCAGCGCGCCATTGTCCCACGCCCAGCATGGTACGTCCGAAGCGTCCGAGATCATGTTGCGGAGCGTTACGGCCGAGAAACGGGGCGCCAGCTGCGTGTCGGGCACAAGGACACATTCGGCGTCAACCGCACCGAAAGCAACGACACGGTCCTCGCGGCGCAGCTCTTGGATGACTGGACAGCCGAAAATGGGGGTTTGCAAAGGAGAGATGCAATGAGCATTGTCTCCAAATGCCGCCTCCGTCACCGGCTCTGCTTGCTCTGCCAATGCGTGAAAACAGGGGTGCGAGTATGCGACTCCCTCCACAGCTCCCATAAAGAAGGCGCGCACGTCAGACCCGCCGCCTGCAGAGGGCCGACGCCCAAATCCCGTCCGACCGAGAGCGCCAGCAACGTCAGCGTCACCCGCACGGCGACGCACTGCAGCTCCGTGCCCATCAGCAGGGGCGCCAGGCGGACGCCGAGCATCGAGCTTGGAGCGGTCATCAACAGCACGACCACCACCACGCCGGCTGACGGGTAGGGGCCCATCACCCCTCCCACCCCGACAGCGCGCCATCACCATAGAAGCGATCGTCGCCCCAGAACTGAGCGTGGCACGACCAGGACGTGCTAATCCCGCCGGGCTGCCCATACCAGCACCACGACTACAATCCAGAAGGGCAGCGAGGCCGTGACCACCATCTGGAGCATCCACACCATCTCCGTGACCGGCTTCCGAACAGGCGCCGCTACCACGACCACCCCCAGGCACAGGCTCATCAGATCCTCTACCGGCACAATGTGCACAGCCACAACTAGGGGGCGCAGCGGCGGCGCCTCGGCCACCACCTGTCGTGCGCGCATTGCTGCCACCACCGGCTCTGATTTCATTCTCTCGGGCAGGAGGGCGCATTGCACTGGCGGCCGCAGCCGTCGCTTCCGCAAAGGCGCTCGCGGTGCCGTATGCATCGCCCAAGTTTGAAGCGGCGGCGGCGCCTGCAGCCTCGGCCGCTGCTAATGCAGCTTCAGTGAGGCCACCGCTTAGATGTAAGGTGCCTCCGTTGCAGTGCACAGAGTCACCGAAATCAACACCAGGTGACCCCCCACTCTCTCGCGCCGCCAGACCACCGCCATCGGCCGCGGCCGATCCGCGGCCATGGACAGGTACAGGTCGACCAGTGCCACCCCCCGTAGGCGGACCACCGCCGGCCGAAGCCCCAGATTCAATGATATCCCCTGCTGTTGTAGCAGGACCACGCGGTGCCGCTGGACCACCGGCATCTCCCGCGGCCAATGCGTGGGCATTAGACCCTTCTGGCGGACCACCGACACCTCCCGCAGCCGGCCCACTACCAAGCGAAGCCTCTAAATCCATTGCCCCCCCAACAAGTGGACCAGTACCACGCGGGGCAGCCGGACCGCCACCATCTCTCGCAGCCGGTCCTCCCCGGCTGAGCCCTGCCGGTGGACCACCGGCGTCACCCGCCGAGGCTGACGCGCCATCGTCGTCCACCGCCGAGTCACCATCGTTCTCGTCCTGGGTGACCCCGCCGACCTTCTGCGTTCGGGAGCACGGCCGTTTCTCGACCATCACACGCGTCCCAGGAGCAAATTGGTCGAGGAGGAACAGGTAGAAGGGGTCCTTGATATGCGCCCTGTAGCATATTAACGAAAGCACACTCGCAAAACGGATCTTTGACCGGATCTTCATTGTGAGCGGGAGCGTCATGGGCTTGGAGCCGCGCGTGACGGCCACCCGCATCTTGACCGAAACACCGAGGATGGACACGGGGGCGATGTTCGCGTACACGACCTGCTTGATGTCCAGCTTCTTCTTGATGTAGGCCGCCTTGAGGTCGAAGAAAGCCTTCAGGTCCAAGAGGTGCATCTGCCGCCTGCCCCCGCTCCGCAGCTTGTTACGAAAAATGTTGACAAACTGGTCGTCAATATGCACCTCCTTTTTCTGGTTGCGCGCCAGCTCTTCCAGGCGCGGCCGACGCGCCATCGCCGCCGTTGACCGCGCATCCCGTTGCGAGCGGGAGAGAGCCACGTCCGCATCATCTTTGTCCTCGCACCCCCCAGCAAGCTCCGGGATGACCATCTCCGCTGGGAGAGTGGGAAGCGCATCAGCGGAAACCGCTACAATCTTACCCACCCCGTCTTCGGCGCGCCTCGCTTCATTGGCGCGCCCCTCGTCGTCGGCGCACTCCCCGCCGCTGGCGGACTCCCTGTTGCCGGCCGGCCGATTGGTAGACGCCGGCGAGGGCGCGAGACACACCGACGGCACCGAACTGACAAAAAAGCTGGCCGTAGAAGAACCGCCTCCACCGCCCGGAGATGATGATGGAGCCCTCCCGTGTGGCGTGGTTGGTGGAGCCGCTCTTGGGGGGGGGAGCGATGGTCTCTCGGGTCCCTTCCCCGATCCGGATTGATGCTGCGAGGAGATGCCCTCTGTAACCACCCTCGATGAAGACATGGCGTCGAACAGCTGTTGCATGGCCAGAGCGGCGGCGCCCTTGAAGCTGGAGGACCGCCCGGTCGGGAAGGCCGTCGCGTGTAACAGCGCCATTTTGCCACCCGAGCCTTGGGCGCAGCAGACAAAGGAGCACCGACCAGCGCTGTGGCAACAAAGAAGGCGCGAGCAAATACCCTGTGGCGACACTGACAATACAGAAGAGAAGGACCCAAAGGGTCGACTTCCCGAGAGGACCTAGACGGCGCAAAGGCGCGCAAGGGCTAGGACTCGAGAGAGACGCCAAGATTTAGATGGCGAAC
>ENA-ORXR01003413-ORXR01003413.1-marine-metagenome-genome-assembly--contig:-NODE-3413-length-14261-cov-4.908841_pt1 | contig 14261 bp, 6 predicted proteins | sample MGYA00237866_ERZ511479 | MGnify/ENA metagenome assembly ERZ511479 | reverse complement strand
TGCCGAATTCGAAAAATGCGACAGGCGGCAGATTTTTTGTTTCGTTTTTTTTCTGCAAAAAAATGAACTATAAAAAGAAAAATGTTTGAATGTAAATATCTACTGTTTATAAAAATAGTAAAGTCAAGCTAAGAAACGGTATATACATAGATTGATATTTTAGACCTGGTTATAATACAACACTCAAACACTGCAAGATCTCAACAAACGCAGCACTTCAATATCCATGTAAATCCAGCACATTACTATCAATCATTTCCATCCAAAGGTTATTTTTTTTCAAAATCATTTTAAAATGTGTAAGCGCTTCCGGACTTACAAAAGAAATGGCGACTCCCGCATTTTCGGCTCTTCCCGTTCGACCAATCCGGTGAATATAATCTTTGGGAGAGCGCGGCAATTCGTAGTTGACAACACAAGGAAGCGCGTCAATATCAATACCACGCGACAAAAGATCCGTTGCGACCAAAACGGGAAGCGTTCCTTCCTTAAATTCCTGGAGCGCAGTTTTTCTGGCAGACTGACTTTTTTTTCCGTGAATAGCCGATGCTTTGACCCCGTTTTTTCGAAGTTTATCAGCGATGTTATCCGCTTTATATCCGGAAGATGCAAAGACCAGTATTCGGGAATAGGCGTTGCTTTTGGCCAGATATCTGAGCAACGGACCCTTCTTTTCATCGGGGACTAAATAACTCGATTGTTCAATAAGATCAACGTTAATCTTTTGTTCTACCGACAGGTTGATCGTGATCGGATCAGACATCAGGATCGTACGCAGCCCATCAAGATCCGGACTGAGCGTAGCGGAAAACAATAAGTTTTGTCGCTTATCCGGAAGCATGGATAAGATACGATTCATTTCTTCTTTAAATCCAAGATTTAACATTTTATCCGCTTCATCCAATACCAGCGTTTTGACGGAAGACAATTGTAATGCTTTAGAATCAATGAGGTCCAGCAATCGTCCAGGCGTCGCAATGAGTACCTGTACACCGTTCATTTTCATCATCTGGGGGTTGATCGAAACACCTCCGTAAACCGTCATGGTTTTGATATAATTTGGCAAAGCCTTGCTAAATAATTGAAAAACTTCGCCCACTTGTATGGCCAGTTCCCGGGTCGGTACGACCACCAAAACCTGTGGTTGACGATTGACCGGAGTAGGGTATTTTTGCAAATTGACCAGAATCGGCAAGACAAAACTGGCGGTTTTACCGGACCCGGTTTTGGCAATACCCAGAAGATCCTTGTTTTTGAGAATGGCTGGAATAGCTTTCGCCTGAATGGGGTAGGGCTGCTCGTAACCATGGTCGGCCAGGGCATCGACGAGGGCAGTGGGTAATCCTAGTTTTGAGAAGGTCATAATATTGGTATAATTGAGGTGCAAAGGTAAGCGAATTTGGCGGAACTGAGCAGGGCTTTTTGAGCGCTTTGCTATCGTCATTTATTTTGTCAACATTCCAAAAGTACAAAATTCCTTATCTTCGCCATTTTAATAAAAAATACACATTATGAATACCCGTAACTGGATGTCACTCATACTTATTCTGGCTTCTCTGGCCTGTTTATATCCTGGTTTATTTCAGCCGATTATGAGTATTTCGATCGTTCCACGCCTACCGCTTGTCGGCGAAATTACCCTCTACGAAAGTACACAGAGTATCCTTAAAACTATTGAGACGCTATATGAGAATAATAATAAACTGGTGGCGGTGCTCATCTTGCTTTTTAGTGTCGTAGTTCCGATTATAAAAGCCATTATTTTGTTGATAGTACTTTTTATAAAAAACCTGGATCTTCGAAAAAAGCTTTTCAATTTCGTTCGGATCATCGGCAAATGGTCGATGGCCGATGTCTTCGTGGTAGGTATTTTTTTAGCCTTTTTAGCCACCCAGTCCAATGATGGGTTTCATGCGGAAATTCACAATGGTTTTTATTACTTTTTGGCGTACTGTTTGATCTCGCTGGTGGCTATTCAGGTGATGAAAATAGAGGAAGTATAGAATCATCATCTCACCCCTTAGTAAAACCGTAATAAATTTAAAAGAAACAAATTGTTTCTTTTTTAATAAAAATAAACTATCTTTACCGCATCATCGAAGTAGACAGTTCTATTTTGATTTTATCTGAAACGCAATCCACTACGTCCACCCGTAGCGTTTCATTTTTTTAAAAATAATAGGTAAGGGTCAATAAAATAAGCAGTCAAATGCTATAAGTTATTCTCGTATCTATAACACCCAATTTATAAACCTGTGTTTCACAGGTCTACAAATCCACCAACTTGTTCAGGTGTAAGCCTGGACCCGAGCTTTCGACGCAGTCCTCAGATAAAACGGTTAAACCGTTTTATCCGGACAATTTTTTAAAATACTATTTGTAAAACAAGTAGCACTATTGTGTTGGCGTAAGCGGACACCAGAAATGCTACGTCGTACTCCGGCCTTTTTACCCGGCAGTACCCAAACACCGACTGTCATGTATTTGAATACACATAGCTTTTTTAGTCTGCGCTACGGAACCTTGTCACCCCTGCAATTAGCAGCAGCAGCCAGTGCCATTGGTTTGAAAGAACTCGTCCTGACCGATATTAATAATACTTCCGGCAGCTATGCGTTTATTCGCGCTTGTCAGGAAAAAAATATTAAACCGATTCTCGGAATTGAGTTTCGACGGGACCACCGTTTCCTGTATCTCGGTATCGCCCGCAACGAAGAAGGTTTTCGCGAACTCAACCACTTTCTATCCACACATTCACTGGACCATATTCCACTACCGGACATTGCTCCCAAATTTGAAAATTGTATCGTTATATATGATCGACTGATCAAACCATTGTCCCGTTTTTATGCGCACGAATATTTGGGTGTACGTCCCGAATTTGTGCATCGTCTTTTTGACTCTCCCGTCAAAAAAGCCTTACATAAACTGGTTGCCCTCCGTACATTGACCTTTGTAAATGAAGATGGAAATAAAGTACATAAACTCCTCAGAGCCATTGATTTAAATATCCTCATCTCTAAATTAAAACCAGCCGGACACGCACCGTCCACCGCTCGTCTGGATAGTCTCGAAAAACTAATGGTTCCATACGCCACGTACACATCGCTACTGACCAATACCAAAAAAATTCTGGCAGCTTGTTCTATCAAATTGACCGTCGGACCCGACAATAATCGCAAGACATTTACGGGTGATCGGACCGATGATTTAGTGCTGCTGCGCAAGCTGGCGATCAATGGTTGTCTACGTCGCTACGGTGCCGAAGATAAAGCTGCTGTTGCCCGGGTCGAAAAGGAATTAGCCCTGATTGATCAAATGAATTTTGCTCCTTATTTTTTGATTACCTGGGACATTATTCGCTATGCAAAAACCACCAACTATCACCATGTTGGCAGAGGAAGTGGTGCCAACTCTATCGTGGCCTATTGTCTTGGTATTACGGATGTTAACCCTATTGAACTGGATCTTTACTTCGAGCGGTTTATCAATCCATATCGTAGTTCGCCTCCAGATTTTGACATCGACTTTTCGTGGGACCAGCGCGATGATGTGACGGACTATATTTTTAAACGTTACGGCCGGGATTATACCGCGTTGCTGGCGACCTACAGTACCTTTAAAGGCAAGTCTATTCTCCGGGAACTGGGGAAAGTATTTGGTTTGCCGAAAGAAGATATTGATCAGATGATTCGCAATCCCGACGAAGTAGCGCGACAGCATCGATTGGTACCGACGATCCGGCGTTACGCTGCTTTGATCGAAGGCTTTCCCAACCATTTGTCGATTCACGCCGGAGGCATACTAATCACTGAACGGCCCATTCATTATCACACTGCTTTACAGATGATGCCCAAAGGTTTTCCAGTCACTCATTTTGATATGTACGGAGCCGAAGATCTTGGTTTTCATAAGTATGATGTCCTTAGTCAGCGGGGAATTGGTCACATCAAGGATGCGGTCAAATTGATCAAAAAGAATCGCGGTCATGGCGTGGATATTCATGCAGTGGAGGAGATAAAGAAAGATTCCAGGGTAAAAAAACAATTGGCATCCGGAAACTGTATTGGATGTTTTTATATCGAATCTCCCGCCATGCGTGGGCTGCTGACGAAGTTGAATTGCGCTAATTATGTGCACCTGGTGGCGGCCAGTTCGATCATTCGGCCCGGAGTAGCCAAGTCGGGAATGATGCGGGAATACATACGGCGTTTTCACGAACCTCATTCTTTCGATTACCTTCATGAAACCTTTAAAACCCATCTCGGCGAAACCTTTGGAATCATGGTCTATCAGGAAGACGTGATGAAAATTTGTCATCATTTTGCTGGTCTCGAACTTGACGAATCTGATGTGCTCCGGCGGATGATGACTGGTAAGAAAAGAACATCAGCGGAATTTAATCGCTTACGCAATAAATTTTTTTCCAATTGTAAAGAACGGAAGCATCCCGACGAATTGGCGGCGGAAGTCTGGCGGCAGATTGAAAGCTTCAGTGGCTACTCTTTTTGCAAAGCGCATTCGGCTAGTTATGCGGTAGAATCTTTTCAAAGTTTATATCTAAAAGCGTACTATCCACTGGAATTTATGGTCGCCGTTATCAATAATTTTGGTGGCTTCTACCGGACTGAATTTTATTTTCATGAGGCTCGGATGCAGGGAGGTAATATCCACGGTCCCTGCGTCAATCATAGTTTTTATCTAACGGATATTCGGGATAAAGATATCTATATGGGTTTTATCCATCTCCATCAATTGACGCAAAGGCTGGCGATCGCCATTGTAATTGAAAGAGAAAAACAAGGAAGTTTTAAAAATATGACGGACTTTGTTAATCGGATTGATGTGGCACCGGACCAACTGGAAATTCTGATTCGGATTGGTGCGTTTCGGTTTACGGGAATGAACAAATACGAATTGATGTGGGAAAAGAATCGGGTACATAATCCACGGCTTCGCCACCGTACTGATCCGGCACTCTTCGTTACCGCTCAGGAAGCCTTTAAACTTCCCGAACTGGAAATTGATCCCCGTGCCGAATTGCACGATCAGTTGGAGTTGATTGGCTTTTCCCTGGAGACACCTTTTGCGACAATTGCTCCCGAAGAGATCACCACCAATCAAATCCTTGCTCGTAACCTAAAAAAATATACTGGAAAAATGATAGAAATAATTGGTTATCTCGTTACCAAAAAACCAGTCAGGACCAGCAATAAAAAACTGATGAACTTTGGTACCTGGCTCGATCGGGAAGGCCACTATTTTGATACCATCCACTTTCCCCCGGCCCTCAAAAGATTTCCATTACAGAATAATGGTTGCTATAAAATCCGGGGCAGGGTAGTACTGGACTATGACTTTCCAAGTGTGGAAGTGGTGAGCTGCGTAAGAGTCTGATGGTGATCTCGCTGAGATCATAAGTACGTAGGAAAATGACCGCAGAGCGGTCAAATTATGTTAGCTAAGGTAGTACATTAAAGAACGACCACAGCGTGGTCGCAGAAATAGCTTTTTTTTAAGTACACGCTTAATTCGCATTAGGAATGGCGATTAAATAAATGCAGAGTGGCGGGAAAAGAGGAAGTATAGAATCGTCATTTATTTTATCAACATTCCTAATCTTGACTTTACTTGATGAACGAAACTATTCTTGCTTTAAACCAACCCTCCGACCTTGAGCTTTTTTCCATTCGGTACATTAATAAAAAATCTTAAAGAGAATACTGTTTGAGCATAGATAAATTTAATTAAAACACAAAGTTCAATAAACCAATATGTTAAATAATAGAAAATTTACAATGCGAGTTTATTCGCTTTGAATTTTTATTAGAAGTGCCGAATTCGAAAAATGCGACAGGCGGCAGATTTTTTGTTTCGTTTTTTTTCTGCAAAAAAATGAACTATAAAAAGTAAAATGCTTGAATGTAAATATCTACTGTTAAATAAAAATAGTAAAGTCAAGCTTAGGATCGTTTAAAAAACCAGACTCCCCACTCGCAGCATCGTACTCCCTTCGGCCACTGCAATTTCATAGTCTCCGGACATTCCCATACTTATCTCTGTAAAGTCATTATTTTCTTTAAAATGTGTCGCTTTTAAATCATCAAAAATAGTTTTCAATTGACGGAATTCGCTGGTTACCTGATTTTTATCACTAACGAAGCTCGCCATTCCCATGACACCACGGAAGACAACCGAGGGATAATCTTCTACTTTAAAATCGTTCAGGTTCGCCATTTGAAGTCCATACTTACTTTCTTCCTGAGCAATTTTAAACTGTAGCAAGACCGCTATTTTACGGTCCATCTTTTCGGCTTGCCTGTTAATCTCTTTCAACAATCGGAGACTGTCCACTGAATGAATCAGTCCCACAAAACCAGCAATATACTTAACCTTGTTTGTTTGTAAATGACCAATTAGATGCCACTCAATATCATCGGGCAGCGCTTCGTGTTTTTCCACCAATTCGGGTACCCGGTTTTCACCAAACATTCGTTGTCCCCGCTCGTAGAAAAATCTGATCTGATCCAGGCTACGCGTCTTGGAAACCACCACCAGTTTGGTAGCCGTTCCTTCTATTTTATCAAGAATCTTTTGGTAATTATCTTTTTGCATAAAAACAGTAAATTAAAAGAGAAATTTTCTAAAAAGCCTACACATTATAAGTGTAAATTCATCACCTCATCATCTCAACAATTTAACCTCCCAAAATCTCCCCGATTTTATCATCAAACAGCGCAAATTGAGAAAGGTTATTATGGCTAGCCTTCGGAATAGTGGTAAAATCAATGTCCGGCACCAGAATTTTCAAATCCACCGCGTGTTGATATGGAATTAACTCATCTTCTGTTCCGTGAAAAATATAAATCGAGCAATTAACTTTAGGTAGAAAAAGATCACTACGGAATCGATATTTCAGTAGAATGCTGGTTGGTAAAAAACGCATCTGTTCTCCAGCCATTCGGTCCATACTATAGTAAGGTGTTTCCAGGATTAACAACCGGGGCTTTCTGCTCGCTGCCAAAAAACTGGCAATTCCCGATCCCAGCGATCTTCCATAGATAACTATTTTATCTGGACCATACGTCTCGGCCAATTGATCAAAAATATATTGGGCATCGTTGAAAAGATTTTTTTCAGAAAGAAAACCTGTGCTTTTCCCAAAACCCCGATAATCCGGAATGACAATATCATAGCCGTGTGGCAGGAGATCAGAGGCAATGTATCCCCAATTATCAAGTGCCCGGGCATTTCCATGAAAATACAAAATAACACCTTTGGGATTGGGAACCGAAAATTTAAGCGCATGGAGTTTTGCATCGGTTGCTGGTTGGAAATAAAGTTCCTCCGCAGCATCTCCAAAATGGATAAACTCGTAATCTGCTGGCAATACATCCGGATAGAAGATAAAAGACTCCTGGCGAAAGTAGATATACAGACATACCAGCAAATACAGAAAGGCGAAAGAGAAAATGATTTTCATAAAAGGGCTAAATTACGAATTAGGAATGGCGATTAAAAAGAGGAAGCCAAAAACGTAAATTTATTATTAACTCATTCCTTAAGACAATATCCTTAAATTTCTACGATTTCACAACTTCTATAATAATTTTGTTCATATAACTTAAATTACATTTAGATACCTGGAAATGCTTTTAAGTGACATAAACGGTATTTAAGCAAATTCAAAGCATAAAAAATTCTCCGAAAATGCCGAAATTATGGTTGAAATCAATAAATTTGCCGATGTAAAAAGGTTAAATGAAGCGATCAATTTTATTTAGTCAACCTTTATCTTACACACTTACCAGGTAAATCCCTGAATTTATACACGTTAAAATATGAAAATTGCCTTTGTTTCGGCCACCTAGCGAAATAAGGTCAATCTATCTATTTACGTCAAGTATTAAAATTAAAACCGGCATGACCAGACAATTAACGATGCTATTACTTCTGTTTTTTGCATTATCTGCGCAGAGTCAGACGTTCATTATGGATGGTACTCCAATCAATTCCTGTACTGGATTCGTTACAGATAGTGGAGGGAATGATTCGGGATATGGACCCAACGAATCCATTACGACCACCATCTGTCCCGAGGCAGCCGGTGGAACGCACGTCCAGCTGGTTTTTCCCAGTGTTGAATTAGGTGCTGGAGATGATCTTTGTTTTTTTGATGGACCGGATGCAACCGCTCCCGAAATTACCTGTGCAGCTTCTTTTCCCGCTGGTGGTTCTTTTATTGTTCAAGCTACCGCAGTAAATATATCCGGATGTATGACCCTGGTTTTTACCTCTGATGGTGCCGATGAAGGAGCTGGATGGAGTGCGGATCTTAATTGTATCGCGGCCTGTCAAGTGATAACTTCTCAATTGGTTGGAAGTGTACCTTTTGTCTCACCCGTTGATACTGGCTATATTGATATTTGTCCAGGCGATGGGGTAGAGTTTTTTGGAGCTGGACTCTATCCACAGGATGGTGCAGTATATGCACATTCCGATGAAACCTCTAATTTTACCTGGACTTTTGGAGATGGAACACAAGGACAGGGACCTAATGTTTTTAAAATCTACGACCAACCGGGTGGCTATACTGTACAACTAACGATTGAAGATCAGTTTGGGTGTCTAAATACAAATTTTATCTCTCAACGGATCCGGGTGTCAACCTATCCCAGTTTTGGATTGTCGGATATGATTCCTTCCACAATTTGCTCGTCTGATACCGTCACACTTACCGCAGCGCAGGATAGTTTAGCCGAATTATCCGTCATATCAAATCCTGGTAGCTTTCAAAACGAAAGCTCCGTTTCTGATTCGTTGGCTTTACCTGACGGGGATGGTACCAGTTATTCTACCAGTATTCGATTTACAGATTTTTCACCTGGCCAAATCCTTACAGATATTGATGATTTTTTAGGAGTCTGTTTATTAATGGAACATTCTTACATGTACGATTTGGATGTAGCCTTAACTTGTCCGGATGGAACAACGGTCGTCATGCAGGACCAGTCGGTAGATCCCATGGGAGGAGAGACATTTTTGGGTATTCCCAATGAGGACGATGAAGGTACGGGGGCAGTGCCGCTGCAAGGGGTTGGCGCTGAATATTGTTTTCAACCGAACGCGGTCAACGGAACCTGGACTGAATATGTAACTGTCAATAATCCAGTAAGTACTTTGCCGGCAGGTGATTATAACAGTTTGGAGTCTTTTGATGCATTTTTGGGTTGTCCACTTAACGGAGAATGGACCATCACCATTACGGATCAACTGGCAATTGATAATGGCTGGATATTTGAGTGGGGAATCGGATTTAAAGAAGATTTATTTCCAAACCTGGAATCTTTTAGACCCATTATCACGGATCTGGCATGGAGAGATCAAAATTCTATTGTTTTTTACGAACAAGATTCTATTATCGCCGCTCCGATAGCTGCGGGGGTTGCTGGATTTACCATCGATGTAATGGACGATTTTGGGTGTATGTACGATTCAACCATTTTAATAGAAGTCTTGCCTGCTACACATCCTGATTGTTATAATTGCGAAACGACGGCTACCTTTATGGAAGATACCGTTAGTTGTGTAGGTAATCCGGTCACGATCAGCGCCATACCACCGGACACAATTGCTCCAGAAAGCGTGAGTTATTTTGCTTATTCTAATGAAATAATAGAGTTTGTTTTTTATCCTCCAGCTATTCCGCTCATAATTCCTACGGCGGTGGATTATGTTTTTCCGGATATAATTACCAATGGAGAAGCACAGATTCTTTCTGTATGTGTTAATATGGAACACGGTGCGACCGAAGATGTAATCATACAATTACAATCTCCCGCCGGAACCATCATAGAACTTACCTCTGATAATGGAGGCTTGGGAGATGATTATCTGGAAACCTGTTTTACTGCTTCGGCCACTACGCCCATCAGCGCAGGTAGTCCACCATTTACAGGAGACTTTTTACCACAAGAAAGTTTTAATGCCTTTAATGGAGAAAATATAACGGGCAACTGGAACCTGTTGGTAGCTGATGCTTCCGCAGGTTTTAGGGGAGTCATTCAGGACTTTACAATTACCTTTGCCATCGAAAATGGACTAACTTATAACTGGGCGGCCGCTGCTGATTTATCTTGTATGGATTGTCCCGAACCAGAAGTAACGGCTACTGCTTTTCCAACAACTTATACTGTTGAAATCACTGATGATTTTGGCTGTACTTTGTTCGATACCATTGTGATAAACGAAGCATTTGGATTTCCGGCAGTGGATGTCGTCTGCTCTCCGGTTTCAAACTCGGAAGTTAATTTCTCCTGGAATGATATCGGTGCCACGAATTACGAAGTAAGCCTCGACGGCGGAATGACCTGGATTACTCCAACGGGAAATTTCAATCATCTTTATAGCGGATTATCCATCGGACAAATGGCTACCTTGCAGGTACGCGCCGTTGCCGAATCTGATTGTCCTTCCGAACCTGGAGAAAATACGTGCAATACTTTTCCTTGTATGTTGGCCATTGATACCATCTCGACCCAACGCCCGGCTTGTCAGGGTGATCTGAATGGAGAAGCGGTATTAACGGCTACCAATGGCAGCAATCCAATTGAATATTTCGTCAATGGTGCCGGACCATTTACTGATCAAATTACAGGACTTGGTGCCGGGCCACAGGAGATCATCGCCATTGACGCGGACGGCTGCCGAGATACGGTATCTTTTACACTGGCTTCTCTTTCTACGCCCATCATTCTTGTGACTAGTATGGATTCTGTCAATTGTGCTGGAGACAATTCCGGAGTGGCCAGTGTTGCTGCAATGGGAGGTTTTGGTACACTTGATTATATCTGGAACACGACACCTGTAAATAATACAAATATAGCTTCCGGACTTCCTGTCGGATCCTACACCGTTACGGTAAGCGATCAGGCGGGGTGTGATGCGATGGCTACGGTCCTTGTTTTAGAGCCGACGCCATTATTGGTAACCCTGGATACAACTTCGATTACTTGTACTGGAGCGAACGATGGAACGGCCATGTTGACACCTACCGGAGGTACCGCTCCTTACAGTTTTTCCTGGACGGATGGTACAACGAATGATATGATTTCAAATATTGGAACAGCAAGTTTTTCCGGTACCGCTACGGATGCAAAAGGATGTTCTGTAACCATCACCAGCGCACTGATAGATCCAGTACAAATAACGGTAGTTTTACAACCAACAGATTTAACCTGTTTTGAAAATGCCAGCGGAACGGTAACGGCTACCCCTGCGAATACGACAGGAACCGTTATGTATAACTGGACCGGACCAGACAGCTATACTTCTACAATGGCGCAGCCAACCAATTTATCAGCGGGAGAATACTGTGTCACCATCACAGATGGCAATAGTTGTGAAACAAATGACTGTATTACCCTCACCGAACCAGCGGCGATGATGCTATCCGTAGGCAGTACGGCTGTTGATTGTTTTAATGCGCCAACGGGAACCGCTACGGTGATGGCCAGTGGAGGAGCAGGTGGTTACCAATACCTTTGGAGTGATGCCAGTGCGCAAATAACGGCAGCCGCAACGAGCCTCTTGCCTGGTGACTATACGGTAACGGTAACCGATATGAATACTTGTTCACAAACCATTGATGTGAATGTTCCCAACGGAACAGTAATAACCCTTGAATTTATGAGTACCGCGCCGCTCTGTTCTAATACGACTGATGGATCTGCGACCGCTACAGCGAGTGGAGGTGCTGGGTCATTTACCTACCAGTGGGATACTGCAGCGGGCGATCAAACTACCGCTTTGGCCGCGGACCTTGCCAGTGGAAATTATTGTGTAACGGCTACTGATATAATGGGTTGTACTATCGAGGACTGTGTGGAAGTGATGTCTACCAGTACCCTGGAGCTACCAAGTATTACTGCGACGGCAGCTTCCTGTTTTGGTATCAATGATGGAACGGCCGAAGTTGTGGCAACGGGTGGAACTGCTCCCTATACCTATTTATGGGATGATGAAAATGCGCAATTTAGTAACCCTGCGATTAGTCTTCCGGCGGGTATGTACAACGTAATTGTAACGGATGCGAACACCTGTACAGAAACAGCCATGGTCGAAGTTATTCAGCCAGATACGCTAACCGTAGAAATTACCCCAGACGAGGTAGCTTGTTTTGGAGACAATACCGGAAGCATTAATAGTACAGTAGTCGGAGGAAATGGTGGAAATATATATATCTGGACCAATGGAGACAATACGCCCGATGCAGCAAATCTCCTTGCCGGAAACTATGGACTTACCGTTACCGATGTGATGGGTTGTTCGGCAACGGCCAATACATTAATTACGCAACCCGCAACCCCAATTGTAGTGACGATTGCGCAAGGAGATACTTCTTGTTTTGCTGCCTCAGCGAGCAGTGCCTTTGTCATTGTAGAAGGAGGAACCCCTGCCGCTGGTTCTTATCAATATTCCTGGACCAATGGCGGTGGAATTGATTCTGTTGCTACAAATATGAACGTCGGTGATTACCAGGTAGTCATCACGGATGACAATGGTTGTAGTGAAGAAGTAGCGATTGATATTCAGGAATTTTCTGAAATCGAAATCAATATTGCATCGGTAAATCCAACGTGTTTTGGTGATACAGATGGCCGGATGGCAGTGAATGTAGTTTCAAGAGATGGAGTTAATGACAATCTGGATGATTATAGCTATGACTGGTCAACGGGAGAAAGTGGCATGGCCATTTTAGATCTTCCGGGAGATGCCACCTATTTTGTAACGGTGACCGATAATCAGGGATGTGCAGGAGATACCAGTAAGTTTTTACAAGCACCGGATCGGATAACTTTAAATGTATTGCCGATAGAACCGAGTTGTTTTGGTGATTTGAATGGTAGTGTAGAGATTACAAATGTAAACGGGAACACTGCCGATCATACCTTTGAATGGAGTACTGGAGAAACAACTGATTTGATTGGTGGATTAGCCTCCGGCAATTATAGGGTAACCGTAACGGACGATCTTGGTTGTACCGCAGACTCATTCTTTGTCCTTTCACAGCCCGAAGCATTGTGGGCGCGTATAAATGTGTCACCAAATGGTTGTGAAGGTCAGTCAATTGGCGAAATTCTGGCAGAGCCGATGGGCGGAACACCGGGCTATAATTTTGCGTGGAGCAACGGCGGTACGACCGCAGAAATTGATGGTCTGTCATCACAAAATTACAGTTTGATTTTAACAGATGCTCAGGGTTGTCAATACTTTGATACTATTTTTGTTGGACGTCCCGATCCGATGATGGCCACTTTTGATATAGAAGACCCCTCTTGTTTTGGAAGTCGGGATGGTCGAATCACCGCTACCGTAACGGGTGGTATTGGTCCATATAGTTTTAGTGTAGATGACGAAACATATTACGGAACAAATATTCTGGTCGGTCTGACCGCAGGAGAATACGATGTCTATATCAGAGATCAAACCAATTGTACGATTATAGAAATGGTAACGATTACCGACCCACCAGCTTTTGAAGTACTGGCCGGAGACGACATTGCTTTACAAGTAGGCGACAGCATTCAGCTGGCACCAAACTTTAATAATAATGTTGGAGACGTACAGTTAAGCTGGTCCGCATTATTCGACGGGACTTTGTTTTGCGAGGTAGATAGTTTACCTTGTAGTGATCCCTGGGTCCAGACCTTTTTTAACAATACTTATGAATTGTACGGAGTGGATGAAAACGGTTGTGAAGATACCGATGAAATAGAAATTAAGATCAATAAGTCGAGTCAGATTTTTGTTCCAACGGCCTTTACACCGAATGGAGACAGCGCCAATGATTTATTGACGGTCCACGGTGCGGAAGGTGCGCGGGTAAAATCCTTCGTTGTTTTTGATCGCTGGGGAACGTTACTGTACAGTGTTGGTGATTTCGATATTAATCTGACAACGATTGGTTGGGATGGTAGTTTCCGTGGGAAACGTTCTCCGACGGGTGTTTATACCTGGAAAGCGGAAGTTATTTTTATTGATGGAACAGAGAAACTGGCGAGTGGCCATACGACGTTGTTGAGATAAGTTTGGGTAAGGAATGTTAAATAAAGTACGATTTTATACTTCCTCTTTTTGGATCACTCTGCATCACTAAAATGGTTATTATACACCGCATAACGCCCATTTTACTTCTTTGATTGATACAAAAATAGTTCGCCTAGAATCTGCACTTATTTATTTGCCATTCCTAAGCGACA
>ENA-ORXR01003412-ORXR01003412.1-marine-metagenome-genome-assembly--contig:-NODE-3412-length-14262-cov-31.626648_pt1 | contig 14262 bp, 10 predicted proteins | sample MGYA00237866_ERZ511479 | MGnify/ENA metagenome assembly ERZ511479 | reverse complement strand
GCTGATGTCCGGCCGCTCGTACGGCGGGACTGGCCGCGGCGCCGCCCCCGCGGCCACCCGACGCTCGTTCTTGTCCGCCGCCTCCCCATAGTAGTACGCCGCCGCGTCCAACGCGTCCCGGTGCTGCGCCTCGGCGGCCTGCACGTACTCGAGGTCCGCCGCCGTCCGTAGATACGGAAGCGACAACTCCGTCAGGTACTCCGCCGGCGGCGTCACCGCGTCCGGCATGAGGCTCAGGAGCCGGCCCCAGCAGTGCGCCACCCACGGCACCCACGCGCGGAGGTCCCCGACGTCCGCCTCCGTCCTCAAGAACGTGAACGCCGTCCGGACGAACCACGAAGGCAACTCCGACCCGAAGCGCGCCTCCTCCTGGCTGAAGCGGATGGCCAACTCGCCGTCGCACCGCTGCGAGTGCACCTCGTAGATGCCACCGTGCCAATACGCCATGCGTACGCCGGCCCGCATGCGGTCGACCGCCGGCTGGTTCCGCGGGTCGAGCCCCGTCACCTGCGCCTGCTCCGGCACCCCGTCGTGGTCCGCCAGTACGCCCTCGGCGTATCACCGCAAGCCCGTCTTCAACGCGTCCCGTAAGGGAGGCGCGATGTAGGCCATCGCCGCCGCTTCCCCGGCCACCGCCATCCGCCCGCGCCGGCGGCACGCCCACGCCATTGACGTCCGTGCGTGCCGCCTCCGCTGCTGTTGTCCTCGTCGCCGCCGGCCGCCGCAAGGCGGGGTGTCCGCCCCGCCGTTGCGTGCTGCCCGCGCGCGCGCCCCAAGTGGTCCGCGTCGCTCGGGCGACTCCGCCCGGCGCCCGCGCGCTGGCGGCCCCTCACAGATGCTCTGCACACGCGGCCCGGCATCCGTCCGTGCTGGCGGGTGACCACCAGGACTTGGCCCGGGGGGGGTGTTGCAATTGGCCGGGGCTAAGTCCACTACTTATGCCCCTGCCGGGACTTGCGCCCGTCTCTCCGTACTTCCGATTGCGGGCTATGGGACGGCTGTCCTTCCGTAAGTAGCCCCCCTATTCGGGCCCGGGGTTACTATTTCGTCTCGCTTGTTCGTGTGTTTTCGTCTTGTTTTTTTGGCGCCGGCCACGGCCCTCGCCGCCTCGTCTTTCTCGCCATCTAAATATTGACGTCTCTCTCGAGTCCTAGCCCTTGCGCGCCTTTGCGCCTTCTAGGTCATCTCGGGAGGTCAACCCTTTGGGTCCTTCTCTTTTGTAATGTCAGTGTTGCTACAGGGTAACTGCTCGCGCCTTCTTTTTTGCCACACCTGTAAATGCGCGGCCGGACCGCCCCCTTTTCCCGTCCCTTCAGGGCAGTAGTTGTCAGGAAGTGCCAGACATGGACGCTGATGGTGTGAAAACCCGTGCTTCCTGCCACCGTGCCCGGTCCTGCTCACTGAAAGCGGTCTGCGCCCATCCTAGAAGCACCCACCGTCGTCGTGGCGTTCACCGTCTGCACACGGTCGACCGTCGAGGCACCGTCGTCGGCGGTTCTGCCCACGCGCTTGTTTGGTCACTTTTGTGTATTTCGAGCGCCCTACCGCGTGGTACTCCCGGGGAATGTGCGATTCCAGACTGCAGAAGGACTGTCGACAGATTGGTGCTCCACAGATTACGGCTCCATCGACCATTCGAAGGCAAAGGCAATGGGAAGGCGCTGTGTGCGGCCAAGTCCCAGCGTCCTGGGCTACTTTTCGTCCAATTTGGGATCAGCTGGAGTATACAGGGCTCGAAACGCTGTGAAATTGCAGCGCAGAAGGCTCATTGCTGCCACTCCGATGTTGACAGCTGCTCGGCAGGCAGAAGAGCGCCGCCAGTACAAATACATTTCACGCAGCCTTTAAATCATGCTTGGATTGAAGGCTCGGGTGCGCCTGCGGGCCCTGGGAGAGAGCTCGTATGAATCAGTTGAATCAGACCGGCTGACAGCTTGGTTGACCCCAAGATCCTGGTCAGTTGTGGCCCTTACGCGTTCATCTGGGCCGCGCGATCCACAAACTGTAATCGCTGATTGCTGGCATTCTTCTTGAGACAGTATTTGCGCCTGAGCTGTAATCACTCAGGTGATGACGTGCTGTCCCGACCCTCCAGTGGCGCCATTTGGGGGGTGTGTCGAAAACGGGTTCTCTTTGCACTCACGCTGGTCCGACGCCGCCAGCGTCGCTCAATGACGGTGCCGGAGCGCCCGTCCGCGACTCTCTCGCCAGCGTCTGTGACCACTGCGAGCCGCACCATTCCGCACTCGCGTCTCTAGGCCTCATGAGGCCGCGAGGTGGGGCATTGGCGCAAGCCTTACCAGCAACCACGAGGTGGGGGCGGCGCCCGGGCGCCCGGACCTCGCCCCGCCCGCGCCGCCGCCCGCGTGGGGGAGGCAGTAATTGGAAACTATCCATGTAGTAATCGAGACTCATCCCTGCCTGCCAGAATTCTGGCAGGCGGGGTTGAATGCCGGCCTTTCAGCGCTCCTCAGCGGATTGGGCGACGCACCAGCGCGGCCACACGTGGCCTCGCTGATGTCAACGCCAATTGTGAGGCCCTCCCGTTTCTAGACTGTTGGCCCGGGCCCATGTCCGAGCCCAGGCCTCGCTAGGGTCAGATGACAGTGCTCTGATATATTGATTGATAGGCGTTTCGCTACTGAGGCGCTTCGAGGGCCTGGCTGGCAGTGGAGTTGTCACATTGCGTCCGGTCCTTGACCCATCTCTTCTCATTCCTCGTTCCCTAATCTGCACATGCACCGTTCCACTATTAACTAGCCACGAGCGCCCCCATTCGAGACAGGCCCGCATGGCCGCTGCCGCGCCGCTGGTGCCAGCCACCGCCGCTGGCCGCAGCCCCCCCCCCCCCCCCCCCCCCCGCCCAGCTGGCTGCCGCCCCGCCGCTGGCTACCGTCCGTCCCGCTGGCTGCCGCCTCGTGGCGGCCACCGCCCGTGCCACTGGCTGCCACGCTGCCGCCACTCGTGGCCGCCCACGCTGCTTGCAGCTTCCTGTTCGTCCCCCGGCGGCGCCCACGCTGGCAGCCGCCCGCGCTTCTGGCAGCCTCCCCGCCACCGCTTGCCGCCCCCCACGCGGACTGCCGCCCTGCCGCTGGCCGCCGACCGCGCCGCAGGCCGCCGCCCCGCCGACGCTTGCCGCCGCCCACGCTGCGGGCAGCCGGCGCCCCCGTCGCTGGCTGCCGCCACCGCCGGTCGCCGGCCCTGGTGGTGGTTTCCGCCCCATCGTTTCCCGCCACCCCTCAGGCTGGCAGCCGCCCCCTATGCTGGCTGGTGCCAGCCAGCCCTCGGTCGCGCTTCGCCGCCAACGCTGGTTTCCGCCCCGCCGCTGACAGCGGCCCCAGCCGCTGGCTGCCGCCCTGCCGCCGCTTGGCGCCGCCCACGCTGCCGGATGCCGCCGCCCCCGCCGCTGGCTGCCGCCGCCGTTGCTTGTGGCCGTTGCCCTGGCTGCCCCCCCCCTGTTGCCCGCGGCCGCTCACGCTGGCCGCGGCCTCTATCGCGGGCCATCGCCGCTGCTGGCTGCCGCCCTCCGGTCGTCCGCCCCTGTCCACACTGGCTGCCACCCCTTCACTGGCCACTGACGGCGCCATTGCCTGCCGCCTCGCCGCTGGCCGCCCCTCACCCCGCTGGCTGCCGCGCCGCCGCTCCCCGCCGCCCACACTGATGGCTGTCCCCTGCTCTTCGCTCGGCGCCGCCCACACTGGCGGCCGCCCCCGCCACTGCCCGCCGCGCCCGCCGCTGCCCGCCGCTGCCCGCCGCGCGCCACCACCTACACTGCTGGCTGCTGCCGCCCCCGCCGCTGGCTGCCGGCGTCGCCGCTCGCTGCGCCTACTGTGGCTGTCGCCGCCCCGTTGTCCGCGGCGGCCCACTCTGGCTGCCGCCCGCGCCGCTGGACACGGTCCTCGCCAGTGGGTGCCTCCTCACTGCTGGTCGCCTCCCCCTTTTGGCCGCCCCAGTGTGCCGGTGACGGTGTGCCGGACGGGTGGTGGTGGTGAACGGGGGAGAGCGGGGGTAGTACTCGGGGGGTCATGGTGTCGAGACGGAAGGAAAAGAGAAACACAAAACAGGGTCAGGACTTGTGGAGGGAGGCTGGCGGGTGACCAGTGACCATTTCGGGGGGGGGGGGTGAAGGTGCAGATCCACTGAGCAGGACGGATGCCGCGCCCCCTCACGGATTGTTTACTTCAGTGTAAACCGCAGATCGCTGTTTACACTGGCCAACCCAGAGTATCTCGTGCACATCTGACACTGCGCATTCCAGCTGAATACACGTTTGCGCTTCCCATTCCGCCTACGGCAGTTCCAATCGTTTTTTCCCGGAAAAAACAATGGCACCAGTGTCCTACTGGGTACTCTATCCCTCCCGAGCATGCTTGGCCAGAGGTGAAACTACCCATGTAGACCGTTCTCCCGGTCTGTACCGGTCTTCTGTAGTGTCCCATTCGGGGGTGCGTTGGGCACTTCCGGATGAAACAAGTGCAAAACGACTGCAGAACACATTTCCTGGAGAGGAGCATACATGGTGCATTCAAGTGTGCTGGTCATGATGGTATGCGTCGTCTTGCGTATAAAAGCATTCTTCATGCTTGTTTGGGCTCAGAAAGGTACTTGCAGTCTGAGGCAGCCGCCGCCACCCCATCCCGACCAACCTACCCATTGACCAACATTCTATACGCGCTGCCCTCTAGAAGCACGGAGCATTGTGTTGAGCAGAAAACGCCGTCTCTTATGCATCTGCAAAGAGCGTAGAGAACGTGGCGTGCTGAACCAGCCCCCAACCGGCATTTTTGTGGTGTGCACCAGCCGTACAGAAGCGTGGCATGTTGCTAGACCCCTCTGTCAACCACACACAATGGTGGATGCCCAAGCAGACGGCGGTGCGGGGCAGACGCTCTCTTCGCCCAGGTATAGCACCCGTGCACTGTGGACTGCGAAGGAAACAGGGGGACGCCGAGTTTTCAGGCGGTCAACTGCTCCGCTTGAAAACCACATCAAGAATACAGAGACGCACCCGGTGTCCATCTCTTACGCACACACGGGAAAAAAGAAGACAAGAGCAGACACCTCCCCGCACCCGCGCGCGCACTCCACCACCCCACAGCTACCCCAAAAAAGCGCAATGCGCAAGCAGCGGGGCAGCCACCAGCGGCAGTCGCAGTAACATGGGCCTGGTGGCAGCATGCCGCGGGGGTGGTGGGGAGCCACGGGCGCGGGGCGGCACAGGGCGGCCAGGAGACAGCGGCCAACGGCCGGCGACGGGGAGGCAGGAGACACAGGTGGGGCGCCGACCGGCGGCTGGGCGACAGCCATAGGCGGGGGAGGTGCCCTGCGGTGGGGGCGGCAGCCAGAGTGGCGGCAGCGGGCCACGGGGAGGCAGAGGTCACCGGTGGACGATGGGGGGGCTGCGGACAGCTGCGGGGCGGCTCTCGTGGCTGGGAGCTTTTGGCGGTGATGCTTGTTCTTTAAATGGGGTGACGAATAGCCGTAGGTTAAGCACAAGGGGCGTACTGGACTGATAAGTATATGAGCCCTCGGAAACTCCACTGCCTGCAACGCTCTGAGGAGCTGTAACCCCCTCCCGCTTGACACTGTTGAACAGTGGTCAGAGGAGGGCGGTCATGCAAGCACGCACTGAACCGGGCCATGGCCCGGCGGGTGGCCCGAATGAGCCAGGGCGTCTCCAGCCGCCCGGGCCACAGCAGCCACGTGGGTGCACCACAGGCCTTCCTGCCATCCTTCCCTCCTAGCCCCCCCACCTGCCACTTTTTCTGGCAGGCATGGATAGTTTCCAATTACTGCCTCGGGCGCGGCGGGCGGCGCGGCGGGTGCGCGTCGGCCCCGCAACGGCCGTGCGGGGTGCCGCAACCGCCGGCAGGCAGCGGTGGCGGACCGTGGCGCCGCGGCCGGCCGCGGGCGCGAGCTGACGCTCGGCTCAGCAACGGGCACTGTCGGGGCGTTGATCCGCAGCAGAGAATTACTATCAAGTACAAAAGTCGTTGTTGTTGACAAGTATTAAAGTTTATGCTGTGCTGAGGGAGCACTCTGTTTGGAAAGGCCCGTGCGGGCCAGCTCAGCTGACCCGCGCTGGACCAATAGACGACCCAGTGTGCATGGTCCTGACAAAGATGCAGTGTCCAAAGCCTGAATTTCCAGCGCGTTGGATCGTCACGAGAATAGACCGGGAAGTGGGAGACGTCAGCAACGTTGTGTCATCCATGCTTACGGTCAAGAGTGTTGGATAATTTCACTCGTTCACTCACACCTTGGCAGACCCTAGAGTTGAGAGTGGGAGAATCCGCACCGCTCGAGCAGATCAGACGGGACGGTGGCTGGCATTTGGGGGTGTAGCACCCAGGTTGTGGGAGCGCGTGGAGGTGGGTACCGTAGCAAGCAGAAAAGGACGGCAGTGGTGCAGGGGATACACGCTCGCGTCTGGGAGAATGGTTGTCGGGACATGGGCAGCGTACGAGGAGCCGACAGTCCCAGCTGGCGTGATGGTGCTTGCGTCGACGGCAGCAAGACGATTGCCGTTTGTTGTCGAGGGGCTTTGGAAGAAAGAGACCGGCGCTCTCTGCTACTCTCCTGGCAGCATCATGCTGCCAGGGGTGTAGCAGAGAGCGCCGCGACCTCTAGAACCGCACAGCGTGCTGCCAGCATGTCGTGCTGGTTATCATAACCTATGATAGTGGTGACGGTGCAATCGTCCGAAATGGCAGTCATAGCAAAGGACAATAGGGGGACTGGTGCTGCTCGTCGGGGAGTTGGCCAGTGCAATGGGGCGGTGCAGGCGGCGCGGCGTGCCCACAAAACCCGACGGCGACCAGCGGTACGTACCTGCCATGGGCAGAGGGCGCAGACACCAAAGACCGTGCGCGTGGCGCGCGGACGGGCCGCCGTCGTGTCCCCAAACTGATCGCCCCGATGTCCCATTTGACAGTGTAAAAGGCGGGGTCAGTTTCATTCTTCGCACTCTGGCGAAAGATCGACCCCCCCCATACTTGTCTTGTTCCCCTCGCCCCACTTGACAGTTTCGACAGACGCCGCCGCGCCGCTCTGCCGCAGGCCGTTTCCTCCAAACCAAAATGTCCCACCCGCGGTCCACCCACGACGGTTGACCCGACCGCGCGCCCGAGACCCACCGTTCTCTTCTGTGAGTGGACCCCCCCTCCCGCGCCCCGCCCCAGCGGGGGCCCCCCGCCGCCGCCCACGTCCTCGACGGGGGCGGCGGCTCGGCCAATGTACCATGCACAGACCCAGAGAACAAATCTGAGGGCGCGTCCTAGCCTATTGTTAAGATCGGGTCATCTTAACGACTGGCTGACGTTGGCAGGTGCCCACTCAGTCTGGCGAATAGGAACGATGCGGATCTTAAGGATGGGCTGTGAATGCTCGACGGCTTTCTTCCAGTTGTGTGTCAGCTTTCTCCAATTTCAACTCTCGTCGCTCATAGCATGAGAGTCGAGTTTCGAGGGCCGAAGCACCCGTGCTTGAACATGGAACTGTCGTCGAAATTGGTGTTAGAGGCTCCCCCGATCGCAATCCGATTTCCGTCTGCATGGTGTTGCTGCCTTGGTCGTGTGCTCCCGTATGCTCGCCACCGCTTCCGCTGTGGCCCGGCTGCTCGTCCCTCGTGCCGCGGCGAGCGACCTGGACCTGCTCCTGCGCCAACTAGTCTGCAAGTGGGCATGCATCCCCGAGGCCGTGGAGGCGCCCGGCCTCGTGCTGGCAGGCCGAGCGCTGCTGCTGTCGCTGCCGCCGAGGCCAAGCGGTCCACGGCGCAGCAGACGCTGCCGTGGGGCCGCTCTGGTTCATCGACTCCTCCCGTAGCACGCCCGCCCCCGTCGACCGGGAAAGGGGTCTCTATCGGCGGGAGTTCTAATCTTCAAGGCGGGGCGGACGGTGATTTGGTTGCCACTGAGGGGGGGGGCGATGCAGCGATCGAGTCTGGTGCCCCCCCCCCCGACGTGGCGCCCATCGGCGGTGGACGCCAGGGCGGTGCTCTTGGTACTTTTGGTGGGGTGGTTTCTCGTGGAGCCCGGGGAGGGCGCGCGGGTGGTGATGCCCATCCCTGTGTGGCTGGACGTGGCACGCATACTGCTCGTCAAGCAGATGGGGCTGGATCTCGGGTTGCCGCCGCTGGCGGTGGCTTGTGCGTCCGCGATGGTGCTGACCTCCTCGGAGGCGTCGCCACACGCGCTGGCGTCTGTGGTGGCGATGGTGGGGGAGACGGCGGCCGCCACGTGCCATCGACGGTTCCTTTTTGTGTTTTTGAGAATGTTGTTCTGGGGAATGGTTCGGGAGACAACACCACAGGCGACGCCAGTCGTGGCCGCACGGCGCAGCTAGCCGCCACCAAAGCTGCGGATGAGCTCGCGGCCGTGAACGTGCTCGACATGCTTGAAGAGGACTCGCTGTCGTCAGACACGGGCACCTCTGATGAGGAGGAAGCGCGCGAGGGTCACGCAGGTGGCGGTGGCGACCGCCGCGGTGGCAGTGGTTTCGGCAGCAGCACGGCGGATCGGCGGAGCGTGGGCGGTGGATACAGTGGAGACACGGACGCGTCTAGCAGTGAAGATGATGCTGACGATGGCGACAACGTCGAGCACCCTCAAGGTCATCCACAGAGGCGGCGGGGGGGCGGCGGGACATCAAGGCGTCCGAGACGAGGCGGGGGACCTGTCGGTATTATTTTGAAGTACCTACTGGGCGTGCGAACCAACGTGCTTATGAAGCCAGGCTTCTCGACGAAGGCGACCGAGCCCATCATCCGCGCCCCGTCCCCTGTGAGGCTCGGTCTGCCGGCGCTGCCGGCTAACTTTTGTCTTCCCGACCTGTACGTCTTCTTGCCCTTCAATGTCGACCCCAGCTTCCTCGTGCGCTGTCCGAAATGCGGCTCCAACGATTGCAAGAACAAGACGTGGTCGGGCTTCCGCGCAGTCGTTGAGCTCGACCGTACCAACTACGCCGTCACGCGCGTATACAAGTGCAAGCGGACGGGTTGTGGCCACACCTTTCGCGCATGGACGAAGAAATTGCTCGACATTACACCCGTGCACGTGCGGCACCTTTTCCCTGTCATCCTCACACACCGCCTGGCCGTTTCGCAGGAGATTTTTGACCTCATGCGGGCGCTCTCCGACACAACGTCTGGCACGCACTCGCTCGCCAACCTCCTGCGAGAGTTTCACACGCGCCGCTACCACCGCAACATTCTGGCATTCATCTCGTACTACAAGGCAACGCGCCCGCTTCCCGCGCCACCGAGGAACGAGGTGACCTCGGGCACCCCGGCCACAGACGGCCCTGGCGGCTCCGCGCGCCCTCGCACCTCTACCGTGCATGCGCCGGCGGCGGCGGAATCCGCCACCCTGCGGCAGACGTCCCTCAACGGCCTCGTCGGGGCCGACCGGATCGATGACGCCAACACCGCCAAGCATCCCCCCGTTTTCCCCGCCTTTTCCGACCCTGCTGGGTATGGTGGCACCAAGATATCTCGCAATTTTTTGAGGCAGCTGTACACGCGGGAGATGGCCAAGCTGGAGCCGCGCATGCGTCAGCGCATCTCCTTGGTTCCCGCCAAGTTCCTCTCTGGCGACCACTCATTCAAGATAATCAAGCACATCTTCACGTTCGGCGGGCGGCACATGTTTGAGGCCGCGTACTCCTTGGTCAACGAGAACTCCCAGATCATTGCGCTGGTACTGTGTCAGTCCAAGTCGTTGGAGGAGATACAGGAGATGTTGGTCGGGGTGGCCAGGCGGGCGGTGGCGTTGGGGCTGTCCAAGAATTACCTCACGCTCTTCTTCACCGACAATCCGGTCGCCGAGCAGCAGTTCCTCCACTCCACCCTGCCGTCATTGGTGCGCGACACGTCCTTCTCGGGCGTGGACATTTCCATCCCTGTGCTGCCGTTGCTCGCCTTCCCCGCCGGCCACCGCGTCAAGTACCTCAAGACCGCAGCGGACGTGAAGTCCTTCATGCCCTTCTTTCTTGAAGCAGTGAAGGCCGTGCACGGAAAGCACGCCATCGGGCTGGACACGGAGTGGAACGTGACGGGCGACAGGTGCTTGCAGGTGTTGCAGGTGTCGTGTGAGACCATGACGCTGGTCATCCACATCGGGACGATGGGCAAGAAGGCGGACCTGTCGGACTTGGAGGCGATGCTGGTGGACAAGTCGATCCTCAAGGTGGGTCGCGCGATATCCATCGATGCAAAAAAGTTGAACCACGAGCGCGGGATCGTGACGAGCAGCGTGCTGGACTTGGCGCACCTGGCTCGGGACGTCAAGCTCATTCCAAAGGCCACCGTGTCGCTGATGGCTCTCTGCGAGACATTCCTCGGCAGGTCGCTGGACAAGTCCGCGTCGCTGCGCCTCACGGACTGGGCTGCTCCCCTGGACGAGGCCAAGCAGCAGTACGCGGCTCTGGACGCTTACGCGTCGTTGCGTGTGTTTCGCGCCATTGTGGACGCGGGCGTTCCTGTGGTCTTGCCCGACGCGGTCATCCCAGGCATGGCCGTGCTCGTATACGACGGCAGCGGGACCCGGATGGTGGCTGAGGGCAACGTGGTTGACCCACAGCCCGAAAAGATGGGCAACTTCAAGGTGGGCGCCAAGGACCGGGTTGTCGTCAAAGTGACCAATGCCCGCATGCCAGCTTTTGTGCTGCCCTTTCACCGAGCGGGCAGCCCCAAGACGCTACGCGAGCTCATCATTGAGGCGCGTGAGTCAGGCAGAAGCGCTTCGCTACTCGTCCAGCGCTGCCAACTGCACGACGCCTCGCACCCTCACGCTAAAATTGGCGACGGCACGTCAGAGGGCACGATGGTTCCGGGAGTGGGGGAGGGCGAGGGCACTTACGACGCCCGGGCGGATCTCGTAATCGACCATGCAGAGCTGTCCAGGGTACTAAGCTTTGGAGGAGGGGCTCGTGGCGCCGCAAAAGGCGGGCTCGTAGATGGTGCCGGCTTTGACAGCGGTTCGGACGATGCGAGAAACTCGACCGGCAGCAGCAGAGCAGCCGACGACGGCAGTACCGGCCTGTTCGACAGACGGGCGGGCAGCGGCGACGCGGGGACGACCAACAGCGGGGCCTGCGGCGGCAGGGGCAACGGGGTAGGTGGCGGCGGAGGCCAGGCTGCCACAAACGCTGCCCGAGAGGACTGCATGTGGGAGCGGTCGGGCGTGAAGGGTGATATGTTCCACGCCATGGATCGGATGCTGCGAGTGATCCCTAAGGGGCACGGGGCTTTGGGGCTTTTCAGCAGGACCCTGTCGCACGCCATGATGCTCTTCAACAAGACCGATGCGGAGAAAGCGCGCAAAGTGGCCGCCACCAAGTTCCCTAACATGTCATGGGGCGACGTGCTACTCCGTCAGGCCGATTGGGTTTCCAAGCACGTGCGGCGGTTTGTTCCAAAACCTTCGGTGCTAGTTCCAAGGCTGGAGGCGGTTATTGAAGAGTTCCAAGACTGCGTGGACGCCGACACGCAGCAGCGGCTGTTCTCGCCAGTCGCCAAGCTGGCGGCTAAGTCGGTGCTGGATATGGCGCGCAAGGGCTTCCTGTCGGACCCGCCGGGCATCTCGATGTACGTGTTGCGCAAGTTTGACCGGGACAACCTGCCCGTGTGGCTCTGCTGTCGCGGAACGAACAGCAATGAGGGTGGAGTGCACCAGAAGCTGGTCCGTAACTTTCTGTCAATGCAAGGGGCGTCTATGGAGCTGGTCAGCTTTGTGATGCTCGAGTGGGTGCAGCGGCACAACATCCGCGCCGAGAACAACAACTGCCAGGACGCCGTCTTCCTCGGCCACTACGACACCTGGTTGATGGACGACATCGTGGCCATCGAGCGGGACGTGTACGACACCCCAGTCGCTTGCCCCAAGTGGGTGCGCGCCGACGACTTTGACGCGGGTGACGTATTTGTAGGCGTGATGAGCATGCCGGCCGACAAGGTGGAGCAGTGCGGCTTACCAACGGGCGCGCTGAGGGAGCAGTCGCTGCCGGTCATCAAGGCGCTGTCTCAGCAGAAGAGGTGGCTAGCGAAGACGCTCGGCTCCGTCTTCCCCCTGCTGCCTGTGCACACCATCGCGGACATCTACCTCTTCCACGAGGTGATGCGGCGTTTGCACATGGAGCTCGACCGGCGGCCGACGCCCACGGAGGTGGCCAAGGCCATAAACAGCAGCACAACCGGGCGGTGGGTGCAGCTGGCGCTGGCGTCCCCTGTTGTTGGCGGTCGTCGGAAGGTGTCCCGGCAGCCTAGCGTCTTCCACAAGTCCGTGTCGCACGTGGAGGCCTACCTGAAGGACTACGAGAGGAGCAACAACGTCGTCAAGACCGTCGGAATCTTGGCGCCATTGACCAAGCGCGCCGCCATTGTTGAGAAAAAGGCGGCGTACGAGGCGTTTGGAGAGGTGGCGGACACGCTGCAGCCGGTAGTTTCCTCCGCTTCGCTCGTCCCACCGGTGTCCGCTCCGCCACTGTGCGCCTCTACCCCCTCTTCACCGCAAATGACTCCTGACGGACAACCATCTTCCACGCCCCACTCAACCCCATCTAGAGCACCAATGGGATCTTTGGCAATCACTGAGACAATGGCTGTTGTGGGGCAGGAGGCAGCGGCGCGGCCACCGCCGCCTTCTGCGCTCGCACCGTCCCCTATACAAGGTGGGCCTCTATCTCTACCCCCTGACGCTCGCCGTGATGCGCCCGCCGCTATCCTCCCTGTGGTGTCAACAGCTGCAGGTGGTTACGTGCCCTTTTGGCGTCCCGTCAACGCTTTTGGGCACGGGCAGTCGCTCGCCCAGGGGGGGTTCTTCTTGACGCCCGCACCCTGGCTTGTTGGCGCCGCTGCCACCCCAGCCACTGGAGTGACCGCGTCGACGTCGCCCTCCTGGCCAACAATCTCCTCCGAGGCCGCGCAGACGGCCGAATACGTTCCAGTTCCACGTAAGGGTCGAGCGTTGCGGAGGTGCCAGTTCTCCGACTGTGACGACTCAAATTGCCGTGGCGGGCTGAACCGGTCTCTGTGCCGCAAGCGCAACCCGCTGCTGCCACCGGCGACGGTCACCGCCGCTCGCGGTCGCACACCGTCAACCAAGACTGTGTCGGGTGCTGGCTCGTCTGCTGCCGCCGAAGGCGGTGACAAAGATGAGCAGGTGCCTCCTTCAAGCAGGAAAAGGCGCCGCCAAATTTGATGTGCTTTGTGACGCTCTATTCTTGGCCATCTGGCCTCTGTTTCGCTCTCTCTTTTCTCTTCTTCTTCATCGACTGTGCAATGACCTACCCTGAGTTCATCTGGACTAGACGACGTCCATGCACGGTGGGACGTGTCAGTACAGCAGCCCCAGTACTGCGTCGTTGGTGCAGAGGGCATTATCCAGCAGAAGACGTGTCACAGCCGGGTCAAGACAGCCTCGTCAGTGACCGGTGCGGGTCGTGAAACGGGAAACAGAACCCACACGAGCAGCACGCGGCAAAAAGACATGTGCGTGAACAAACCGAAGGATGAACATTGAACATCCCATGTCGATGCTCGCTTGTGAATGACACTGTCAAATTGAAACTATTCCAATTGTGGATTGCTACAAAGATACCGAATATTAATAGCTTATTGACACAATATACTCATTAAACGCATTTGGGAACTTTTAGGTAGTAGTGGCCCGCCAAAGCTGGTTTTAAGTTGTACAAGTAGCACGTGTAGGCGTGTTTTCCATAAATCAAAAAAAGGCTGGGTCTGTGCATGGTACATTGGCCGGCGGCTCTGCCCGCCGGGCGGCCCACACTGGGAAGGCCCCGACCGGCAACACGCGCCCGCGGCGGTCGGCCCGACGCTCCGCACGCTGCGGGTGCTCGACTTGGACGGGGCAGAGGCCCCCACCGGGTGGCTCCGCCGGTGGCTCCCCCCCGCCCCCGCCCCGTCGATGCCGGCGCTGACGACGTTTTGTTGGGCGGGGCCCCTGGCGGTCGCCGACGTGGCCGCGCTCGCCGCCGCCGCGCCCGCGCTGCGGTCGCTGACGCTGGCGGACTGGCGGTGGTCGGCGGCCGAGATACGGGCGCACCTGCCGCCGCGGGTGGCCTTGCCGGCGCTCACCACATTTGTGCGCCGCGTCGCGTCCCCCATTGACCACAATGGGGGGGACGTGAGTGGGTGGCCCCGCGTGCGGGGGGGGGCGTCGGGGGGGGTCGACGCTTTTGTTGCCGACCGGGGGGGGTTGACGCGCGTCGCGCTCGTGCACGCGTGGGGGCGGGCCGACCCGG
>ENA-ORXR01003411-ORXR01003411.1-marine-metagenome-genome-assembly--contig:-NODE-3411-length-14267-cov-9.133333_pt1 | contig 14267 bp, 13 predicted proteins | sample MGYA00237866_ERZ511479 | MGnify/ENA metagenome assembly ERZ511479 | reverse complement strand
TCGCGCTATACGGTCATTCGACGCTCGCAAGAGGGACGCGGCGAAACACATCGCAGGATCATCAGAATTCGACTCTCAGAGCTATTCGTCATCACCTGTTGCAGTCCTGAAACTGGAGGGGACCCAAATCGGTAAAACCAATATCGTGTCGGCCAATCCTGCCTTTGCCAAAATGTCGGGACAGGAGGACACGGAGGGGCAAGCGTTCGCGGCCATTTTCACTGATGATTCAAATGAGCATCGATTCTTGGAGCGGGAGACAGAACAGACAACGCCGGATATTCCGTTTGATGCGACATTAAAGAATGACGCCGGCGGATTGCCTGTTTCCGTTTATATCGTCCATGACGCGCAAAACCCGACGGAAAGCTACGCCTATCTCGTTAACGTCAGCGCGCGCAAGAGTTTGGAAGACCAACTCGTGCAAAGCCAGAAGATGCAGGCCATTGGCCAATTGGCCGCCGGGGTCGCGCATGATTTTAACAATCTGCTGACGGCTATTCGGTTGAATACGGATGAATTGCTGCAACGCCACCCTGTTGGCGATCCATCCTATCCGGAGCTTCAGAACATCAATACGACAGGCGCGCGGGCGGCGGCTTTGGTCAAGAAACTCCTGACATTTTCGCGCAAAGCCACGCGCCGGATGGAGCGGTTGGATGTGACCGACACGCTCTCTGATATGGTTGTGACCTTGCGACAGACCCTTGGTGAGCGGGCGAAGCTTAAAATGGTTCATGCGCGCGGGTTGCCTCCCGTCATGGCCGATAAATCGCAAATCGATACTGTGCTCATGAACCTCTGCGTCAATGCGCGTGATGCGATGGAAGAACAGGGCGGCGGGACCATTACCATCCGCTCCGCACTTTTGCCCCGCGCTGAGGTCGAGGACTCGCAACTCGCTGAAGCTCTCAATGCAATTCCCGGCGATAACTTCGTCGTGGTTAGCGTCGAGGACACCGGAACAGGCATGCCGGAAGAGGTGAAAGCCAAAATCTTTGAGCCGTTCTTCACCACGAAAGAACAGGGCAAAGGCACGGGCCTCGGCCTCGCGACCGTTTACGGGATTGTGCAGCAGACAGGCGGGCATCTGACCGTCGAGTCGGAACTCGGCAAAGGTACGTCTTTCAAAATCTACCTCCCGGCGGCAGGTCCTGCGACAGAGGCCGAACTGGCCGCTGACGAGAAATCAAAAGCGCCCGCGCGCGCGCCTGCTGATCTGGCCGGGCAGGGGAATATCCTCTTTGTCGAGGATGAGGCTTCCGTTCGCGGCATCGCGGCCAAGGCGTTGCGCAAGAAAGGCTACCGCGTGATCGAAGCCGAGGACGGGGAAGAGGCGCTAGAAATTTTGGAAGAGACCAAGGTTCCGTTTGACCTCATGATCTCAGATGTCGTCATGCCGGGCATGGACGGACCGTCCCTGCTGAGGGCCGGGCGAGAGATGTTGGGCGAGGCGCGAATCGTGTTTATCTCCGGCTATGCGGAAGAGGAGTTTTCGGACCTTTTATCGGAAGAACCGGATGTGACTTTCCTGCCTAAGCCGTTTACATTTGCCGAGCTGGCCGAGAAGGTTAAGTCCGAAATTGGTGAGGTAGCCTAGGGTTTAGCCCCATAAACAAGCGGTTTAAGTGCCGCGTTCTTTTTTTGTTCTTTTTCCTTGCGGTATGAGAACAAATGTGAAACATAATGAATAACGGCAGTCCAATTGCAGCCGTAACTACACGATCCGGCGAAGGGCTCCGTCGGTTTTACTGGAGTTGAAACTCATGGCGAGAAACAGAACACCACTTACTGTCGTTGAAAAAGCGACCGACAAAAATAAAAGCGCAGCTTTGGATGCGGCGCTCTCTCAAATTGACCGTGCCTTCGGCAAAAATTCGGTCATGAAACTGGGCGATAAGTCCACAATGGATATCGAAGCGATTTCAACAGGCTCTATCGGGCTTGATGTTGCGCTCGGCATAGGCGGTCTGCCGAAAGGCCGCGTTGTCGAAATTTACGGTCCGGAAAGCTCCGGTAAGACCACGCTGACATTACACGCAATTGCGGAATGTCAGAAAGCCGGCGGCGTTGCGGCCTTTATTGATGCGGAACATGCGCTGGACCCTGTCTATGCGGCTAAGCTCGGCGTTGACGTCAATGAGCTGCTGATTGCACAGCCTGATACGGGTGAGCAGGCTTTGGAAATTGCCGACACATTGGTACGCTCTGGCGCAGTTGACATTCTTGTTGTCGACTCTGTTGCGGCATTGACGCCGCGCGCGGAACTCGAGGGCGATATGGGTGATAGCTTGCCGGGTCTTCAAGCTCGCCTGATGAGCCAAGCACTTCGTAAGTTGACGGGGTCGATCTCTAAATCGGGCTGTATGGTCATCTTCATCAACCAAATTCGGATGAAGATTGGCGTGATGTACGGTTCTCCTGAAACGACAACCGGCGGCAATGCGCTTAAATTCTATTCCTCCGTTCGCCTCGACATTCGCCGTATCGGCGCGATTAAATATCGCGACGAGGTGATAGGTAACCAGACACGCGTCAAAGTCGTCAAAAACAAGGTCGCGCCGCCTTTCCGTCAGGTCGAATTCGATATCATGTATGGCGAAGGTATTTCGAAAACGGGCGAGATTATTGATCTTGGCGTGAAGGCCGAAGTCGTCGAGAAATCCGGCTCTTGGTATTCGTACGGCGATGAGCGTATTGGCCAAGGCCGCGAGAATGTTCGGAAGTTTCTACTGGAAAACCCTGAGATGGCCGACGAGATTGAGCGCAAAATTCGTATGAATGAAGGCCTGATCGAAGAAGAGCTTCTGATGCCGAAGGCTGAGCAAGTCGAAGACGAGGGCGAAGCGCCTGCAGCTTTAAGTCTCGGCGCATAAATTCGATTTATGCTGCCGAATACGCGATAACGGTTGAAACCATCCCACCTGGATCGGCATTGTATTTCGCCGATCTCACCTGTTCGTCTGAAACTGTTCCCGCAGGTCAGCGGTTCCCCGCCGCATAAAAGACGACATTTTCAACCAAAAGAGCGCTTGGCACTGCCAGGCGCTCTTTCTATATGAGCGGTCCGTATTAGGATTATCTCTATGACGTCTCTTGCTGACATTCGCGCTCAATTTCTGAGCTTCTTTGAAAACGTAGGCCACACCGTTGCCCCAAGCTCGCCGCTTGTCCCGGATAACGACCCGACCTTGCTCTTCGTGAATGCAGGGATGGTTCAGTTCAAGGACTGGTTTACAGGGGCACTCACACCTGATTACCCGCGTGCAGCAACCTCGCAAAAATGCGTGCGTGCGGGCGGTAAGCATAATGATCTCGACAATGTCGGCTACACAGCGCGGCATCACACATTTTTTGAAATGCTCGGAAATTTCAGCTTTGGTGATTATTTCAAAGCCGAAGCCATTGAACATGCGTGGAAGCTGGTCACCGAGGACTTTGGTTTCCCTAAGGATAAACTCCTCGTCACCGTCTACCACACCGACGATGTCGCCTTCGATCTCTGGAAGAAAATTGCAGGTCTGCCCGACGACCGCATTATCCGCATTGCGACGAATGATAATTTCTGGGCCATGGGTGATACCGGTCCGTGCGGTCCGTGTTCTGAAATTTTCTTTGACCATGGTCCCGACATTCCGGGCGGCCCTCCGGGATCGCCGGATGAAGACGGGGACCGCTTCATTGAAATCTGGAACCTCGTCTTCATGCAATATGAGCGCCGCGCAGACGGGACGCAGATTGACCTGCCGAAACCATCTATTGACACGGGAATGGGCCTCGAGCGCACAGCGGCTATCTTGCAAGGCAAACACGACAATTATGACACAGACTTGTTCCAAACCTTAATCGGGGCGTCTGTCGACCTCACGGGTGTTAAACCTGAAGGCGAAGCGAAGTTCAGTCACCGCGTCATTGCAGACCACCTTCGCAGCTGTTCCTTCCTGATGGCGGACGGCGTCTCGCCGTCCAATGATGGACGCGGTTATGTGCTGCGCCGCATCATGCGCCGCGCCATGCGTCACGCACATCTACTTGGCGCAAAAGATCCGCTCATGCACCGCCTCGTGCCGACATTGGTTGACGAGATGGGCGGCGCTTATGCTGAATTGGGCCGCGCACAGGCCAGTATTGAGAGTGTTTTTGAGCAGGAAGAAATTCGTTTTCGTAAAACATTGGGACGCGGCACATCGCTTTTGGAAGAGGCGACGAAGGACATGTCATCAGGCGATAAGCTCGACGGACGCACGGCCTTCACGCTTTATGATACTTACGGTTTCCCGCTCGACCTGACGCAGGATGCGCTCCGCGCCAAAGGGATTGAGGTCGACACCGAAGGCTTCGACGTCGCCATGGCCGAACAAAAGGCGCAGTCAAAGGCGGACGGCGGAAAATTCGTCAATGCGGGTGCTGATGATGTATTCAAAGCGCTGCGCGAAGATAGCGGCGCGACCGAATTCACGGGTTACGATAGCTTATCGGACGGGCAAGACATTGTCGCCTTACTACAAGGCGATGTCTCCGTTGATGAAGCCAGAGATGGCGACGTCGTGTTCCTGACGCGCGCAACGCCATTTTACGCGGAATCCGGCGGGCAGGCAGGCGACAAGGGTGTCGCGCTTTTCGATAATGGCGCACGGATAGAGATATCGGACGTCCAGAAACGGGCAGGCGATCTTCACGCTCATATGGGAAAACTCTCAGGAACCGTGAAAGTCGGCGATACGGCGCAGCTTCGCGTCGATGCAGATAATCGCGAGAAGACGAAACGTAATCACTCTGCCGCACATTTGCTGCATGAAGCGCTTCGCCGCGTCCTTGGCGAGCATGTCGCGCAAAAGGGCCAAATGGTCGACGGCGAGAAAATCCGCTTCGATATCAGCCACGGCGCGGCCATCACGCGCGAGGAACTGGCTAAGGTTGAGGACGAAGTGAACGCCGTGATCCAGCAGAATAAAGCAGCCGAAACTAAACTCATGAATCCCGACGACGCAATTGCCGCAGGCGCTGTTGCGCTATTCGGCGAAAAATATGGCGATGAAGTCCGGGTCTTGTCTTTGGGCGATCCTCTGGACGAAAGCCCCAAAGCTTATTCCGTGGAACTCTGCGGCGGCACCCATGTCGAGCGCACGGGCGATATCTCCTTGTTCAAAATTACGGGCGAGGGCGCAGTCGCCGCAGGCATTCGCCGCGTCGAAGCCGTCGCAGGAGAGGCCGCGCGTCAATATTTGGAAACGCAGGCAGGCCTAACCCGCCGCGCTGCAGATCTGTTTAAGACCAAAGCCGAAGATGTACCAAGTCGTATCGAAGCGCTCTTGGCAGAACGAAAACAACTCGAAAAAGACCTATCTGAGGCGAAAAAGCAACTCGCGCTCGGCGGCGGTGGGGGCGGTGCTTCCGGCCCGGAAGAGATAAACGGTGTCAGATTCTTGGGCCGCGTCTTGGACGGCGTGTCGGGCAAAGATTTACGCTCTATGCTCAATGAACAAATTGCGCAAATCGGCTCCGGCATTGTCGCATTCGTCGCACGCGACGGCGCAAAGGTGGCTGTGGCAGTGGCGGTTTCGGATGATGTCCAAGCCACCCATTCCGCCTCTGATCTCGTGAATAAGGGCGCAGCGGAAGTCGGCGGCCGCGGCGGCGGTAAACCCGGCATGGCGCAAGCGGGCGGGAGCCAGCCGGAAAATGCGGAGGCTGCGCTCGAAGCGATTAAAGCGGCAATAGTTGGATAGTCCACTTTATATCGACAAGCGGTTTTCCGTTCCGCCTCATGCGGTGCAAGTTTCTGCCATTCGGGCGTCCGGCCCGGGTGGGCAATCCGTCAATAAGACGAATTCTGCGGTTCAGCTGCGCTGTGACCTCAACGCATTTCACATCAATGAGGGATATCGCCGCCGCATTCGGCAATTTCGCGACAACCGGATAACCGATGATTTTTTGATTGTTATCAAAGCGCAAAATCACCGCAGTCAGTCGCGCAATTTAGAGGATGCGATCCGCCGCCTGCAATCGCTTTTGCGCAAAGCAATACACGTCGACCCGCCGCGTATTAAATCCCGCCCCAGCTACAGCAGCCAGAAACGCGCTGTGAAAAAGGCGAAGCGCCGCAGCGAAATCAAAGGACTGCGCGGTAAAGTTCGAGACTGGTAGCCGGTGGATTTCCTGCCACATTAAGTCAAAAAATTCTGCAGCTCATGCAAAAGCGTCGATTTATATATGTGCATTTGTGTGCATATAAGCATGTATGAAACAGAATAATCGACAACAGACTTCGGAACATAAAGCTATGGCGGAGGCCGCGATTGGCGTGCTGGACACGCGCTTCTTGAAAGCGTTGACGGACCCGACGCGCGTTAAGATTGTCAAACGCCTCATCCTTATGGGCGCGAGTGATGTCGGCACGATCGCGTCTGGGCTGGCGCAGGACCGTTCCGTTATATCGCGCCATCTGAATACACTCGAGCAAGCCCGCATCACGACATCACGCAAGATGGGGCGGCGCGTCTTCTACGATATTGACGGGCCATATGTTGTCCAAAAAGTCACACTTATTTTGGAAGCCCTGAGCCCTATGGCAGAGCTATGTATTCCATTTCAACATTTGGACGAGGGGGCCGCCGCATGACAAGTTTTACCGGAACCGCCGATAATGGCGCGGAGATTATTTATACGGACCGCAAGCGGCATTTATACTGGCTCATCCTGATTTCGCCGGCCGTCTCGCTTTCGTCAATCTGGCTTTTTTTCGCTCTGGATAAAAACCCGATCGTCACGCTGATACCGCTATTATTTTTCTATATTTTCACGCCGCTAATGGATGCGATTATGGGCGAAGATCCGCATAATCCGCCGGAGGAGGTCGTCAATGCAATGATGGCGGATAATTATTACCGGTTTACAGTTCACACGATGGTTTATATCGCGATTGCGCTTTTCTTGGCGTTTGTCGTCTTTGTGGGCACGCAAGACCTGCCTTGGTGGGCCATTCTGGCGCTTATCTTCGGTGTGGGCGCCAATAGCGGCGGCGTCATGACGATGACCCACGAGCTCGGCCACAAATCGAATAGGCTCGACCGTCTTTCTGCCAAAATCGGCAATATGATTATGGGCTACGGGCACTTTAACATTGAGCATAACAAAGGACATCATACGTGGGTCGCCACACCCGAGGACCCCGCGAGTTCCCGCATGGGCGAGTCATTTTATAAATTCATGGTCCGAGAGCTCTCCGGCACATTCAAACGCGGGATTAGTTATGAAAAGGCGCGGCTTGCCAACAAGGGTAAGAGTTTTTGGTCCGTCCATAACGACGTTTTACAAGTTTATGCGGTCACGATTGGCATGGCAGTTTTGTTTGTCGCTCTGTTTGGACCGGCAATCTTGCTCTTCCTTATCCCGCATCACTTCTTGGCCTGGCTTACCCTCACGCAAGCAAATTATGTCGAGCATTATGGCTTGCTGCGCGAGAAAAAACCGAATGGCAAATATGAGCGCACTCAACCGAAACACAGCTGGAACACTAATCATACCTATTCCAATCTTCTGTCATTCCACCTGCAGCGCCATTCCGATCATCACGCTTATCCGCAGCGCGCCTATCAGGTCCTGCGCGATTATGATGACGTGCCAAAACTCCCCACCGGATATGGCGGATGCTTCGCCATGGCCTTCATCCCGCCGCTTTGGTTCAAAGTTATGGATAAGCGCGTGATGGATTGGGCAGACGGCGATTTGTCCAAAGTGAATGTCCATGAACCTGCGCGGGCGCGGTTGGAGGCGAAGTGGGGATAACGGGGCGGAGACGTGATGAAGAACCCGCGCTTGATTTGAATGCCAAGACGTCTTTAGATTCGGCCAAACCCTAAATGCCAGTTTGGGACTAAATTCTACAGTTTAGCTAAAAAATACAATATATTCATCCACTTACTTGATTTTTCAACTAACTGACGGGCATTTTAAGAAGCCTTTACTACAAATCCTACGTCGTCATTTATTTTTCTAGTCTAATTAACTCCTTGGAAATATGAATTAAGAGGTGTTGGACTAAATGACGATATTTAAGACTTTCAAATCTGATCAATCCGGGAATGTCGCTATGATGTTCTCCGTTAGTTTAGTTGCTATTGTGACCGGTATCGGCGTCGCCTTGGATTATGGACAGATGATTAAGGCGCAGGACATTTTACAAAGTCAGGTGGATGCCGGAGTTTTAGCCGCCTCTGCCGCAAGTATGGAAGATTGGAATATTGCGCTGGGGCAAGAAAATGCAAAGCGCAAAGAAATTGCATTAGAGGTCATGAGCGGAAACGGGTTTGATTTGGCCGGTATTGAACCTACTATAGATATAACTCAGAATAACACTGTTCTTGGACGGGCAGAGGTCGATTATAAACTGGCGTTTGGTGGCCTTCTTGGGAAAGACACAATCCGCCTCTCGGCCGATTCAGAGTCCGGCTATGGCGTGGTTCAAAACGTCCAAATTGCGTTGGTCTTGGACAACACTTTTTCTATGTACACAAACGGGAAGATGAATGCGCTGAAAACCGGTGCGAGAAATCTTGTGTCGGATGTTGAGGCCCTAGGAGGCAATAACAAAATCGCCGTGGTTCCCTTCGCGCGCTATGTGAGGATTCCGGAGTCGTTATATACCGCATCATGGCTGGATATACCAGACGACATTGATACTGAGGTGACGTGGCAACAGGCAACCCATAGCGGAGGGGAGTGCCATACAGAGACGAGAACCAGAACGCGTGACGGTTTCGAGGAAGAGTATGAAACAACCGTTTGTACGGGCCAAACGACAACCTATGAAGAACAGTCCAGAATAATTGAATCGCGCTTTGATGGGTGTGTCGGTACAAGACTGCCGGCGTATAGTGAGGTTGACGGAGATTTCGCACAGCAGCGCGTCCCCGGTCTGCATGACATTATTCCTTATCAGCGAACGGGCTTGTCCTACAATGTCTATGGTGACTGCCCGACAGAAATTAAGCCTTTGTCAGACGATTATGAAGCCCTGGATGATCATATCATTGCGCTGAAAGGAATCGATCAAACCTATCTACCGTCAGGCCTGCTTTGGGGGCAATATGTGCTCTCCGCCGGCGCGCCATTCGACAATGCCGAAAGCGATAATAGCGTTCAAAAAATAATGGTTTTGATGACGGACGGGAAAAACTCGTCGCAAATTCAGACGGGCCAAGCGGCAGAGGACGCCTATCTGGCGCCCCCTTATATAGGGAAGTCTCAAAACGCAGTGGAATATTCTCCAGACGCTGATCTCGCAACGTTGAGAATGTGCGATAACGTGAAGGCTGAAGGTATAGAAATATTTACGATTGCTTTTCAGGTTGATGACTTGGAAACGAAAGGTGTTTTAAATGCCTGCGCATCAGATCCCTCGATGGCCTTTACACCTGAAACAAACGATGCCTTGATTGAAAGGTTTGGTCACATCTCGGCAAGTCTAAAGGGAAATGCGCGTTTAATGCGATAGGAATGGGGGCAGCCAGCAGGCCGCCATTTTCATGCTTAATTTACCTCGGGATTTATCTCGTTTAGTTTTGTTTTTGGATGTATTCGGAAATGAACCCTTTTTTCAAAGTGGGGAAGGGCATGTGTCCCCGTTTCAAAGTCACGTCCGGATGATGATTTCTTCAGCTTTTCAATCCCTTATAAAAAACTCAAGAAACTCCATCCTCACTTTGGGGTTTGTGCCGCATATTAAACTCGTTCTTTCAGACATTGGACAGGTGAGCGCTTACTTGCTGGTCTGGGAGACAGCAGGGCTGAGCGACTTGGGTTAAGAGCCGAGTGTGTGCCGGGCCTTTCGCGGCGAGAGGCGACCTCTTGTTCTTAAACCGGGTGGTGTCTGATAATAAGGGCGCTTCTGACCGGAAGGGCAAACTGGGGGACCCCCGCCCGTTGCGTCAAAAACTGCTGCCGCGTGATGATCTTCGCGTAAAACAACTCACTATTCTGGTCTCCATCGTGGAGACCATCACGCGGACGGTCCTTATTATCAGGATTTCGCAAATCGGCAGTCACAATGTTGAAGCCAGAGTTTCAACGAGATGGGCTGCGAACGGAGTCGCTTGCCTGTTTCTAGGTGACCGGAGGCATCGCTGCGATCCGCTTCGCGGCTAGTTGAGTTTGCCAAAGGCAAATTTAACGACCTTATTTATTGTTTTTTCCAAGATTTTTCAGAGAAGCAATGAGGTCACGTCAACGAGCTGACAAACCCCTTGCACAAATGCGAATCCCGCATTAGGTAGCGCCCAACTGACACGGCCCCTGTTTTAGCGGTCGTTTTTTTGATTATTTCATGGAGGCTCTCATGGCTGTCCCTAAGAGTAAGATTTCCAATTCCCGCCGCGGCATGCGCCGTGCGCATGATGCTTTGACGGCTGTAAATTACGTCGAAGACAAGGACAGCGGTGAGCTGCGTCGTCAGCACCACATCGACCTGAAATCGGGCATGTATAAGGGCCGTCAAGTTCTGACCCCAAAAGACTAAGTCTTTTCACTTTACAGTATTAGGAGCCTCCCATGGTTGAGATCGAAACAGTTTTCGCCAGGGAAATCCTGGACAGTCGCGGTAATCCCACGCTCGAAGTTGACATCACGCTCAGCGACGGCGCTTTCGGCCGCGCGGCTGTGCCGTCCGGTGCGTCAACTGGTGCCCACGAAGCCGTAGAGCTTCGCGACGGCGATAAAGCCCGCTACCTCGGCAAGGGTGTTCTGCAGGCCGTTCTCAACGTAAATACAGAGATTGCTGACGAGATCGAAGGTCTCGATGCGGAAAATCAGCGCGGCATTGATGCTATCCTGATCGCGCTCGACGGGACTGAGAATAAAGCCCGCCTTGGCGCGAATGCCATGCTCGGCGTTTCCCTTGCGCTCGCCAAAGCCGTTGCCGACTCGCAGCAAATTCCGCTTTATCGTTATGTCGGCGGAACGCACGCCCATGTCCTCCCTGTGCCGATGATGAACATCATCAATGGCGGCGAACATGCGGATAACCCAATCGACGTTCAAGAATTCATGGTCATGCCGGTTGGCGCGGAAACCTTCTCTGAGGCGCTGCGTTGCGGCGCGGAGATATTCCACGCGCTGAAAGGCAAGTTGAAAGCCGACGGCCATAATACAAATGTAGGCGATGAGGGCGGATTTGCGCCAAATCTCGACGGCTCCAAACACGCGCTGGATTACATCATGTCCGCCATCGAAGCCGCAGGTTACACGCCCGGCAAAGACGTTTTCCTCGCCATGGATGTGGCGTCGACCGAATTTTACAAAAACGGCAAATATGAGCTGAAAGGCGAGGGCAAGTCCCTGACTTCAGCTGAGTTTGTCGACTACCTCGAGGACCTCGTTGATAATTATCCGATCATTTCCATTGAAGACGGTATGGACGAAGATGATTGGGACGGCTGGGTTGCGCTCAATGAGCGTGTCGGCGGGAAGTGTCAGCTTGTTGGGGATGATCTCTTCGTGACAAACCCTAAGCGCCTCAAAACAGGTATTGAAAAAGGCGCGGCCAATTCTATCCTCGTAAAGGTCAATCAGATTGGCACGCTGTCGGAAACTCTGGACGCTGTAGATATGGCGCACCGCGCAGGCTTCACCGCTGTGATGAGCCATCGCTCCGGCGAAACGTCTGACACAACGATTGCTGATTTGGCCGTCGCGACGAATTGCGGGCAGATTAAAACGGGATCACTGGCACGCTCTGACCGGCTCGCGAAATATAACCAGCTGCTTCGTATCGAAGAACAGCTCGGCGAAATGGCGGTCTATGCAGGCCGCAATGTGATGCCTAAAGGTCATAAAGCGACCTCTTAGATTTTGGTTTATTTGGACCGCGATAGATTGTTGAATCTATTGCAAAATAATGCGGCAAGCTTTCGGGTTTTAACCGAAAGCTAACCATAATTCGCCACAAGCAAGTTCGTGTTACGCATTCCGCATATCGACCTAAAACGCCGGGCACCGACGGCGGGCTTGATAGTGCTTTATACCTATCTCGCCTTTCACGCTTTTTCGGGATCGCAGGGCGTTTTGTCTTGGATGAGCTATGCCGATGACGCTGAGGCGTTGCGGGCGAAATTAGAAACCAGAACGTCGCAACATGCCGCATTGAGAGCGCAGGTAGAGGCATTGTCGAATGAGAGCCTTGATCTCGATGCGCTAGAGATCGAAGTCCGTCGGAGTTTATTTGTTTCGGATACAAATGAAGTTACGATTTGGCTTGACCCCTAGGCCTCAACTGCCGAAAAGCTGCCCCACAATACGTGTATTTATTTCACATATGAAATAAGGGCCCAATATGGCAAAGAAACCCGCAAAAAAGTCCTCTCCCAAGACGAATAAAGAGGAAATGCTCGAGTATTACCGCGACATGCTCCTCATCCGTCGTTTCGAGGAAAAAGCCGGACAGCTTTATGGCATGGGCCAAATCGCAGGATTCTGCCATCTATATATCGGTCAAGAAGCTGTCGTGACAGGCTGCCGCGCCGCCATGAAAGATGGCGACCAAATGATCACAGGCTACCGCGATCACGCACACATGCTGGCTTGCGGTATGTCTAGCCGGGGCATCATGGCAGAGCTGACCGGTCGCGAGGGCGGCTATTCGCGCGGCAAGGGCGGGTCCATGCATATGTTCAGCACGGAGAAACATTTCTACGGCGGACACGGAATCGTGGGGGCGCAAGTCTCGCTCGGCGCGGGTCTTGGGTTTGCTAATAAATATCTCGACAATGGCTCGGTCAGTCTCGCCTTCTTCGGTGACGGCGCGTCCAACCAAGGCCAAGTCTATGAGTCCTTCAACATGGCAAAGCTTTGGGATTTACCTGTCGTTTTCGTGATTGAAAACAATCAATATTCAATGGGCACATCTGTAGAGCGCTCATCTGCCGAAACTGAACGTTATCAGCGTGGCTCGAGCTTTGAAATTGAAGGCATTCAAGTCGACGGGATGAACGTCCTCGAAGTCCGCGACGCGGCCAAAAAGGCGATTAAACACGCCCGTGATGGTAAAGGCCCAATGATTTTAGAGATGAAGACCTATCGTTACCGCGGACATTCCATGTCTGATCCTGCCAAATACAGAAGCCGCGACGAAGTTACCAAGACGCGTTCAGAGCGCGACCCAATCGACATGGTCAAAAACCGTTTGATCAAAGAAAAATGGATCGACGAAGACGGGTTAAAGATAATTGATAAAGAGATCAAAGCCGTGGTCGCAGATTCGGCCGAATTTGCGCAAACCTCTCCTGAACCTGATCCAAGCGAACTTTACACGGACGTTTTGTTAGAAGTCTGATGCAACTCGCGCAACTCAATATCGCTGAAAGCCGCTACCCCATGTCGGACACCCGATTGGATGGGTTTACAGGCAAGATAGACGCAATCAATGCCTTAGCAGATCGTGCAGATGGGTTTATCTGGCGTCTAACAGATGATGATACAGATATAGACGGAGCGCTTTCTTTGCGCTTGCCAGGCAATGATACAACACTTGTAAATATGTCCGTGTGGGAAAACTTGAAATCTCTCTACGACTTTATTTATAAAACGGCCCACGCGAAAGTTATGCAGTCAAACTTTCAGAACTTTATCCCATTTGTAAAAAATCATTACGTGCTGTGGTGGGTAGAAGACGGTCACATCCCAAATTTAACGGAAGCGAATTCAAGGCTTGAGGCTATCCGAAAAAATGGCCCCAACCTGTCTGCCTTTAATTTCAAAGACGCCTACGGCGCCAATGGCGCGAAATGCTCATTCGTCCCGACAAATAAGGCGGGCACGGTATGACTGAAATTTCTTATCTTATACTCTCCATTGGATTACTTTTGGGCATGATTGTCGTGCAATCACTGGCCTCTCTCCGACATTACGGCTTGGTACCTTTAGCGGGTGCGCGGGATGATTTAAAAGCGCCGACATTTTTCTTGGAACGTGCAAAGCGCGCCAATCAAAATATGCTTGAGGCCTTAGCCTTGTTTGTGCCGCTCATACTTATTGCATTGCATACAGACCAGTTGGGGACGTTAACGCTTACAGGGTCTGCACTATTTTTCTGGGGGCGTTTGGCTTACGCGCCGCTCTATTGGTTTGGCGTGCCTTGGGCACGGACACTAGCATGGGCTGTCGCACTTGTTGGTATACTCATGATATTCTCTAACCTCTTGCCACTGATTTAAGGACGCACCTTTATGGCGATCGAAATTAAAATGCCTGCGCTTTCTCCCACAATGGAAGAA
>ENA-ORXR01003409-ORXR01003409.1-marine-metagenome-genome-assembly--contig:-NODE-3409-length-14269-cov-14.669884_pt1 | contig 14269 bp, 13 predicted proteins | sample MGYA00237866_ERZ511479 | MGnify/ENA metagenome assembly ERZ511479 | reverse complement strand
GGCCGTAGCGGGGGGCGGGGGCGGCCCGGCCGGAGGTGGGTCCGCGCAGCAGGGGGTGGGCGCGGCACGGCCGGGGGCGGGGGCGGCGCGGCCGAGGGTGGGAGCACGGGGCCGCGATCGGAGGCTGTGTGGCCTGGGACGCGGTCGGCGCGGCGGGGTGCGGCGGCGGCGTGACCGGCGGCAAGCGGGCGCGCGCGCGCACGTTTGCGGGACGCCGCGGTCTGCTGGCTGGTGGTGCGTGGAGGGCAGCCAGCGGCGCCTCAGCGATGTGCAATCTCGCTGGGGCCACCAGGGTGGCGGATTGGCGGCACGAAAGAAGATCCACGTGGCGCAGATCCTTGCACTGATGCTAGCGTTGGCGCCCGAACGGGTGGACAGGAAGGCGTGCCGGCGCCGCACGCGATTGGAGAATTGGAGTGGTCGTACCGAGCGCGTAATTCTGGATGGGCTGGGGTCGGCCAAGTTCACAAGAAGTGGTCCAATCCGCGCGAGCGGCGCGACCGGTGCTGGCCACGAAAAGACGCCCCTCGAATTGTGGGGTTTGGGACGCCAAAATGTGACCATCTATGCATGAAAGGTGACCGAGAGCCGTCGATAACACCCCCCCAGATAAGCCGGAATGAGGTGTATTTCTGGCAGCTGATTGGCCCTGGTTTTTGCATGCCCGCACTGGCCCCCAACGGCCGGTGCAAAAGTGTGATCCCAGCGCGTAGAGGCCGCCGATGCAGCGCCCAGAAGTCTGGGCACCGGAAGTGCCAGTGCATTGGAGAGGTTCCTTTGTGAGCGGATAGTTCTTTGCGACGGTCATCAGAACTAACCGCAACCACTCGGCAAACGGTCCGTCGGACCGTTTGACGGACAGCCCCTGGGACGGTCCGTTAAATTTGTTTGCTGGACATGCATGGCATGACTATTGGGAGTGCGGTCTTGACCCCTTTCAGGTGGGCGCCTCGGAAGACGATCAGCTCGACAGCTCAGGCGCACGTCTTGCGGATAGGTGTAACAAAAGTGCCTGGCATCAGACGGGTCCGAGAGGTCCCTCCTTTCAGCTGTAAGAAACATCTTGGAGTGCTCAGGCCGTTGGCTGCTCCCTGTACCCCATTCCGCCGCATGAGTTGAGCCCGTCCGCCGTCCAATTACTGGCTCTGTCAAAGAGAGCAAGTCTATTGATCGGAGCTATGGGAATGAGTGGGTCAAAGAGACGGAAGCGTGGACCTCGTGCGTCCGCTCACTTTTCTTTTGAGAGCGATGAGCCTGTGCCTGTGCCTTGTCACTCTGTGGGATAAGCGTCTGCTCATGTGAGCGCCCCTGAAGCCTCATGCGCTTCGTTGCCTAACGCTCGTGGCGGCGCTGAGATGTATGGTTCGAGATCTGGGAGTGACGGTGAGGCGGAACATAGTGCCCCTCACGTGCTTCCTGTTATGGTTCCTCCCGCTCCTTCTCTTGGCGGTGGCGACGTGGATGTGGACGAAGGCCGAAGTAGTCCGTCCGCGTCAACGACAGACTCTGGGTTCTCCAGTATTTCAGAGGAGGACAGTGCCAACTTTTCTTCTCGTCGGGAGCTGCTCTGTTACGGCTCTTTGTATGGGCGTGCACGGTTGTCAGAAAGACAGTACGACATCATGCGCAGCGTAGATAACTCTTACTCGTCAACAGAGAAGTGTCCATCCCGGTGGCGTCTGCAACAAGTGAGAGCAAAGCTCCTGCTCGCAGCTACACCTGTAAAAAATGCAGGTTACATCCAGGCCGTTCCCGTCGGGCAAAGGAAAGTCACCAAGGACGCCTCTTGACGTTGTCGTGGCGTACACGACCTTCTCAAAGCATGTGAGGCGAGACTTTTCCGACTCATTGACAGCCGCCGTTTTTCATGATGAGGGTGACGCATTGCTTGGGACAGTGGACAGCCCAACAGAGTTCTTCCAGACAGTGGCGGCGACCGATCCTAAGCGCTATATCTTTCGGCGTCAGATCAGACTTGACGGCAGGCTCTACATGCTCGGAGACATAGTCTCCATGGCCATATCGGCGGCTCTGAGGCTCAAGGCCGAGCTACAGAGTACGGGGATGGCCACAGACGGCGCCGTGTCTTTGTCACCATCAGAATATGCCTCCGGCCAGGCTCTGCGTGTCGAAGACTTGACTGCCACGGTTATGCTGACCGAAGCTTCGGCTCGACCGGCACTACTATCCTTCTGCATGACGGGAAACGGGACTTTCACTGCGCGATTCGCAAGGTACGGGAGTATACATGCGATGCGCGTTCTGTGTGTCCATCAGGGAGCTACAATTGCATGAAACGCTGTATCCACAGTGTCCAGCATGAAAGTGGACGTAGCCGTCGTCAGGGGAGACGCTCAGCTCGTGTGGAAGGATCCGTACAAGATATTAGTCTCGTGGTATGGCGCCCAGTACGGCACCACGAAGCGTCGGCGTGGATATTTTGAGGCGCACTATGGCGCCTACACATCTGTCTCACTTGACTTTCGGAGTTCAACTGTGCGTCCTTTGTTTTATCTTCCGCCGGGTGCTGCTAGCGTGCCATTGATAGCCGCCGTTGTCATGGACTTATGCCACGCCTCCAAAACGGGGATTCAAGTGTATCACGCTTTTACAGGGAGAAATGCACTGGTGCACATCTATCCTGCCGCCGGCATCTTTGATTGTCCAATGAAAGCCAAGCTATCCAATACATCTGGCGCTACCGGCGTGGAGCACTGTACTAGCTGCGATATTGTCGGTCTAAAAACGACGTCTGAAAGAAAGGAACGCGCGATGAGCAGCACGACGGTTTTTGACGTCTGAGACGCTCGATATGCCCGCGTCCAAGAATGTACTGTTGCTGTGCAGCGCGCTGTAATTGGTGCTGGCCTGAGCTCTGTGGCAACCATAAGAGCAGCGCTCTTGCTGAACGGGATGCAGAAAGGTCCTGGCGACCAGTTCATGGGTTTGTCCGAGGCACGTGGGGCTGGATCTTTCGACGTCCACGAGCACGTCGTAGTGGCGCCATCTCTTCTGCTATTATTCAATCTAGCCGGCCCGCTACTTCAGCAGGTTTACAATGCGCCTTCAGTCCTTCGAAGGGATGAGTTTGTGAATGACATGCGTTTGTGCTCCCTGTATGTACCCCGACATGCCGTTCTCAAGGCCTTTGAGCCAGAGAAGATGTGTGGCACAACCGTGCCCATGTCCGACTACGCTGTTCTTCTCACTATTGCTCCGACAGTGCTGGATGACATGCACTCCGAAACTGTTATACCGGCGTTGGCTGTGTCGGTTCTTGCGGCGCTTGAAGCTCTACGTGCGTTTGCAAACGCGTTGTTCTTCCGCCCAACAATTCGAGACGACGGGGAACATGCCGTCCGCTGCAAGCCAACCGTTCACACGCTACAGCTGTTGGGATGTTCTCTGCTCAACAAGCTCGCCTCCCTCAGAAGTAAAGGGAGCAACTGGGCAAAGCCAAGCGTGCGCAGAGTCCTCGAGCTTCTCTATCGGACGCTGCCACTTGTTCAAATTAGGCCGGCCATATGCGAGCTGCTGCTCGAAATGTTCCATCAAGTTTCCAAGAGAGAAATTGAAAGGAGCAAAAGCCATGATCCTGCCGGCTTCTCGATGCAGAGATGGCGGGATGTTGAGATGCTTTCCAGTTTTGTTGCCGCTCCAGACAAGTACGGCACTCCACAGGAGTGGCTGACAGACCCTGACGGAGAGGAAACGGAAGCTGTGCTTTAGCATATGCTCGGATTCGGCTCCTAGCTTCCTGAGAGGCGTACCGAGGCGTGCTCGACACGAGAAATGCAGCAATGCTCGGACGTCAGCGCTTTGTGGACCCAATACGCTGCTGGTAGGGTTTTTAGACTCTGGAAGAGAGCAAAAAGCAACCGCCATCTCTTCAAAGTGCACGCAGGCGCCACTTCCTCCGTGCTGCAATCCCCTCCGACGCAGACGGATGCGAACGCGGCACAATCTGTGCCCGAAGCTGTGCCTGAGTTGCATTTCTACCGCGTGCTTGACGTCGCTACAATTGAGCAACAGGTTTTCTTTTCATGCCAACGATGGTTGCCTCGGGTACGTCACTTGGTCGTCAATGGGGGCTCTCCCCAGACTGCATCGGCAGCCGCCGACGGCGGACCAGCAATGGTAGAATTAGAAGACCCTTCGAGACGGTGCATTGTGGCCTGCGAGAGCGTAAAGGAGCTGGCGCTCGCCCTACCATCTGGGTCGGCTTTTCGATTGTTCTCCAAGCGGTCCGGTTTTCCATTCAAATGTGGTTGATTTTGTGTACTGACCTGATGAGTGCGAACTGCTTCATTCATTTTGTGCCTAAATTATAAACATATCCACAATATTTTCACGAGTGGAGAAAATGCATTTTCCTGCAGAACAACGCGACGCGAAAAGGTCAGTACAGCTTGTCAGGAACCCTTCTGTATAGGCAGCTGTCTGATTTATCGATGTTTGATCGTGGGCCTCGGAGCATCGCACACATTGGGAAGTGGGGCTCTCGCGAAAAACGAAGAAAACTTTCGCTTTACAGAAAGATCCATGCACGGGAGCGACATAAAAAAACGAGAGAATCACGATCATGAGCGAAAGAAATTCATGCCACCCGCTGAAGCAGTCTCCTCAATCCGCGAACAAGCTGCTTCCCAGCCTCCCCACATAGACGGGAAACCACCAAAGGCTCGTGGGAGCCTTTCACGACAACTAAGGTGTTGTTCCCCACTTCCTCCCTGTGCCATTCGACATAGGTGCTGGACACACAGCGCCAGCACGACAGAGGAGCCTCCTCCTGCGCTCTTTTCCCAAAGTACTTCAGGCACGTCGGGCGCACTACGGCAGCGGCCCAACAGAGAGCATTGCAGTCTCTGCACAGGGCATCGTCTCTGGAGTGGTCGACGCGCATGTCGTTTGACTCTGTGGACGAAGGAGTGTGGGCCATCCAGAGAAACTTGCGGACGGCTTCCGATACGTCAAAGAAAGGCACCACCGACACTTTTCCGTCAGTTGACAGAGGCTGTCATGCGATTGACGCACTCCGAGACGAACTTCTCGGCCACCTTGACGTCCATGAAAAGGTTCTCGGGATCGCACGCTTTCAGGATGTTCGCGTCTCCCCACCACCACTTCCCTGCCACCAAATGTTGAGATGACTGTATTGTCATCTTCTACAGAGGATAGGGCACGTGGCGTCCCAACTCTTGCGCGCGAGCGCCACGCTCAATTCCCAGGCGCCACCAGCAGGGGCTGGGGAAATTGGTAGCCCACGTGAGGTTGACACCCAGATTTATGCCACTGTGGAGGGCCCCTGAGGACGACACAATGAAGTCGCCTGCATGCTGCTCGGCTCGTGTGACCTGAACACTGTGCTCTAGGAAAAATGTCGGTGGAAAAAACAGACGCTTGCTGGCCAGTCCGTTCCAGATGTTTCCGTCTGCCGCGGTCAGCACGAATGGATCAATGTTTTTCAGTAACACAGCTCTGACAAGTGTTCTCTGATGAGCCGGCACGACCCAGCATACCTTGGGCTTGCCCGACTGGAAATCTGTTACCGAGGGAAGCATGCTGTCTTCGACATGCCTAGGGAATATCGTCCCAAGTGACCCGCGATAGAGCATGCTCGTTGTAATGCCCTCGTACGTCGTGCAGGCCTGCGCCATACCAAAGTGGTTCAGGATTTTCGGACTTGCCAGTCGACTAGATGGGACAGGGCGCGGTGCCTGCCAGGCAAACATCGGATCGCCAGGGCGGCGGCTCAGGCCGTCGGCAGGACTCGGGAAAACGTCGCTGGGGTAGGAAAGGTCAATCGCATTTACAGCTGGCTTTCGGGTGTACTGCAAACAGGGCTCCCGTCCTGTCACAGAACCGTCTGCGCTGTGCTTTCCGGAAACGGCGACCTTTCTCCAAAAGAGACCGGCCTCGTTTATGTTGTCCCTAAAGAGCTGCTCGTTGAACCCGGGAAAGGCAGCCTGCAGTGTTCTCGAGCTCAGCCGGGTCGCAACTGCTGCCTCCTTCAGAGTCATCTGCTTCACCGTCGAGCTGGGCAAAAGATGTCCCAATTTCGCCGTCCCCCAACCCGAAATGTCCGGGTCACTCATGTATGTGCTGACAATGGTGGGATAGGATGGAAACTTTTGGCGCCACACTGAAACTTTTCCTTCTGCAGGCAGAGCACATGACGACGGCCGCAAGACACTATTGACGCGGAGAATAGTCACTACGTCCGTCTCAAGTGTGCGTGTTTGTTGGCGAGTCAAGTACGGCACATCGTGCAGTGGAAGACCGTTCACAGGCACGACCCGAGCTGCCATAATGTATTTGGCAATCTTAGGCGGTCGTGCTTCTTTCGCGACCATCTCGTTGCCGACCACTTCTTTGGCATCTGGGTGTCTCCCCGCGCAGACCACCGTGTTGTCCTGACGTTGTGACAACGAAACAGACTCTGTCTCGCTGCGTGATGAGCTCGACGAGGACGGTGACGCGTCTTTGGAGAAAACATTGGCCACACGGGACTCCCTCCCGTCGGATGAGTGCGTCAAACCATAGGGCTCCCTCGGAAACATGCTCTCTGAGCCGGAGCGGTTCGCTGCAGACGACTAGGCCGAAAAGGCGCCACTAGCTGGCGAGGAGCTTGTCGTCGCACTCAAACCGCTACTTCCCGATGACGGGCATGCGCTCGATTTGGATGTCGCCGAGCCCAAAGTGCCACTAGAGAGCGACTTGTGGCTGTTGGTGGAATCCGTGTGTCTTTCTGGCGACTCATTTACCGCCGCAACGCGCTGCTTCTTGGCTTGTCCGCGCGCGTTCATTTCCGTAACAGCGCAGTCAGCAACCGCCTCTATGCCCGAGCCCAGTGGTGCGGGGAAGCTGACGGTGGTTGGTAAGCCTCTGTTCCTCCTTGAAGTCGACGCCAACCGCACTGGCTGCGGAACGGGGTAACGGTTGCCCGCTCGCGCCGACTCCCGCGCAGAGGCAGCCGCCTCACCACGGGTGTCTTGGTCATGTGGCGACCAACGTGGATCCCTTCCGGGCGCAGGCCCATCGTCTTCATCGTCGTCATGCCAGCGACCAGAAAGGACGCCGGCGTGTTCCTGGCAGCTCATACCGCGTCCTGAACGGTTATCACTGAGGGGTTCAGCGGGACCAGGGCTGGGGCGACTACGCGTAGCGTCGCCACTTTCTCTGACGGCAGCCGCCGCAACAGAAGCGCTGGCACCAAGACTTGTTCCACGTTCTCGCCTCTCGTCACTATTGACGAGTGACGCTTTGCCAGTGTCCCTCTGGCGCGCCTCCAACGCAGGTTGCAACCGCTTCAGACGTGCACCAAGACGAAGCAGCGCATCTCCTGCAGAAGAGTCCTGTGCCGCTGCCGGTCGGCTTGATAGCGACGCGGTTGAACCACGGCGGCTCTTCAACGCGTGGTCGCTGCCGCGAGAGTTGACCGATGCGGGATCGACCGCGAGATTAGGAGACACAGGGCCACGAACAGGCGGGTTGTCCATTGGAGGGGATGCGCACGGACTCCGAGCCTCCCCAGCGTGCCACGGACCCCCCACAAGTAGGAAGCGACGTGCGTCCGCACCGTGACGTCGCTCGTCGATAGATGAATTTGGCCGCGCAGCTTGCACCAGGTCCAGGAAGCTGCTCGCGACTGACCTTGTGTTCACTGCGCCTGTCCAGTCGGTGTCGATGGTGCTGTGCAGCAGCGTGATCGCGTGTGTCAGGGTAGAGCACAATAAGAAACATAAACGAGAAAGCACAAGACACCCCCCGTCCTGCTCTGGTCCGTCCTGCTGTCGCATGCGCGATACAGTCAAGTAGCGCCCAAGCGACAGCTCGATGACATGGGCGTCATCACTAGCATCGCTGCGTTCAACAAATCAGCGGCTCATTTTCGCGCTGAGCACTCGGAACAGGAACGAGACGCATGCATTCACTGCTCTGTCACTCGACCCTCCAGTCGGGTCCATCATTCGCACAGAAGAGGACCAAGAGTACTTGTCTCGTTGCTCGTCGGCATCAATCTCACGGCACAGCATCGGAATGTCCAGCGTCAACCCCACGAAAGTGATAGCAAACCATCGCCCGCCATGGTACACAGGGGCAGCTAACAAGCTCGCAGAGAACCAGAGTGGCACCCGAGAGTCCGTCCGCGACCGCACGGAGCTACACAAGAACTCAAAGGCTCGACCTTCGTTGCGATCGCTCCCAATCCAGGAAGGTAGATGCAACATCGTGCGCTGACGCCGGTATTCCGTTTCACGGCTCAGCCACGCCGTGAGCGTGTCCATCAGCCACAAAGAGAACACAGCCTGGCGTCGAAGTCCAGAAGATGTCATGGGTGTCGTCTCGTGGTCGCTCAACCTGTCCAACGACAGCTGGTGGAGGCGCGGGCGAGGGGGGGCAACGACCCCAACACAGGCTTAATCTCCAAGATGCGGAGGCGAAGCCCTGCGGCCAGGTCGCTGAGAGCCAAATGCGAAAGAACGAAAAACGTCGGCGGTGGGCAGTGAGCTCTCATGGGGTCGTGACCGGGGCGTTCACGCCACCACTTTTGCACCAGGTGCGGGAGTACGACCACGGCGGCGTTGGTCAGGGGCTCCAGTAGCGAATTATGCGATTGGCGAAGCGCGCGACGATCCGGGAGGAACTTGGTGAGGAGTAGATGGCCGCTGCGAGATTATCGCATCGGACGCCTCAATTCCATTGAGGGGCACAGCACGGCAATGCCCTTAGCAGCAGTTGGTCGATTCCATGGATGCAGCGTATCGCACCACCGCATCTAGTGGTGAGCCGCCCATCAACATGCGAGATGCAGCGCACAGCCCCTCGCCCACTCGTTCAGCATTCCCACACCCACTTGAACAGTTGTCCACTCCTTTGGAAGTGACATCCATGTCCAGAGCTGGCCCAGCGCAGCGGAGAGCGCTGATTAAGCTGCCCACTGCGAGAGAACACGGACAACCTTTGCGATCTTGTTGCCCCATACCGACGTCTTGCAGCACAGTTGTCAAGATTTCAATGGGTGGGCTTGAGGAGCGGTCTGAACGTCCCGACTCACTGAAGTTGACCCTCGTCCTCTTGCGCGAAGGTAACGCACCGTCCGAATGGGGCTGCACCGGTTCCGGGTACGCATCAAGAAGTGTCTGCGGCGTTTGGGTTAAAACGGGAGCAGTAGGAGTGGCCTGGCAGTAGGCAGCTGTGGGGGGGTAACAGGGTGGTGCATGCGGGGCATACCCCAGCGGTGAAGGTGCGACCGCTGGAAAAGAGCCATACCGAGCATGATATGCGTCGTATGGATGAGCATGTGGCGGAGCAGACGGCGACAAGAACGGATGGTACGTGTACGACGGGGGCTGGCGCACACCACCAGTCCCAAATTCTGCACACCCGGGCCACGGCACAGCGCCCGCCGCAGATGCCCGAGAGATCCATGCCGGCCCGCCCCCCGTGACGCCACGTTTTCTTTCTAGCCGCTCTTGTGCCGTCCCGCTTGCGCGGCGCAATCCACGCCGCACACGTGATCGCCTTCGTGCAAGCCAGCCCGCCATATGGTCACGTGGCGCACGACCGGCCGACGCCAGATCCTCATTGGCTGCACTGTTGTCCCCGTCTGCATTGGTTCGAGCCGCCTGCGTCTTGTGCTTGCGCTTGCGACTCGCATCATCTTGCGTTTGACGCTGGCCGCCATCCATCTTGGTTCCTGGAAGCTGATAGACACTGGCGGGCACTCTTCGGCGGAGCGCAACTTCAGGGGGGTGCGTGGATAGCGTGGCACGTGAGTGCTGACGGTGACAGGCGTAAAAAACTGGCGGGGAGACTCGCGAGCCCAGGACACACGGCCGGCGGACGCGAATGACCTCAAGGGTGCGCCAGAAGGCATACACGTGCACGCGTTCGCGAAAAACGGAAAGCCCGACGACCCCAAGAGTGAGCCACTACACGCGCCACCCGGAGGTCAGCTTGCGCCAGGGAAGTCCTCACAACCCGAGGGGTGCGACCCAGAACGCCGCACAACCCGAAGAGTGCGTCTCTTAGGCGACAAGAAACCGCACAACCCGAAGGGTGCGACAAAAAAGACTGCGCAACAGGAAGGGGAAAACCACCACCCGCCGCTCCGCACCGCACAGCCACAGGCGCGAGCCGCACAACCCAAAGGGTGCGTCGCTCTCAGCGCCACTTGGATCGGGGAGAGAACGAGGAGGAGCCGCACGCCCCGGAGGGTGCGTCACTCCACCCTCCCGGAAATGCGACGCTTGCGTCAGACGGAGCCGCACAACCCGAAGGGTGCGTCGCTCAGGCGGCGTTCGGCGCGTCGCTTGCGCCAGAAAAAACCCGCGCAGCCCGAAGGGTGCGACAAGTTATACCGCGCATCAACGAGGGTGCAAACCCCCATGCGCCGCTCCGCACCGCACAGCCACAAGCGCGAGCCGCACAACCCGAAGGGTGCGTCGCTCTGTGTGCCTCTCTGTGCTGGGGAGCCCCACGACCCGGAGGGTGCGTCGCTCGAGCGAAAATTGGGGGGGAACGCCCGAAGGGATGCCGCACAACCCGGAGGGTGCATCGCTCCCCCCAATTGATGGTGTTGCGCGTGCGCCAGCGCGAGACCCACAACCCGGACGGTGGGTGACTCCGGATGCCTTTTGGCGTCGCGCTCGTGCGACGGGGAGCCGCAACACCCTAAGGGTGAGTCACTCGACCCCCACAACCTGAGGACTACGCCACACCCAGGCTCTTGGCGCGAGGAGCGCGCGACAGTGCGAGCACACAAAGGGAGCGCACAACCCGACTGGTGCGTCAACCCTAGAGAACCGGGCGGCGCGCACAGCCAACAGCGTGCGCACGACAGGGGAGCACGACCCAAAAGGGTGCTTCACCCAGCAAACTGACACGCTGCACAAGAGAAAGTGGGCGCTAAAAGAACGGGGCGCACAACCCGCCGGGTGCTTCAAACCGGAAACACGGGGCGGCGCCCACAGCCAAAGGCGTGCGCCCGACAGGGGAGCACGACCCAAAGGGTGCTTCACCCAGAAGCCCGACGCGCCGCACGAGAACAAGTGGGCGCTAAAAAAACGGGGCGCACAACCCTAAGGGAGCGTCAACCCCAGAAAACCGGGCGGCGCGCACAACCAAAAGCGTGCGCACGACAGGGGAGCACGACCCAAAGGGTGGTTCGCTCAGGCCCGGACCTAATGTCCGCTAACTACGAATCGGGGCCGAGGCCCCGATCAACCGGAAAATCGGGCCACGGCCGGTGGGGCGTCCGAAGTAGACCGCCCCCGCGCGTCACACCTCTCAAAACCCTCACAAAGCATGCGCGCATTATAGCGCCAAATGATAGCGGACGCGTCCGTAAGAAGCGACGCGAGCGCGCGCGAGCGCCCCGGACCGCCGACTGCCGTGCGCAAAAAGTCGGCGGACGCAGGACCCACGCGGCCAAACACCTCCCACACAAGTGGGGTGAAAACAGAGGGCGGGTCGGCGGCGGGAAGGCGCCACGCGTACCTGCGCATCTTGCGCGCCTCCCGCGCCATGGCCGCCACCGCCACCGAAGGCTGTGACGCAACGTCAGCGACCACGCCGTCGGTGACGACCGAGGCCACAGCAACGTCGCCCCATACCGCGCCCCCGGTGCGTACGCTCACAGCGCGCACGTCCGGGCGGAGCGTCTCGGTGCCTGCCGAAAACGGGGACGAGGTCACTTCCTCCTCCATGTCCCGCCACTGTGGGTGGTCGCGGAGCGCGTCGGCCGCCCGCGCCACAAGGGCGTTGTGGCGAGACGTTCGGCCGGAAATGCAGGGGGAGGCGCAGCACGCCGCCAAGAAGTGGACGCCGAACGATTCCACCATGGTGCCGCATGCACAGCGACGCCCCGCAGCGGCCGGCGCGACAGGGGGCATTCCCAGCCACAGTCGGACGGCGAGGCGCATGGCCCGCCCTCCGATGACGCCGGCGGGGCGACCAGGCGACGGCAGCGCTGACAGCCAGAGTCCCGCGCCGCACCCGTGACAGGCGGCAAGCCGGGCACGGTCGGTGGTGTCGACCAGACAGGCCCGCAGCCGCTCAAGTGCCGCGAGGTGCACAGGCGCCGCCAGATCCCGCTGGGACGGCGCCCGGTCCCCCCCGAGAAGCCGCGCCCAGCTCAGCCGAGTCCCCCCGGCGACGTGGGGCAGGCCGCTTGCCGCAATTTCGGCGTCGGAAGGGGGGACCAGGAGATCGGGGGCGGTGAGTGGGGGGGCGGGCGCCGCGGCCGACGCCTCATTGAGTTTGGAGACCGCCGCGAGCAAACCAGGTATGATGGGGGGACGGCGGGCCAATGGCGGTGCTCCAGACGCGGGCGGGGGCGAGGGGCCGGCGGCATCGGCCGCCGCGGGGGCGTGGGGGGCGCCAGGCCACGAGGTGGTGTAGGCGAGGGCGCCAGCAGGCGCCACGGGCTGGTCAGCATCCGCCGCCTCGAGAGCTCGCGCCAATGAAGCCAGCGCCGGCGCCGACGTCTCGGGGCAATTCCAAGCAGCGTCCGCCCACGAGGCGAGAACCGCCGCTGCTGCCACGCGCGAGCGATCGCCGAGACCGACCCCCCCCATACGGATGAGGAGAGCGGCGCGCGCCAGCACTGCCGCACGCAAGTCGCCGTCTTCGAGGGCGTCAAAGAGGAGTGAAAGTACCGCCCGCTGAACATCCGCATCAACGGCGGCGGCAAAAGTGGCGCCCACGTCAGGGGTAAGGGAGCGCAGCGCGTACGTCTCGCGCGGCCCGGCGCAAAAACGGAGGAGAAGCAGCTTGGTCTGAAGCTGATCCTCTGGCAGTGCGCAGATCGTGGCCACCCCCGCCGCATGCTGGGTCGCCACGGCCGCCACTCGCGCCGCTACGAAATCGCGGCCGCCGACTGGAATGGAGAACTGTTCCACCCCCTCCGACCGCCACTGGGCGGTCAGGTCGGGCGGCGCGGCCTTGGTGCGGGGCGACCACGCCACGCACTTGGCAGGGGATAGCTCTGCGTCGACAAGCGTCCCCAGGCGCGCCGCCGACTCCATCACCGCACCCAGCCCTGCCACTGGCCCCAGCGCACGCACGTCGTCGTGAAATGCATCAATGACGTGCGCGGGGTGGAGCCGCGCCAGCCGCATGAGAACAAGCACATGGGCGGCGGCGTGGAGAAAGGGGCCCAGCGGGTCCCCCTGCTGCGTCCCGCGCTCAACGGTGAGCATCCGTCGGGTGGGGGGGGGGGGTACCCACTCGCTTGGGTGGTCGGTCACATTGGCGTCGGCAGCTTCGGGGGGGTCCGTGTGGGCGGAGTCTTCGTCGCCGCCGGTGTCAGCGACGCCATCGCCGCTGACGCCACTTCCCGGCGCGGCCGCCCACCCATACACTGCCGGCGCTGCACCCCCGTACGTTGCCGCCACGTGCGGCGTCAGAGAGGGGAACGCGCGGTCGATGAACGCGCGCGCTGCCGCGCGGGAGACGAGGTTGAAGGCGTTCTTGTAGTCCAGCAACAGGACGCCCTCCTCCGGCGCCTCCTCCAGCTGGGCCTCCAACGCGTGCAAAAGGCGCTTGCACGCGTTGGGCACACCGATGCCCAGCTGCAGCGGCGCCATCAGCCCCGACGCCGACGCGCGCAAGTCCCGAGCAAGCGAGCCGGCGACAAGCTTTCTCAGCGTCGCGGGCATCCCGATCGGGCGGAGCTTGGGCACCCCGTCCGCATCGGGTGCCCCCGGCTTGACGAGCAGGAGGAGCTCAGCCCCCGCCAGAGCATGGCTCGACACAGCCGGCACCACCGACGTGGCGGCGTCCGACGCCAGCAGCGGCACCACCCCCACCAGCGCTTCACGACCGTCCTCCGCCGGCGCCCACAGGTGCTCCGTGCGTAGGCCTGACGTGCCCGGGGCGGAACCGCGCGCGGCTGACCGGTTGGTCGCCACCACGGTCGCCGCCGTCACACCCGACGGGCCACCACCCGCCGCGCCGTGGGCGGCGGCAACCTCAAGCTCGGGGCCGAAGTCAGCCTCGACCGACGTGGTCGTGGCCAGACCCGCTTCGGCGCGAAGGAAGAGCCGCCGCGCCGCGCGCCACACGGCGCTGGTATGGGGCGCCGCCGGCCTACCCTGGAGAGTGCGTGCCGCGGCGCTCAGGCGGCCGCGCCACACTTGGCGCAGCGCCCGCCGCTGCACGCGCGTGAGACGCATGTCGGCTCTTGTCGGGCGCACCGGTACGCCCGTTCCGCTCACATGGGGGGGGGGGTGCGGCGCCGCTGGGTCCGGCGGTGCGTAAGGGG